>Ga0157374_10000107_pt1 | contig 75925 bp, 59 predicted proteins | sample M25metaG_FD_115308 | JGI IMG/M metagenome (GOLD analysis project Ga0157374, IMG submission 115308) | Miscanthus rhizosphere microbial communities from Kellogg Biological Station, Michigan, USA - M2-5 metaG | ecosystem: Host-associated > Plants > Roots > Rhizosphere > Soil | place: USA: Michigan...
CTTCATGGCGGGCTCATAGCTGGCCGCATCCGCGACGAACGCGTCTAGCGCTGCCTTTTGCGCGTTCAATGTTTCCATCTCCTTCTCGATTCTGGCAATCCTCGTTTGCAACGGCTTTTTCAGTTGCGCGAGCTTCTGTCGAACCTGCGCCTCCTGGCGGCGCTGATCTTTGCGGTTGGCCGCGCCGGCCGTGAGGCCATCCACCGCGTCGCCAGCCTCCGCATGCGCCGCTCGGGCCGCGCTGCGCGCTTGCGCGGCGTGTTCGAGGAGCCAGTCGCGATAGTCGTCGAGATCGCCATCGAACGGCTCGACACGGTGATGCGCGACGAGCATGAACTGATCGGTGCTGGCTCGCAGCAGATGCCGGTCGTGCGAAACGAGGATCAGCGTCCCTTCGAACTGCGCAAGTGCCATGGTCAATGCGTGCCGTGTTTCGAGATCGAGGTGATTCGTGGGCTCGTCGAGCAACAGCAGATTCGGTTTTTGCCAGATGATGAGCGCCAGCGCAAGCCGCGCCTTTTCGCCGCCCGAGAACGGTGCGATCGGCGCGCTCGCCATGTCGCCGGAAAAGTTGAAGCCGCCCAGGAAGTCGCGCAGCACTTGTTCGCGCGCATCGGGGGCGATGCGCGCCAGATGGGCGAGCGGCGAATCGTCGGGCCGCAGCGTTTCGAGCTGGTGCTGGGCGAAGTAGCCGATCACGAGCCCGCGGCCTTGATGCATCGAGCCCGCGAGCGGTTCGAGCGTGCCCGCCAGTGTCTTGACGAGCGTCGACTTGCCTTGGCCGTTCGCGCCCAGCAGCCCGATGCGCTGACCGTTCTGGATGGACAGCGTCACGCCTTCGAGGATCGGGATGTCGATGTCGCCGCCATCGCCGCGGTAACCGCACCGTACGTCCTCCATGACGAGCATCGGATTCGGCGCGGCATCGGGCTCGCGAAACTCGAACGTGAAAGGCGACGCGACGTGAGCCGGTGCGATGAGCTCCATTTTCTCGAGCGCCTTCATGCGGCTTTGCGCCTGCCGGGCCTTGGTGGCCTTGGCCTTGAAGCGATCGATGAAGCTTTGCAGATGGGCGACCGTTTTTTGCTGCTTCTCGTAGGCGCTTTGCTGCAACGCAAGCTGCTGCGCGCGAAGGATCTCGAACTGCGAGTAGTTGCCGCCGTAGCGCGTCACCCGCCGGTTCTCCAGATGCAGCGTGACGTTGCACACCGAGTCCAGGAACTCGCGGTCATGCGAAATCACGATCAGCGTGCCGGGGTAGCGGTGCAGCCAGTCCTCGAGCCAGACGATCGCGTCGAGATCGAGGTGATTCGTCGGCTCGTCGAGCAGCAGCAAATCGGAGCGGCACATCAGTGCCTGCGCGAGGTTCAGCCGCATGCGCCAGCCGCCCGAAAAGCTCGCGACGCTTTCGCGCGTTTGCGCGAGCGTAAAGCCCAATCCGAGCAGCAGCGCCTCGGCGCGCGCGGGCGCCGTATAGCCGTCCGCATCGGCGAAGGCTGCATGCTCGTGGGCGAGGGCCTCGCCGTCATGGGCGCGTTCGGCCGCGGCGATGCGCGCTTCGACCTCGCGCAAATCGGCGTCGCCGTCGAGCGTATATTCGAGCGCCGATTTCTCGGCGGCCGGTGTGTCTTGCGCCACATGCGCGATGCGCCAGGTGGGCGGCAGCGAAACATCGCCTGCGTCGGCATGCAGCTCGCCGCGCAAGACGGCAAAGAGCGTCGACTTGCCCGCGCCGTTTGCGCCGACGAGTCCGGCTTTCTCGCCCGGATTGAGGGCGAACGACGTGGCTTCGAAAAGGGGTTTGACGCCGCGCGAGAGGCTGAATTGGTTGAAACGGATCACGACGGAATTTGACGGCTCGAAAAACGCTATTTTAGACGGGGCTGCCGTGATCGGGCGCGCTCAGTTTGGCCCCGATATCGCATAGACTGCCGGTTCGTCGGGAACGATAACGCAGGAGAGGGCACGATGACATCGCTTTATGAATTTACCGCACGCGAACTCGGCGGCGAGCCGGTGAGCTTGGAACGCTACCGGGACAAGGTGCTGTTGATCGTCAACACGGCCAGCGAGTGCGGGTTCACGCCGCAGTATGCCGGCTTGCAACGCCTGCATGACCGTTATGCCGCGCGCGGCTTCGAAGTGCTGGGCTTTCCGTGCAATCAATTCGGCAAGCAGGAGCCCGGGGACGCGGCCCAGATCGGCAGCTTTTGCGAGAAGCAGTACGGTGTTGCCTTTCCGATGTTCGAAAAAATAGATGTCAAGGGACCGAACGCGCATCCGCTGTATCGCTATCTGACGCGGCAGGCGTCGGGCGTGCTCGGCACGCGCTGGATCAAATGGAATTTCACGAAGTTTCTGGTCGATCGCAGCGGCCGCGTCGTCAAGCGCTATGCGCCGGCCACGAAGCCCGAAGAACTCGAGGCCGATATCGAGGCGTTGCTGTAACGAGGCCGCCTGCTTGCCCCTGCGCCGGTGCATCACAGAATCGGCGAAAAAAGCCGAGCCACATGCATCAGAATCCGCCGCAGCGCGGGTGCATCGTGGTATTCGCTGCGCTCGACTTCGTAGGACTGTTCGAAGTCGTCAAGCAACATGGTCTCGACTTCGCGGGCAAAGCCAGGATCGATCGTCAGCACCATGATTTCGAAATTGAGGCGAAACGAGCGATTGTCGAGATTTGCGCTACCGATCGCGGCGGCGATATCGTCGATCAGCACGACCTTCTGGTGAAGGAAGCCCGGCCGATACCTGAAAATGCGTACGCCCGCCCGCAGCAGATCGTAGGCATACAGCTTCGATGCCTCGAACACGACGTAGTGATCGCGGCGGCTCGGGATCAGGATCCTGACATCGACGCCGCGCATCACGGCGAGCCGCAACGCCGAGAACACCGCCTCGTCGGGAATCAGATAGGGCGACGTGATCCAGACGCGCGTCTGGGCGGCATTGATCGCCTCCACGAAAAACAGCGAGCCGGTTTCGAACTTGTCGGCGGGACCCGGTGCGACGACGAGACAGTGCATGTCGCCCACCGCCTCGGGTTGTTCGGCTTGCGACGGCGGCAGTTGCGGCAGATCCTGCGTGGCCCAGTGCCAATCCTCGATGAACACGAACTGCACGCTTGCCACCACAGGCCCGCGCAACTCGATGTGCGTATCGCGCCAGGGCGAGAGGCGCGGATTGCCGCCGAGATACTCCACGCCGACGTTATGACCGCCGACGAATGCGCGTTCGCCGTCCACCACGACGATCTTGCGGTGATTGCGGAAATTCAACTGGAAGCGGTTGACGAAGCGCCGGTTCGTCGCAAACGGATGGATGTCGATGCCGGCCGCGCGCAGCGCCAGGACATAGTGCTGCGGCAGATCGAACGAACCGATGCTGTCGTAGAGAAACGATACGCGAACGCCCGCGGCCGCTTTGGCGATGAGCAGGTCCCTCAGCATTCTTCCGAGTGCGTCGTCGCGCACGATGAAAAACTGCACGAGCACGTAGCGCTGTGCGTGCTCGATGGCGTCGAGGATGGCGGCGAACGTCGCGTCGCCGTTGACGAGCGTGCGTGCGCTGTTGCCCGGCAGAAACGGCATGCCGCTCAGGCTTGCCAGCGAGCGCACGACATGGTGACCGAGCGCCTCGGCGGGCGCGCCGGCCGTCGAGGCGCTCGTATCCCAGGTCTGCGGGTGGGCGCGCGAGCGTACCAGCTCGTTCTCGACCCGGCGCGCGTCGACATAGCCGGCGAACTTGCTGCGTCCGAGAAAAAGATACGGAACGACCGTGAAATACGGCATCGCCACGAGCGAGACGGCCCAGGCGATGGCGCCTTGCGAGGTGCGCGTGTGCAAGATCGCATGGCAAGCGGCGACGGCGCCGAGCACGTGCGCCGCAAAAATGAGACTGCCGAGCGAAAGCCAGTTGAATTCGAAGTGCATGAGACAGCCTGTTCCGTCCGCGATGACGCGCGCATCGCCCGTGCGCATCTTACCGAAACGCCGGCGGAAGATGATGAGGCCGAAGCGTGCCTCAGGGTGCCGGCAAATCGTTCGCCGAAAGAAGGAACACGCTGTCTTCGCCTGCGCTCGTCGGCAGCCAGACGAGATCGAGCCCGCCGAATGCCGCTTCGACATGTGCGCGCTCGTTGCCGATCTCGACGATGAGCACGCCTTCTTCGGTCAGCCAGTTGCGCGCCTGCCCGACGATGCGGCGAACGATATCCATGCCGTCGTCGCCGCCCGCAAGCGCGAGGGCCGGCTCGTGGCGATACTCGGCCGGCAGCTCCGCCATCGATGCGCTGTTCACGTAGGGCGGGTTGGCAATGATGACGTCGTAGCGGCGTTCGGGCAGGGGCGCGAAAAGGTCGCCTTCGAACAGCGCAATGCGGTCCTCGAGCCCGTACTCCGTAACGTTGAGCGCGGCGACTTCGAGCGCCGGCGCGGAGATGTCGACCGCATCCACGTCGGCATTCGGAAACGCGTGGGCGGCGAGGATGGCGAGCGATGCGGAACCGGTACAGAGTTCGAGCACCGCGCCGACTTCGTCGGGGTCCGCGACGTAGGGCTGCAGGCCGTCTTCGAGCAACTCGCCGATGAATGAACGCGGCACGATCACGCGTTCGTCGACGTAAAAGCGCCGGCCGTGCATCCAGGCTTCGTGCGTGATGTAGGCAGCGGGCAGCCGTTCGTCGGCGCGGCGAGCGATCACGGCGAGCACTTCTTCGATCTCGCTGGCGAGCAGCCGGGCGTCGAGAAACGGTTCGAGCGTATCGAGCGGCAGGTGCAGCGTATGCAGGATCAGGTACGCAGCCTCGTCGTAGGCGTTGTCGCTGCCATGGCCGTAAGCAAGCCCCGAGGCGTTGAAGCGCGAGACCGCATAACGGAGCAGGTCGCGAACGGTGATGAACGGCGTCGTCATTGCTGCAGCTCCTTCGCGCATCAGGCGATCAGCGCTTCAAGCACGCGCCGATAGATGTTTTTGAGGGGCTCGATGAAAGCGAGCTCGATGTGTTCGTCGATCTTGTGAATGCTGCCGTTCGGCGGGCCGAACTCCACGATCTGCTTGCAGATTCGCGCGATGAAGCGTCCGTCCGACGTGCCGCCTGTCGTCGAGAGCTCGGCGCTCACGCCGGTCTCCTGCCCGATGGCCGAGACGAGCGCGTTCGACAGCTCGCCGCGCGGCGTGAGAAACGGCAACCCGCTGACGGTCCAGTCGAGTTCGTAATCGAGGCCGTGTTTATCGAGGATGGCATGCACGCGCTGTTGCAGCCCCTCGACGGTGCTCGCGGTCGAGAAGCGGAAGTTGAACGTCAACTCGGCCCGCCCCGGAATCACATTGCTCGCGCCGGTGCCGCTGTGCAGATTCGAGACCTGCCAGGTCGTGGGGGGGAAGTATTCGTTGCCGGCGTCCCAGTGTTCGGCAACCAACTCCGTCAGCGCGGGCGCCAGGAGATGAACCGGATTCTTTGCGAGGTGCGGATAGGCGATATGGCCTTGCACCCCTTTGACCGTGAGCTTGCCCGACATCGAGCCGCGCCGGCCGTTTTTGACGACGTCGCCGAGTGTCGCGTCCGACGTGGGTTCGCCGACGATGCAGTAATCGAGCGTCTCGCCGCGTGCTTTGAGCGCCTCGACGACTTTCACCGTGCCGTACGTGGCGGGCCCTTCCTCGTCGCTCGTGATCAAAAAGGCGATCGAGCCGCTATGATCGGGGTGAGCGGCGACGAACTCCTCGGTCGCGACGACGAAGCCCGCGATCGATGTCTTCATGTCAGCCGCGCCACGGCCGTAGAGCTTGCCGTCCCGCTGCGTGGGCACGAACGGCGGCGAACTCCATTGTTCGAGCGGGCCCGTTGGCACCACATCGGTATGACCGGCGAACGCGAGCAGCTTTCCGCCTGCGCCGCTGCGGCCGCGCTTGACGGCCCACAAGTTCGTGACACCGTGCGCTTCGATCGTCTCGCACGTGAAGCCGATGACTTGCAGGCGTTCGATCAGCAACTGCTGGCAATCCTGATCGTCGGGCGTGACGGATGCACGCGCGATCAGCTGTTCGGTAAGGGCGAGGGTGCCGGACATGGATTCGAATCCGTATCAACAAAAAATGCCGGCCGCACGGCGGCCGGCAGTTGCGTTCGAGGCGTTGTCCCGTGCGACGCACGCCGCGCCGGTGCGCGGCAGGCAGTGCGCCGGGGCACCGGGCTACGCGAAAAGCGTTTCGTAGGCTTCGACGGAAAAGCCGAGCGTCTTCACGCGCCCGTCGACCACTACCACGGGGCGCTTGACGACGGAAGGCTTGTCGACCATGAGCGCAATGGCGCCGTCTCGCGTCTCGGCGGCCGCCTTGGTGGCATCCGGGAGGCCCCGCCACGTCGTGCCCCGGCGATTCAGCAGCAGTTCCAACGGTACGTCGGCGAGCCACGCGTTCACGAGCGAAGCGGTCAGCCCCGCCTTCTTGAAATCGTGAAACTCGAACGTCACGCCGCGCGCTTCGAGCCAGGTGCGCGCCTTCTTCACGGTATCGCAGTTGGGAATGCCATAGACGACGGTATGCGCGGTCGACATCAATCGCCCCGCAACAGCTCGTTGAGGCCCACTTTGGCACGCGTCTTGGCATCGACCTTCTTGACGATCACCGCGCAGTAAAGGCTATGCGACCCGTCCTTCGACGGCAGATTGCCCGCGACGACGACCGAGCCTGGCGGCACGTAGCCGTAGCTGACTTCGCCCGTTTCGCGATCGTAGATCTTGGTGCTCTGGCCGAGGTACACACCCATCGAGATGACCGAATTCTCGCCGACGATCACACCCTCGACCACCTCCGAGCGCGCGCCGATGAAACAGTTGTCTTCGATGATGACGGGATTGGCCTGCAGCGGTTCGAGCACGCCGCCGATCCCGACGCCGCCCGACAGATGCACGTTCTTGCCGATCTGCGCGCACGAGCCGACCGTGGCCCAGGTATCGACCATCGAGCCTTCGTCGACATAAGCACCGATGTTGGTGTACGAAGGCATCAGCACGACGTTTTTCGCGATGAACGAACCGCGGCGCGCGATGGCGGGGGGCACGACGCGAAAGCCGCCCGCCGCGAAGTCTTCGGCCGTGTAATGGGCGAACTTCGAAGGCACCTTGTCGTAGAACTGCGAGTAGCCGCCTGCCGGCATCGGGGCATTGTCCTCGAGCCGGAACGACAACAGCACGGCCTTTTTCAGCCATTGGTTGACGACCCATTGACCGTCTTTCTTTTCGGCGACGCGCAGCGCGCCGCGATCGAGCTCGCCGATCGCATGTGCGACGGCTTCGCGCACTTCGGCCGGCGCGGCCTTCGGCGAGAGCTCGGCACGATTGTCCCAGGCGGTGTCGATGATTTGCTGAAGTTGTTGCGACATGGTCTCGATTTGGCTAAGTGGATATCGGATGGGCAGTTCCGGCCCGGCTGAGCGGTGCGGCAATCAGGCGGCGGCGAGCCGCCGCACGGGCGCGACCACTACCGAGCGAGCGAACGGCAGAAATCGACGATGCGCCGGGCGCCTTCGACGCATTCGCTCTCGTTCGCGACGAGCGCCAGGCGGATGAAATCCCGGCCGGGGTTGACGCCATGCGCGGTGCGCGCGAGATACGAGCCCGGCAAAACGGTCACATTATAGTCGGCGTGAAGACGCCGGGCGAATTCGGTGTCCGAGAGCCCGGTGCGTGCGACGTTGGCCCAGAGGTAGAACGCGGCGTCGGGCAGCTTCACGTCGAGCACCTCGGCAAGCATCGGCGTGACCGCCGAAAATTTGCTCACGTATTTCGCGCGGTTTTCGCGCACGTGGGCTTCGTCGCTCCAGGCAGCAATGCTCGCGCTCTGGTAGACAGGCGAAAGCGCGGCGCCGTGATAGGTCCGGTAGAGCAAGAAGCGTTGAAGCAATCGGGCATCGCCCGCCACGAAGCCCGAGCGCATGCCAGGCACGTTCGAGCGCTTCGACAGGCTCGACAGCATGACGAGACGCTCGAAGCCGCGGCCGAGCCGGTGGGCTGCCTGCAGGCTGCCGAGTGGCGGTTTGGCTTCGTCGAAATAGATTTCGGAGTAGCACTCGTCCGAGGCGATGACGAAACCGTGCTCGTCCGAAAGCGCGAACAGTTCGCGCCAATCGTCGTGCGTCAGCACCGCTCCGGTCGGATTGCCCGGCGAACAGACATACAGCAACTGTGTGCGCGACCAGATGTCTCGCGGCACGGCGCGGTAGTCGCACGCGAAGTTGCGTGCCGGGTCGCTGTTCGCGAAGTACGGTTGCGCACCGGCCAGCAGGGCCGCGCCCTCATAGATCTGATAAAACGGGTTGGGGCAGAGCACGACCGCATCCGGGCGCGAGCCGTCCACCACCGCTTGCGCGAGCGAAAAAAGCGCTTCGCGCGAACCCGACACGGGCAGCACTTCGGTTGCGGGATCGAGCGCGGGCAGACCATAGCGCTGGGAGGCCCAGCGCGCGATCGCCTCGCGCAGCGCGGGCGAGCCCGCCGTCGCGGGATAGTTCGACAGCGTGTCGAGCGATGCCACGACAGCATCGGTGACGACTTTCGGCGTGGCGTGCTTGGGCTCGCCGATGCCGAAGCTGATGTGAGGCAGCGCGCTCGGCGGTGCCGAGTCCGTGAGCAGGGCGCGCAGCTTTTCGAACGGATAGGGCTGGAGGCTGTCGAGTCGAGGGTTCACGTTGGGCTTCGGCGTTGACGAAATCGAAAGCGGCTGTGCTCGCCCGCTACCATGCCGAATCCGGCGACGCCTTCGGGACCAAGCCCGCCAGCGCGCTCGAGGCTCGGCCGCGGTGCGGCGACGATCGAGAAGGCGGCCATTATAGCCGCCCTGGCTCGCCCCGTTGCGCTGCGTCGCTCGATGGGCCGGGACGCGATTGGGGCGATGGTATGATTGCCACTTGCCCGCGGGCCGTGCGGCTCGCGGCCCGTTCGACCTTCCCCTATTCAATCAGCGATATCGCCGTGCGTCTGACCTCGATCAAACTCGCTGGCTTCAAGTCCTTCGTCGATCCCACCCACTTCCAGGTCCCCGGCCAACTGGTCGGTGTCGTCGGGCCCAACGGTTGCGGAAAATCGAACATCATCGATGCCGTGCGCTGGGTGCTGGGCGAGTCGCGCGCCTCCGAGCTGCGCGGCGAATCGATGCAGGACGTGATCTTCAACGGCTCGACTGCGCGCAAGCCCGGCAGCCGCGCGAGCGTCGAGCTCGTATTCGACAATGCCGACGGCCGCGCGGCCGGCCAATGGGGGCAGTACGCCGAAATCGCGGTGAAGCGCGTGCTCACGCGCGACGGCACGTCCAGCTACTACATCAACAACCTCCCCGCGCGCCGGCGCGACATTCAGGACATCTTCCTCGGCACGGGCCTGGGGCCGCGCGCCTACGCGATCATCGGGCAGGGCATGATCTCCCGGATCATCGAGGCCAAGCCCGAAGATCTGCGGGTCTTTCTCGAGGAAGCCGCCGGCGTGTCGAAGTACAAAGAGCGGCGCCGCGAGACGGAGAACCGCCTGCACGACACGCGCGAGAATCTGACGCGCGTGGAGGACATCGTCCGCGAACTGAGCGCCAACCTCGAAAAGCTCGAGGCGCAGGCCGTCGTCGCGACCGAGTTCAAGACGCTGCAGGCGCAAGGCGAGGAAAAACAGCGGCTGCTGTGGCTCTTGCGCAAGAACGAGGCCGCTGCCGAGCAGGCGCGGCAACAGCGCGCCATTTCCGAGGCGCAGATCGATCTCGAGGCGCAGACCGCGCGCCTGCGCGAAGTCGAAGCCGAACTGGAGACGTTGCGCGTCGCGCACTATGCCGCGAGCGACGCAATGCAGGGTGCGCAGGGCGCCCTGTACGAAGCGAATTCCGAGGTGAGCCGGCTCGAAGCGCAAATCAAGTTCATCGTCGAGTCGCGCAATCGCGTGCAGGCCCAGATCGCGGCGCTGACGGCGCAGCGCGAGCAATGGCAGGCGCAGGCCGAAAAGGCGCGCGGCGAGCTCGAGGATGCCGATGCACAGCTTGCCATCGCCGAAGAAAAGGCAGCGCTGGCGGAGGACGCGGCGGCGGCGAAGCACGATGCATTGCCGGCGCTCGAGGCGCAATGGCGCGATGCGCAGGCGCGGCTGAACGACGAGCGCGGCGAGATCGCCCAGACCGAACAGGCGCTCAAGCTCGAGGCAGCGCATCAGCGCAATGCCGATCAACAGTTGCAGCAGTTGCAACAGCGCCACGAGCGCCTGAAGGCGGAGGCGGGTGGCCTCGACGCGCCGGACGAGGTGCAGCTCGAGGAAGGGCGCATGCAGCTTGCCGAGCATGAGGAGGTCCAACGCGATGCGCAGGCGCGTCTGGCCGAGGCCGAGGGCGCGCTGCCGGCGCTCGATGCGGCGCGGCGCGAGGCGCACGAGCGCACGCAAACGGAAACGGCGCGCATCCATCAGCTCGAAGCGCGGCTCGTCGCGCTCAAGCATTTGCAGGAAAACGTACAGACCGACGGCAAGATTCAGCCCTGGCTCGACAAACACGAACTGGGAAGTTTGCCGCGTCTGTGGAAGAAGCTGCATGTCGAAACGGGCTGGGAAACGGCGCTCGAGTCGGTGTTGCGCGAACGGCTCGCCGCGCTCGAGATCTCCAATCTCGACTGGGTCAAGGCGTTCGCGAGCGATGCGCCCCCGGCCAAGCTTGCGTTCTACGCGCCGCCTTCGGCTGGCGTGCCGCGCGAGCAGGCCCCGGGCCTGCGGCCGTTGCTCTCGCTCATGCGCATCGACGACGCGGGGCTGCGCGCGGTGCTGGCCGACTGGCTCGGTCATGTGTACGTCGCCGACGATCTGGGCTCGGCGCTCGCCCAGCGCACGCAGTTGCCGGAGGGTGCGGCTTTCGTCGTCAAGGCGGGGCATGTACTCACGCGTGTAGGCGTTCAGCTTTACGCGGCGGATTCCGAGCAGGCCGGCATGTTGGCCCGCGAGCAGGAGATCGAGAACCTCACACGCCAATTGCGCGCGCAGACTTTGCTGGCGGACGAGGCGAAGACCGCGGCGATTCGCGCCGATGCGGCGCACACCCAGGCGACGCAAGCGCTGGCCGATGCGCGCGCGCAGCTCGAGCGGGCGACCCAGCGCGTGCATGCGCTGCAGCTCGACGTGCTGAAGCTCACGCAAGCGCACGAGCGCTATACCCAGCGCAGCACGCAGATTCGCGAGGAACTGGGCGAAATCGGCGCGCAGATCGAGGATCAGCGCGCGCAGCGCGCCGAATCCGAGGCGAACTTCGAGCGCCACGACGGCGAGCTTGCCGCGTTGCAGGCCCGTTTCGAGGACGATCAGCTCGCGTTCGAAGCACTCGACGAAACGCTGAGCGCGGCGCGCACGGAGGCCCGCGATCTCGACCGGGCGGCCACCGACGCGCGCTTCGCCGCGCGCAACATGGCCAATCGGATCGAGGAGCTCAAGCGCAGCATTCAAATCGCGCAAGAACAGAGCGAACGCGTCGCGGCCTCGCTCGAGGATGCCCGCGCGGAACTGGAATCGATCAACGAGCAGACCGCGCATACGGGCCTCCAGGAGGCGCTCGCCGTGCGCGCGGAAAAGGAAGCCGCGCTCGGCGCCGCGCGCATCGAACTCGACGACCTGACGGCGAAGCTGCGTCATGCCGACGAAATGCGGTTGACGACCGAGCGTTCGCTGCAGCCATTGCGCGAGCGCATCACCGAGCTGCAGTTGAAGGAGCAAGCGGCGCGCATCGCCGGCGAGCAGTTCGTCGAGCAACTCGACGAGGCGGGTGTCGACGAAGCCGAGCTGCAGCAAAAGCTGACGCCGGATATGAAGCCGTCGTACCTGCAAGGGGAAGTGACGCGCATCAACAACGCGATCAATGCGCTGGGGCCCGTCAATATGGCGGCGCTCGACGAGCTGGCGGCCGCGACCGAGCGCAAGACGTTCCTCGACGCGCAATCGGCCGACCTGACGGCCGCCATCGATACGCTCGAAGACGCCATCCGCAAGATCGACCAGGAGACCCGTACGCTGCTGCAAGGCACGTTCGACGAAGTCAACCGGCATTTCGGCGAGCTCTTCCCGCGTCTTTTCGGCGGCGGGCAGGCGAAGCTCATCATGACGGGCGACGAGATTCTCGATGCGGGCGTGCAGGTGATGGCCCAGCCGCCCGGCAAGAAAAACTCGACCATCCACTTGCTGTCGGGCGGCGAGAAGGCGCTGACGGCCACGGCGCTCGTCTTCGCGATGTTCCAGCTCAATCCCGCGCCGTTCTGCCTGCTCGACGAGGTCGATGCGCCGCTCGACGACGCGAACACGGAACGCTTTGCCAATCTCGTGCGCGCCATGTCAGAAAAGACGCAGTTCCTCTTCATCTCGCACAACAAGATCGCGATGGAGATGGCGCAGCAACTGATCGGCGTGACGATGCAGGAGCAAGGTGTCTCGCGCATTGTGGCGGTCGACATGGAAACCGCGGCCGGTTTCGCACAGAATACGGCTTGAACGAACGACAGCGGCGGTCGGCACACTGCACGGCCGCCCTCGACGAAAGAACGTGCTTCATGGAGCGTGCATGGACGAGTTGACACTCGGGTTGATCGGCGCGGGCGCCGTGGTGGTGGCGGGAGTGGTCGGATACAACGCATGGCAGGGGGCGAAAGTGCGCCGCAGGATGCCAAGACCGATGCCGCCCGACGCCGCCGAAGCACTTGCGCGTCACGATTCCGAGGAGGAGCGGCCGTTTATCGAGCCCGCGCGCGCAAACGTTCGCCGCGAGCCGGCGCTCTCCGATGCGCCGGCCGCAGCCGAGGCGGCCAGGATCGAACCGAGCTTTGGTGCTGCACCGCTCGACACGCCGGCCGATCTTCAAGCGGACGCGACGGTGCCCGACGGCGATCTGTCGCGCGACGTGCCTGGAGCGCGGCACGCGGAGCAGATGTCCGATGCGCCCGTCGCGCCGGCTGCCACGACGATTTCCTCGGCGCCGCCGCATGTCGTGGATCGCCGCATCGACTGCGTGGTGCCGATCAAACTCGGCGGCTCCGTTGCCGGCGACAAAGCGGTGCCGTTCGCGCAGCGATTGCGCCGAGCCGGCAGCAAGCCCGTCTATATCGAGGGCAAGGCCGAAGGCGCCGGCGCCTGGGAGCTGCTGCAAAACGGGCAACGTTATGACGAACTGCGCGCGGCGGTCCAGCTGGCGAACCGCGGCGGTGCGTTGAACGAGCTCGAGTTCTCGGAATTCGTCTCCGGTGTGCAGCAGTTCGCCGACGCGGTCGACGGCGCCCCCGAATTTCCGGACATGCTCGAAACGGTGTCGATGGCGCGCGAACTCGACAGCTTCGCGGCGCAGTGCGATGCGCAGTTGTCGATCAACGTGCTCTCGGACGGGGCGCCCTGGTCGGCCAACTACGTGCAGGCCGTGGCTTCCCAGGACGGATTGCTGCTCTCGCGCGACGGTACGCGCTTCGTCAAGCTCGATGCGAGGCAAAGCCCCGTTTTCATGCTGCAGTTCGGCGACACCAACTTCCTGCGCGATGACCTGACCTACAAGGGCGGGCAGATGATCACGCTGATTCTCGATGTGCCGGTGGCCGACGAGGATATTCTGCCGTTCAGGCTCATGTGCGACTACGCGAAGTCGCTGGCCGAGCGCATCGGCGGGCGTGTCGTCGACGATCAGCGTCGGCCGCTTCCCGAATCGGCACTGCTGGCGATCGAAAAAAAACTGATGACGCTTTACGCCAAGCTCGAGGAGGCCGGCATTCCCGCCGGCTCCGCGGCGACGCGCCGGTTATTCAGTCAATGACGCCGGACGGCTTGCGCGCATGACGGGCGCTGCGATAATGCCGGGGTGAACTCGAAATCGAACAAGAGCGCTCCGGCATGGCCCCACACACTGCACAAGCACCGACAGACCAACCCGCCGAGCGCGCAGCATGGCTGCGTGCGGAGCTCGATCGCGCCAACTATCAGTACTACGTGCTCGATCAGCCCGAGCTGCCCGATGCCGAATACGACCGGCTCTTTCTCGAACTTCAGCGCATCGAAAGCGAACACCCCGATCTGATCACGCCCGAGTCGCCGACGCAGCGTGTCGGCGGCCAGGCGTCGAGCGGCTTCGCGCCCGTGCACCATGCGGTGCCGATGCTCTCGCTGAACAACGGCTTTACCGACGAAGATATCGTCGCCTTCGACAAACGCGTTGCCGACGTGCTCCACAGCGAATCGGTCGAATACGCGTGCGAGCTGAAGTTCGACGGCCTCGCGATCGCGCTGCGCTACGAGAACGGCCGGCTCGTGCAGGCAGCGACGCGCGGCGATGGCGCGACGGGCGAGGATGTGACCCAGAACGTGCGTACGATCCGTTCCATTCCGCTCAAGCTGAAGGGGGATCGCGTGCCGCGCTTGGTCGAGGTGCGAGGCGAGGTGCTGATGTTCAAGCGCGACTTCGAGCGGCTCAACGCGCGTCAACGCGAAGCCGAGCAACGTGAATTCGCGAATCCGCGCAATGCGGCGGCGGGCAGTCTGCGGCAACTCGATCCGAGAATCACCGCTCATCGGCCGCTTTCCTTTTTTTCATACGGAATCGGCGAGCTCGACGGTATCGAGATGCCCGGTACCCATAGCGCGCTGCTCGACTGGTACGGCGAACTCGGGTTGCCGGTGTGCGCCGAACGCGCCACGGTCAACGGCGCGCAAGGGCTCCTCGAATTCTTCCGACGTATCGGCGAAAAACGCAAGTCGTTGCCTTACGAGATCGACGGCGTGGTCTACAAGGTCAATCGGCGAGAGGAGCAGGACCGGCTCGGATTCGTTTCGAGAGCGCCGCGTTTCGCGCTCGCGCATAAATTCCCGGCCGAAGAGGCCATGACGGAGCTGCTCGACATCTACGTCAACGTCGGGCGCACGGGCGCGATTACGCCGGTGGCGCGGCTGAAGCCGGTCTTCGTCGGCGGCGTGACCGTCACGAACGCCACCTTGCACAACGAAGACGAGGTACGCCGCAAGGACGCCCGCATTGGCGACACCGTCGTCGTACGACGCGCGGGCGATGTGATTCCCGAGCTCGTGTCCGTCATGCTCGAGCGCCGGCCCGAGAACGCGCGCGAATTCGTGATGCCCACGCACTGCCCGGTCTGCGGTTCGCGCATCGAGCGGCTGCCGGACGAAGCCGTCGCACGATGCACCGGGGGGCTGTTCTGTCCTGCGCAGCGCAAGCAGGCCATCTGGCATTTTGCGCAGCGCCGCGCGCTCGATATCGATGGGCTCGGTGAAAAGATCATCGACCAGCTCGTCGAGCAGCAGCTCGTGCGTACACCGGCCGATCTTTTCAATCTGGGCTTTGCGACGCTGGCCCAACTCGACCGCTTTGCCGAAAAATCGGCGCAGAATCTGCTCGATTCGCTCGAAAAGGCCAAGCACACGACGCTTGCCCGCTTCATCTATGCGCTCGGTATTCGCCATGTGGGCGAATCGACGGCGAAGGACCTCGCGCGCCATTTCGGCTCGCTCGATCCGTTGATGAACGCGTCGATGGAGGAATTGCTCGAAGTCAACGATGTCGGCCCCGTCGTGGCGGAGTCGATTCATCAGTTCTTCGCGGAAGAGCACAATCGGACTGTCATCGAACAGTTGCGGGCGCCCGGCAAAGTGAGCTGGCCCGAAGGGCCGCCGGCGCCGCGCGCGCCGCAAGGCGCGCTGGCCGGCAAGACCGTCGTGTTGACCGGTACGCTGCCCACATACTCGCGCGAAGACGCCAAGGAACTGTTGGAGGCGGCCGGCGCAAAGGTGTCCGGCTCCGTATCGAAGAAAACCGATTATGTGGTGGCGGGAAGCGAGGCGGGCAGCAAGCTTGCGAAAGCCGAGGAACTCGGCATTCCCGTGCTCGACGAAGACGGTATGCGCAAGCTTCTGGAGGGTCACAATCCATGATTCGCGAAATTCTCAAGATGGGCGATCCGCGTCTTTTGCGCATTGCCCAGCCCGTCGATCATTTCGACACCCCCGAGCTTCATGCACTCATCGCGGACATGTTCGAGACGATGCATGCCGCCAACGGCGCGGGGCTTGCCGCACCGCAGATCGGTGTCGATCAGCAGGTGGTCATCTTCGGCTTCGGACACAACGAACGCTATCCCGAGGCACCGCCGGTGCCTGAGACGGTGCTCATCAACCCGACCATCACACCGGTATCGCAAGATACGGAAGAGGGCTGGGAAGGGTGCCTGTCGGTGCCGGGCATGCGCGGGATCGTCGGACGATTTTCGATGATCCGCTACCACGGGTTCGATCAGTATGGGCAGCCGATCGACCGCGTGGCGGAAGGCTTTCATGCGCGCGTCGTGCAGCACGAATGCGATCATCTGATCGGCAAGCTCTATCCGATGCGGATAACCGATTTCTCGAATTTCGGCTTCACCGAGGTGCTCTTCCCCGATCTCGACCCCAACAGCGACGACTGACGCGCGCTTCCCGTTCGTCCGGGCGAGCTCGCGAAAGCGAGCTCCGGACGGCGTCGCTCGTCAAAACGCCTCGTCCGCCAGCAGATAACGCCATTTTCCCTGCGGCAGTGCGCCCAGCGCCACGCGGCCCATGCGGACACGCTTCAGTCCGACGACGTGCAAGCCGACGAGTTCGCACATGCGACGGATTTGCCGCTTCTTTCCTTCGCGCAGGGCAAAGCGCAGCTGTTCGCCGTTTTGCCAACTGACCTTGGCCGGTTTCAGCGCTGCGTCATCGAGCGACAAACCGAACCGCAGCAACGCGAGTTTGTCGGCGGGAAAGTGCTGATCGACATCGGTCGTGTGCTCGCCGTAGGTCACACGTACGAGATATTCCTTTTCCACGCTCGAATGCTCGCCGATCAGCTGCTTTGCGACGCGGCCGTCCTGTGTCAGCACGAGCAGCCCCGTCGAATCGATATCGAGGCGGCCAGCGGGCGCCAGCGCGCGCAGATGACTCGGGGAGAAGCGCACGGGCGAACGGTCCCCGTCCCAGCGATTGGCTGCGGTGACGAGCGTGACGGCGGGTTCGTAGCCGTCTTCGGCCTGTCCCGACACGTAGCCGACGGGCTTGTGCAGAAGGATCGTGACTTGCCGCGATTGCGCGGCGTGCGCATCGCGCGTGATGTCTATCTTCTGATCGGGGCGTACGCGAGCGCCGAGCGTATCGATTCGTTCGCCATCGACGCGCACCCAGCCATTCGCAATCCACTCATCGGCTTCCCGGCGCGAACATAGACCGAGTTCCGACATGCGTTTCGATAGGCGCATCGTCCCCGCCGTTTCGGGGTTCGCCGGGGCCTTTGCTGCGGCGGCGCTGCGCGGGCGGTGCTCAGGACGCCCGGCACGCTCCGCACGTTCCGTCGGCTGGCGCAAGACCTGCGAGCCGGTCTTACGCTCGGGCCGCGCTTGCACGGCGGCGCCCGAGCGTTTGCCCGTGCCCGCTGCGCTTCGGTGGAGCGCGCGAGTTCCGCTTTCGCTCGCGGTGGCGCCTCCACGTTTGCCGCTGCCCGCCGCGGTCCTGGGCGCGCGGGTGTCACTCCGACTCACGTCCCCAGCGGCAGCCGTGCGTTTGCCGCTGCCCGTGCCGGTTCTCGGCGTGCGGGTTCCCGTTTCGTTGGAGACGGCCCCCGTGCGCTTATCGTTGCTTGCCGCAGCCCTGCGAGTTCCCGCTACGCTGTCGCGCTCACGGCCGCGCGGCACGCCGGCCGGCGCCCCTGCCGGCGAACTGCCGGACGCGGTAGCCCTGCGGGCGCCCGGTGCTGCCGGTCGCCGGCTTCTTTCGCCGGGCGACGAGCCCGGCTTGTCCTCGCGCGTGCGACGCGCGAGTGCCGTGCCTGCGCCCCGCGCGCCGCCCGCGGCTTTCGCGGCGGGGGCGCGTGGCGCCGGCGCCGGCGCTGCCTTGCCGGGCGCTGTGCCCGGTGCACGCGGTGCTGCGGCACCTCGCGCCGGCTTGCGTGCCGACGGGCTGCCGGAACGAACGGGAGCGCGATCCGGGGTGTCGGGTCGCGGATGCTTGGCTGTCAGTTTGACGCGCATAGATCCTCTAAAAAACGGGACCGCGGGCGTAGGGCCAGCGCGGCGATGAAACTGCGCCTATAGCGCGATGGCTCGCAGCAGTTCGGTTTCCAGCTGAATTTGCAGCCGGCTGTCGGACAGACCCCGGCCATCGAGCAGAAAGACGTCTTCGACGCGCTCGCCGAGCGTGTTGATGCGAGCGGCATGCACGCCGACACAATGGTTGGCGAGCACGCGCGCGATCGAATAAAGCAGACCCAGCCGGTCGTTTGCCGAGACCGAGAGGATGTAGTACTGGCCGCGCTCGTCGGCCCGCAGATCGACGCGCGGCGTGATCGGGAACGTGCGCGAAAGGCGCGACAGCCGGCCCTTGGACGGCTCGGGCAACGGCTCGCCCGATGAAAGCCACGCACTGAGCTGCTGCTCGACGAGATTCGCGATATCGCGATACTGCACGTCTTGCTCCGGATGCGCGACGATGAAGTTGTCGAGCGCATAGCCGTGGCGGGTCGTGCTGATGCGGGCATCGAGCACGGACAATCCGTTGCGCTCGAAGTAGGCGCAAATGCCGGCGAACAGATCCGGGCGATCGCGCACATAGACGAGTACTTGCAGCGCTTCGCCGATGGGTGCCGGTCGTGCGCGCACGATGGGCGCCTCGGCTTCGACGTGGCGATACAGCACGCGCGTTTGCCAGGCGATATCGGCGGCGTCGTGCCGCAGGAAGTAGCCGACATCGAGCTGCTCCCAAAGCGCGCGCTGGGCGTTCTCCGGCACGGTCTCGAGCCGCAGCAGCGCGAGCGCTTCCTCCTTGCGCGTCTTGAGCTCGGAGTGCTCGTCGGGGCGTGCGCCGCCCAGCACGGCGAGCGTCATGCGGTAAAGGTCCTCGAGCAGCTTGCCTTTCCAGGTGTTCCAGACCTTGGGGCTCGTGCCGCGGATATCGGCGACCGTCAGCAGATATAGCGCGGTGAGCCGCCGTTCGGTGCCGACGAGTTCGGCGAATTGCTTGATGACAGCCGGGTCGCTCGTGTCTTGCTTTTGCGCAACCTGACTCATCGTCAGATGCTGCTGCACGAGCCAGACGATCAGCGAGGCGTCGTCTCCGGTGATGCCGTGCTCGCGGCAAAAGCGTCGCGCGTCGGCCATGCCGAGCGTCGAATGATCGCCCCCGCGGCCTTTCGCGATGTCATGAAAAAGCGCGGCCACGTAGAGCACCCAGTGGTGCTCGAAATTCGCCATCAACTGACTGCAAAACGGGTACTCGTGCGCATGCTCGGCCAGGGCGAAACGGCGCAGATTGCGCAGCACCATCAGAATGTGCTGATCGACCGTATAGACGTGATAGAGGTCGTGCTGCATCTGGCCGACGATGCGTCGAAAGTTCAGTAAATACCGGCCGAGTACGCTCGTTTGATTCATGAGGCGCAGTGCATGGGTGATGCCCTGCGGCTCTTTGAGGATCTGCATGAAGAGGCGCCGGTTCTCGGGCGCCTTGCGCCAGCGCGAATCCATGATTTCGCGGGCGTTGTAAAGCGCTCGCAGCGTGCGTGCGGACAGCCCCTTGGTGCCCGGCGTGGCCTCGTAGAGCAAGAATGCCTCGAGAATGGCGGACGGCGCGCGCTCGAACACGTCATCGCTGACGATCTCGATCATGCCTTGCTTCTCGACGAAGCGATCCGATAGCACGCGCGTAATGCCGCTCGTGCGCGGGAAGAGCTGCGCTTCGACATTCTGAATCAGGATCGTCGCGAGCTGCGTCACGGCTTTCGCTGCCCAGTAATAGCGACGCATGAGCTGCTCGCTCGCCCGCCGCGCCTGCGTCGAGTGGTAGCCGAAGCTCTCGGCGGCAGCGGTTTGCAGATCGAAAACGAGCACATCCTGGCGGCGCCCCGCGATCAGATGCAAACGGGCACGCAGCATCTTCAGGAAGCCTTCGTTGCGGCGCAGCTCGCGCGCTTCGCGCGCCGTAATGAGACCGCGCTGGTCGAGCTCGCGCCAACTGCTGCCGAAGCCGGCGGCACGGGCGATCCAAAGAATCAGCTGCAAGTCGCGCAGCCCGCCGGGACTTTCCTTGACATTGGGCTCGAGGCTATACGGCGAGTCCTGGAACTTCGCATGGCGCTGACGCATTTCGAGGACTTTCGCCTGGAAAAATGCGCGCGCGTCGAGCGTTTCGTTAAAGCGCAGTGCGAAACGCTGAAAGAGCGCCGTGCTGCCCGTGATGCGTCGCGCTTCGAGCAAGGATGTGCGCACCGTGATGTCGCGCTCTCCTTCGTCGATGCATTCGTCGACGGTGCGCACGCTGCTGCCCAGTTCGAGCCCGAGGTCCCACGCCATGCCGATGAACCGCTCGATGCGCGCCTCGAGCTCGGGCCCGGGAGTTTCGTGCAACAGCACGAGAATGTCGATGTCGGAATAGGGCGAAAGCTCGCCGCGACCGTACCCGCCGACGGCGACGAGCGCGAGCGAGGCCGGCATTTCGCAAGCGAGCCAAGCGCGGCGCAACGCGTCGTCCGTGGCGCGCGCGAGCGCGCGCATAGCCGCATCGACATTGCCGGCGGTTTTGAAGCGATCGAGAAGCGCCGTCTTGGCGACGCGGTAATCCGCTTTGAGCGACATGGAGTGGGGCAGGGCGGCTGGGACGCTCATGTGACGACGAAGAGGCGGCTGACGGTGGCAACAAACGGTGGCCAGGCAGCGGGCGCCGCCGCTCGCGCGCGATGCGCGCCGCGGCCCGCCAACTGACGTGGGCGCGCCGCCGCTAGGCGGCGACGGACAGACGGGGCCGTTCGGGCGTTCCGGCCGAAACGGTCAGCACGTCGAAACCCGTATCGGTGACGAGCACCGTATGCTCCCACTGCGCCGACAGGCTGCGGTCGCGCGTTTTGACGGTCCATTGATCGGGCATCGTGCGAATCTCTCGGCGCCCGGCATTGATCATCGGCTCAATCGTGAAGATCATGCCCTTTTGGAGCTCGAGACCGGTGCCGGGGCGGCCGTAATGAAGCACCTGGGGATCTTCATGGAAGACCTTGCCGATACCGTGGCCGCAGTATTCGCGCACGACACTGTAGCCGTGTGCCTCGGCGTGCTTCTGAATGGCATGGCCGATATCGCCGAGCCGCGCGCCCGGGCGCACCTGCTCGATTCCGAGCCACATGCATTCGTAGGTCGTCTGGGCGAGCCGCCTGGCGAGAATCGAGCCTTCGCCGGCGATGAACATCCGGCTCGTATCGCCGAAATAGCCGTTCTTGATGACCGTGATGTCGATATTCAGGGCGTCGCCGTTCTTGACGATCTTGTCGCCCGGAATGCCGTGGCAGATGACGTCGTTCACCGAAATGCACGTTGCCTTCGGATAGGGCGGGTAGCCGGGCGGCTGATAATTGAGCGGCGCCGGGATCGTGCCTTGCACGTCGAGCATGTAGTTGTGGCAGAGCCGGTCGAGCTCGCCCGTCGACACGCCCGGTTTGACAAAGGGCGTGATGTAGTCGAGCACTTCGCTCGCGAGTCGGCACGCGATGCGCATTTGCTCGACGTCGTATTCGTTTTTGATCGTGATAGCCATTGGAGTGCCAGCATGGGACGCGGATTGCCGGATTATCGCACCATATAGAGCCGTCGGCTGAAACCAAGGTCGGTGTTGAGGCGGACGCCGCGAGCGTGATATACTTTCTGGCTAGTCGTCAATGGTGCCCGGCGGAATTCGTGTTTCATTCCGTGTTTGATTCGCTCGGGGCTTCGGCGGCTGGAAGTCAAAGAGTCAAATTTTGAGTAAATCGCAAGCCGGCGCACCCAGGGTGCCGGGTGCGCATGATAAGCGAGCATCGGCGGCGAGCATCGACGAGACCGTCCGTACACGCGTGTCGCGCATCCGTTACTGCAGCCGGCTTAAGGCCCAACCCTCGCGGAGAATTTCAATGGCAGTCACCATGCGTCAAATGCTGGAAGCCGGTGTCCACTTCGGTCACCAGACCCGCTTCTGGAACCCCAAGATGGCCCCGTTCATCTTCGGTCATCGCAACAAGATTCACATCATCAACCTCGAAAAGACGCTGCCGATGTACAACGACGCGCTGAAGTACGTGCGTCAGCTGGCGGCGAATCGGGGCACGATCCTTTTCGTGGGTACGAAGCGTCAGTCGCGCGACACCATCGCCGAAGAGGCGCAGCGCTGCGGCATGCCTTACGTGAACGCCCGCTGGCTTGGCGGCATGCTGACCAACTTCAAGACGCTGAAGGTTTCGATCAAGCGCTTGAAGGACATGGAGACGGCCGTCGAGGCAGGCGAGACCGAGCGCATGAGCAAGAAGGAAGCCCTGTTGTTCGAACGTGAAATCGCGAAGCTCCAGAAGTCGATCGGTGGCGTGAAGGACATGGGTGGCATTCCGGATGCGATCTTCGTCGTGGACGTCGGCTATCACAAGATCGCCGTGACGGAAGCCAACAAGCTGGGCGTTCCGGTCATCGCCGTGGTCGACACGAACCACTCGCCGGAAGGGATCGACTACGTGATCCCCGGTAACGACGACGCGAGCAAGGCTGTGGCGCTCTACGCGGCTGGCGTGGCGGACGCGATTCTCGAAGGCCGCGCGAACGCGGTGAACGAAGTCGTCCAGGCAGTGCGTGGCGAAGGCGACGGCGACGAATTCGTCGAGGTCAACGGGGAGGCGTAAAGCAACCCTGGGGCCGGCAAAAAAGGGGGCTTTCAGGGGCCCCCTTTTTTTGAGTTTCGGCCGCGGCGACGGCCGTTGATGCGGCGCAGCGGTTTGGGCGCGTGCCGCGAACGAATGCCTGCCGTTCGCATCGATTGCGGGCGGCCTATGAAAGACAGACTCAAGGAGCGAATGATGGCGGCAATTACCGCAAGCATGGTGGCAGAACTGCGCGCGAAGACCGACGCGCCCATGATGGAGTGCAAGAAGGCGCTGACGGAAGCCGAAGGCGACATGTCCCGCGCCGAAGAGCTGCTGCGCGTGAAGCTCGGCAACAAGGCCAGCAAGGCCGCCTCGCGCGTGACGGCCGAAGGCATCATCGTCTCGTCCATCAGCGGCAACGCGGGCGCGCTCGTCGAATTGAACTGCGAGACGGACTTCGTCGCGAAGAACGACGATTTCAACGCGTTCGCCAAGCAAGTCGCGGAACTCGTGGTGGCGCACAAGCCGGCCGATGTGGCCGCGCTGTCGGCGCTGACGCTGAATGGCCAGACGGTCGACGCCGTGCGCCTCGCGCTCGTCGGCAAGATCGGCGAAAACCTGTCGATCCGCCGCTTCGTGCGCTTCGAGACGACCAACAAGCTCGCGGCCTACCTGCACGGCACGCGCATCGGCGTGCTCGTGGAGTACACGGGCGCTGACGAGCAAGTCGGCAAGGACGTCGCCATGCACGTGGCCGCCATGAAGCCGGTGTCGCTCTCCGCGAGCGATGTGCCGGCCGAGCTGATCGCGAAAGAGCGCAGCATCGCCGAGCAAAAGGCAGCCGAATCGGGCAAGCCGGCCGAGATCGTCGCGAAGATGGTCGAAGGCAGCGTGCAAAAGTATCTGAAGGAAGTGTCGCTGCTGAATCAGCCGTTCGTGAAGAACGACAAGCAGACGATCGAGCAGATGCTGAAGGCGGCCAATGCGTCGGTCCAGCAGTTCGCGCTCTTCGTCGTCGGCGAAGGGATCGAAAAGCGGCAGGACGATTTCGCGGCCGAAGTGGCCGCGCAGGTCGCAGCCGCCAAGCAACAGTAAGTACCTGCCTCGAAAGCGTCCGGGTGCCGGTGCATTCGGACGGTGAGGCGAGCCTCGATGCGGGGTTCGGCACGAACCCGCTTCGTGGCATCGGCGGCACCGACTATTGACTAGGGGTTTTCCCCTAGTCATCGCGCGCAAGCTTTGCCGGGTGGCGGTTTTGCCAGTTGCCCGGCGAGCGCGCGGCGCGGCGTGGGCGGTGCTTGCTCGAATTTATGTTTCACCCCTACAGTTCCACATTGTCGTCACTCCCTTCGGCGCGATCGGATACCGCTATGCCCACAGCCTATAAACGCGTTCTTCTCAAACTCTCCGGCGAAGCTTTGATGGGCGACGATGCCTTCGGCATCAACCGCGCGACGATCGAAAGAATGGTGGCGGACATCGCCGAGGTGGTTGGCCTCGGCACGCAGCTCGCGGTCGTGATCGGCGGCGGCAACATCTTTCGCGGCGTGGCCGGCGGTGCGGCGGGCATGGATCGCGCAACGGCCGACTACATGGGCATGCTCGCGACGATGATGAACGCGCTTGCGCTGCAAGACGCGATGCGGCACGCGGGCATCGAGGCGCGCGTGCAATCGGCGCTGCGCATGGACCAGGTGGTCGAGCCGTACATCCGTCCGCGTGCAATCCGGCAACTCGAGGAAGGCAAGGTCGTGATCTTCGCGGCCGGTACGGGCAACCCGTTCTTCACGACCGATACGGCTGCGGCGTTGCGCGGCTCGGAAATCGGCGCCGAAGTGGTGCTCAAGGCGACGAAGGTCGACGGCGTATACTCCGCGGACCCGAACAAAGATGCGTCGGCAACGCGCTATGCGACGATCAGCTTCGACGAGGCGATCGGCCGCAACCTCCAGGTCATGGATGCGACGGCGTTTGCGCTGTGCCGCGATCAGAAGCTGCCGATCCGCGTTTTTTCGATCGTCAAGCCCGGCGCACTGAAGCGCATCATTCAGGGGGAGGACGAGGGTACGCTGGTCCACGTGTAAACTCTCGCACAACGCGGAAAACGCCCGCCGCGGCTTGTCGTGGTCATGCGCGCCGCTGGCGCGCGGGCGATCCGCACTGTTATGAAGGTTCGGAGGTTTAAATGAGTCTGGCAGACATAAAAAAGGGCGCCGATCAGAAGATGCAGCGTTCGATCGAGGCGTTCAAGAGCGATCTGGCGAAGATCCGCACCGGGCGCGCGCATACGGGCCTGCTCGATCATATCCAGGTCGACTACTATGGCTCGAACGTGCCTATTTCGCAGGTCGCCAACCTGACGCTCATCGATGCGCGCACGATCGGCGTGCAGCCTTGGGAAAAGAAGATGGTCGCCGTGGTCGAAAAGGCGATCCGCGAGTCGGATCTCGGGCTGAATCCCGCCACGCAGGGCGACTTGATCCGGGTGCCGATGCCGGCGCTGACCGAGGAGCGCCGCCGCGAGCTGACGAAAGTCGTCAAGAGCGAAGGCGAGACGGCGAAGATCGCCGTGCGCAATCTGCGCCGCGACGCCAACGAGCAGCTCAAGAAGCTCGTCAAGGACAAGGAAATCTCCGAAGACGACGAACGCCGCGCCAGTGACGAAGTCCAAAAGCTCACCGACAAGTACGTCGCCGAGATCGAGAAACTCGTGCATACGAAAGAAGCCGAGATCATGACGGTCTGAGGCCTCGCGCTTCCCGACGTCTTCCCGGTCTTACTTCGTTTAAAGCAGTTATCTGTCCCGGCGGCCATGACTTATACCAGCTCAACTGTTCGCGTACCCGATGTCGCAGCCGTTCCGCGCCACGTCGCGATCATCATGGACGGCAACGGCCGCTGGGCGACGCAACGACGTTTGCCGCGCGTAGCGGGCCATACGCGCGGCGTCGATGCGGTGCGTGCGACCGTCGAGGCGTGCGCGCGCGCGGGCGTCGAATATCTGACGCTTTTCGCGTTCAGCTCCGAAAACTGGCGCCGGCCCGTGGAAGAAGTGTCTTTCCTCATGCGGCTTTTCGTGACCGCGCTCGAGCGCGAGGTCGGCAAGCTGCACGCCAACGGCATCCGCTTGCGCGTCGTGGGCGACCTGTCGCAGTTCGATACGCGCATTCAAGACCTCATTCGCCGCGCGGAAACCAAAACGGCACGCAATGAACGGCTGACGCTGACGATTGCCGCCAATTACGGCGGGCGCTGGGATATCCTCCAGGCGGCCCGCAAGGCGGCCGAGGAGGCCGCGCAGCAAGGCCAGCCGGCGAGTTTCGACGAGGATGCGTTTTCCCGGCATCTGGCAATGGCTTACGCGCCGGAGCCCGATCTGTTCATCCGCACAGGCGGCGAGACGCGCATCAGCAACTTCCTGCTCTGGCAACTCGCCTACACCGAGCTCTATTTTACCGAGACGTTCTGGCCCGATTTCGACGCCAATACGCTCGCCGATGCCATTGCCTCCTATGGACGCCGGGAGCGGCGTTTCGGCCGCACCAGTGCACAGCTCGAGCCGCAATCGCAGGACGTCGATTCCCTCCCATGCTGAAGACTCGCGTCGTCACGGCCATCGTTTTGCTGGCCGTGTTTGTTCCGGTCACGCTTTATGCGCCGGCAAGTGCGTTCGGTGCGTTGATTGGACTGGTCGTGGTCCTGGCGGCATGGGAATGGGGGCGCCTTCTGGGTTTGCCGGCTCTCGCTTCATATGGCTACGCCGCGCTGGCCGCGGTCGCGCTGCTGGCGAGCCTGCGGCTCGGCCCCGGCATGCGGGCCACGCGCCCGCTTTTCGAGGCGGCCGCGATATTCTGGCTCCTGGCGGGTCCGTTCGCGCTTGCCCGCAAGCCGCAGCTTGCACACGGTGCGTGGCGCGCGTTCCTCGTCCTGGCGGGGCTTGTCGTCTTCGTCGCCTGCTGGCATGCGCTGGTGCTCGCGCGCACGATTGGCGTCGCGTTCGTGCTTTCGGTGCTGATCGTCGTCTGGCTTGCGGACATCGGCGCATACTTCTCCGGCAAGGCTTTCGGCAAGCACAAGCTCGCGGTGACCATCAGCCCGGGTAAAACCTGGGAGGGCGCCGTGGGAGGCTGGGTCGCCGTGCTCGTCGTGGGCGGCGTGGCGATGGCAAGCGAAGCGTTCGCGCCTACGCTATTTTCGACGTTGCCGACCAAGCTCGGCGCAGTACGGGCGCTCCTGGCGCTCACCGGGCTCGTCGCCTTCAGCGTCGTCGGCGATCTGTTCGAGTCGCTGCTCAAGCGCCAGGCGGGCGTGAAGGATTCGAGCGCGCTGTTGCCGGGGCATGGCGGGGTGCTCGATCGCATCGACGCATTGCTGCCGGTGTTGCCGCTCGTGATGTTGCTCGTGGCGTAAGGCGCCTTCGGCGCCCAGGAAATGAACTTATGACAAAACGTTTGACACTGCTGGGTTCCACGGGCTCGATCGGCGAGAGCACCCTGGACGTCGTCGCTCGCCATCCGGAGCGCTTCTCGGTCTACGCCTTAAGTGCGCATCGCAATGGCGATAAGCTCGTCGAGCAATGCCTGCGCTTTGTGCCGGAGGTCGCCGTGGTCGGCGATGCCGACACAGCAGCCCGAGTCGAGGCGCAATTGCGTGCGGCCGGCTGCGCCACGGAGGTGACTTATGGCCCGCAGGCACTCGTCGATGTGGCCAAAAGCGATGCCTGCGACACTGTGGTGGCGGCGATCGTCGGCGCGGCGGGGCTGGCGCCGAGCTTGGCCGCGGCCGTTGCCGGCAAGCGCATTTTGCTCGCGAACAAGGAAGCGCTCGTCATGTCGGGTGCGATCTTCATGAATGCCGTGCGCGACCACGGCGCCACGCTGTTGCCCGTCGATAGCGAGCACAACGCGATATTCCAGTGCCTGCCGCGCGACGCGTCGCCGCGCGGTGGCGTCGCCAAGATCATCCTGACGGCGTCGGGCGGCCCGTTTCGCACGCGCGAACCGGCCACGCTCGTCGATGTCACGCCCGAGGAAGCCTGCAAGCATCCGAACTGGGTCATGGGCCGCAAGATCTCCGTCGATTCGGCCACGATGATGAACAAGGGGCTGGAAGTGATCGAGGCGCATTGGCTGTTCGATCTGCCCGGCGAGCGCATCGACGTGCTGATCCACCCGCAAAGCGTCATCCATTCTCTCGTTTCGTACGCCGATGGATCGGTGCTGGCCCAGCTCGGCAATCCGGACATGCGTACACCGATAGCGCACGCGCTCGCTTATCCTGAGCGCGTCGATTCGGGCGTCGCTCAACTCGATCTGGTACAGGTCGCGTCGCTGAGCTTCGAAAAACCCGACTACGAACGTTTCCCGTGTCTGGCGCTCGCCATGCAGGCGCTGAGCGCAGGCGGAATTGCCAGCGCGGCGCTGAATGCGGCCAACGAGGTCGCGGTCGAGGCTTTCCTCGAGCGCCGCATCGGTTTTACCGATATCGCGCAAACGGTGGCGGCCGTGCTGGATGCGGTGCCGAACCAACGCCCCGACGAGCTCGCGACCGTGCTCGAAGCCGATGCCGCTGCGCGGCGCGCCGCCATCGATTTCATCGCGCGGCGCCCCATCGCGGGGCGCACTGCCGTTCACCGCGACCGGGCGAACCGCGCGTTGCAGTGAGACGTAGATGAACCTGCTGATCGAAATTGCCGCCTTCGCCGTTGCGATCGGCGTGCTCGTCGTCGTTCATGAATTCGGGCATTTCGCTGTCGCGCGATTGTGCGGCGTCAAGGTGTTGCGGTTTTCGATCGGTTTCGGTCGCCCGCTGCTGACCTGGGTCGGTAAACGAAGCGGCACCGAGTGGACCATCTCGGCGCTGCCGCTCGGCGGCTACGTGAAGATGCTCGACGAGCGGGATCCCGGGGCGGGCATCGCCCGCGCCGACCTGCCTTTCGCGTTCAATCGCCAGCACGTTGCGAAGCGCATCGCGATCGTGCTGGCCGGGCCGCTGGCCAATTTCGCGCTTGCCATCGTCCTTTTCGCGGCCGTTTTCGCGACTGGTGTCGTGGAGCCCGCGGCCACCCTTGCCACGCCGCCGGCCGACAGCGTAGCGGCGCATGCGGGCTTCGAAGGCGGGGAGACGATCGTCGCGATCGGCGACGTGCACGGTGCAGACATCGAGCCTGTGCGCTCCTGGTCCGATTTGCGCTGGAAGCTGCTCGATGCGGCGTTCGATCATCGGCGCATCGTCATGCGCGCGCACGACGGGCACGGCACGTATGACTTCCAAGTCGACCTCAGCCGTGTCTCGGACCGCGACGTCGACGACGACTTCATGTCGAAGCTGGGTTTCGACGAAGGCGGCGCGCTCTCGGTGGCTGCCGTGGAGCCCGGCAGCGCGGCCCAAGAGGCCGGCCTCGCGGCGGGCGATGTGTTACGCACGGTCGACGGCCGACGCATCGACGGCGCCGAGGCGTTCATCGCTTATGTGAAGTCTCACGCCGGACATCCGATCGAGCTCAAGGTGGAGCGGCCCAACGCCGCAAGCGGCCCGCTCGCCGTGGCGATCACACCCGTTGCCCAGGAAGACTCTGCCACGGGGCGCGAGGTAGGCCGCATCGGGGCCGCGCTCGCCACCAAGGTGGCTACGGTGCACGTGCGTTACGGCCCGCTCGAAAGCGTCGCACGCGGTGCGAGGCGCACGTGGGAGATCGGCGTGTATTCGCTGCGCATGTTCGGGCGCATGCTGATCGGCGAGGCCTCGATCAAGAATCTGTCCGGGCCGGTGACGATCGCCGATTATGCCGGCAAGAGCGCGCGGCTCGGCTGGGTGCCTTTCCTGTCCTTTCTCTCGCTCGTCAGCATCAGCCTCGGCGTGCTGAACTTGTTGCCAATTCCGGTATTGGACGGGGGGCATCTGTTATATTATTTGGTTGAAGCTGCGACCGGCAAGGCCGTATCGGAGCGTTGGCAGCTTGTTCTGCAAAGAGCCGGACTCGTTTGCATCGTCGCGTTGTCGGCGATCGCGCTCTTTAACGATCTGGCTCGTTTAATCCACTTCTAAAGCGTCCCGCGGCATGCGCTCGGCAGGCCGCTGCGGACTGATGCAGCTAAAAACATTGGGGAAGCACGTTGTTGAAACCTCATCGCTTTGTTCCTAAGACTGTCGCAGCCACGGCCATCGCCGTCCACGGGCTCGTCGCTCATGCCGCGGCGCCTTTCGTGGTGAAGGACATCAAGATCAACGGGCTGCAACAGGTCGAACCGGCCACGGTGTTCGCCTACCTGCCGATCAAGCAAGGCGATACGTTCACGGACGACAAAGCATCGGAGGCGATCCGCGCGCTCTACGCAACTGGGTTCTTCAACGACGTACAGATTTCGACGGAAGGCCAGACGGTCATCGTCAATGTCGTCGAGCGATCGGCCATTGCTTCGATCGACTTCTCCGGGTTGCACGAATTCGAAAAGGATGCCCTGCTCAAGGCGCTCAAGAGCGTTGGCCTCTCGCAGGGGCGCTACTACGACAAGTCGCTCGTCGACCGCTCGGAGCAGGAACTGAAGCGCCAGTATTTGACGCGCGGTTTTTACGCGGCCGAGATCAAGACGACGGTGACGCCCGTCGACCGCAACCGCGTGTCGATTCTGTTCTCGGTGACGGAAGGCCCGAGTGCGAAGATCCGCCAGGTCAATTTCATCGGCAACAAGGCGTTCAGCACGAGCACGCTGCGCAACGAGATGCAGCTGTCGACACCGAACTGGTTCTCCTGGTACACGAAGAACGACCTCTATTCGAAAGACAAGCTCACGACCGACCTCGAGAACGTCCGCAAGTACTATCTGAACCACGGCTATCTCGAGTTCAACATCGAATCGACGCAGGTGTCGATCTCGCCCGACAAGAAAGACATGTACCTCACGCTGACGGTACACGAGGGCGAGCCCTACAAGATTTCGAGTATCAAGCTGGCCGGCAATCTGCTCGATCGCCAGGCCGAGCTGCAAAAGCTCATCAAGATCAAGCCGGGCGAGCGGTTCTCGGCCGACAAGCTGCAAGCCACGACGAAAGCGATCGTCGACAAGCTCGGCGAATACGGTTACGCGTTCGCAACCGTCAACGCGCAGCCCGAAATCGATCAGCAGCATCACACCGTTGCGATGACGCTGCAGGTGGACCCGAGCCGCCGCGTCTATGTCCGGCGCATCAATATCGTCGGGAACACGCGCACGCGCGACGAAGTCGTGCGCCGCGAAATGCGCCAGCTCGAAAGCTCCTGGTTCGATTCGAGCCGTCTCGCACTATCGAAGGACCGCGTCAACCGGCTCGGCTATTTCACCGATGTCGATGTGACGACGGTGCCTGTCGAAGGGACGGCGGATCAGGTCGATGTCGACGTCAAGGTCACCGAAAAGCCGACCGGCGCGATTACGCTCGGCGCCGGTTTTTCGTCGACGGACAAGGTCGTGCTGTCGGCCGGCGTATCGCAGGACAACGTCTTCGGTTCCGGCACGAGCCTCGCGGTCAACGTCAACACGGCGCGCACCTATCGCACGCTGACGGTGACGCAGGTGGACCCGTACTTCACTGTCGACGGCATCAAGCGGATCACCGACGTCTATTACCGCACCACCGAGCCGCTTTATTACTCGACGAGCTCGAGCTTCCGGATCATCACGGCCGGCGGCGATCTGAAGTTCGGCATTCCCTTCTCGGAAGTGGATACCGTCTATTTCGGCGCGGGCTTCGAGCAAAACCGGCTCGATATCGACAGCAACACGCCCAAGAGCTACCGCGATTACGTGACCGACTTCGGCCGCGTATCGAACAACATCCCCGTGACGGTGGCATGGTCGCGCGACGCGCGAGACAGCGCGCTCGTGCCGAGCCGCGGCTACTTCACGCAGGCGAACGCCGAGTACGGCACGCCGGCCGGCGCGACCCAGTATTACAAGGCGGATCTGCAGGCGCAGTATTACTACTCGTTCGCGCGCGGCTTCGTGCTTGGCCTGAACTTGCAGGGCGGTTACGGCCGCGGTCTGGCGGGCAAGCCTTTTCCGATCTTCAAGAACTACTACGCGGGCGGTATCGGCTCCGTGCGCGGCTATGAACCGAGCTCGCTCGGCCCACGCGATGCGACGACGGGAGATCCGATCGGCGGCTCGAAGATGGTCGTCGGCAACATCGAGTTGACGTTCCCGCTGCCGGGTACCGGCTATGACCGGACGCTGCGCGTATTCACGTTCCTCGACGGCGGTAACGTCTGGGGCGAACTCGGCAACAGTGTCGGTGCGAACGGCTTGCGGTATGGTGCCGGTGTCGGTCTCGCATGGATTTCGCCGATCGGGCCGCTCAAGCTGAGCCTCGGTTTCCCCGTGACGAAGCACGAAGGCGACAAATATCAGAAATTCCAGTTCCAGATCGGGACGGCATTCTGACGAACGCGCCCCAAACAGCATCGAGAGGAAGATTTTGCTAACCGGTACGTTTTCGAAACGCTTGATTTGCGCGACGGCGCTGGCGGTCGCGCTAGGCGCCAGCGTCGGCGAGGCGTGTGCTCAGGAAGCCCGCATCGCGGCCGTCAACTCCGATCGCATTCTGCGCGAATCCGCCGCGGCGCAAGCGGCGCAGAAAAAGCTGGAGGCCGAATTCGCGAAGCGCGACAGCGACTTGCGCGATATGACTCAGCGTCTGAAGGCGATGTCCGACGCGCTCGACAAGAACGGTCCGAAGATGTCGAGCGTCGAGCGCGCGGAAAAGCAGCGTGAGCTGTCGAACCTCGACAGCGACTTTCAGCGCAAGCGTCGCGAGTTCAACGAGGATCTCAATCAGCGCCGCAATGAAGAATTGGCCGCTGTGCTCGACCGCGCGAACAAAGTCATCAAGCAGATCGCCGAGCAGCAGCACTACGATCTGATCGTGCAAGAGGCGGTCTACGTGAGCCCGCGCATCGACATCACCGACCAGGTGCTCAAGGCACTTGCGGCGAACGCAGCGAACTGAACACGCGGGGTAGCAAGCGAATGGCATTGACGCTCGGTGAAATTGCGCAGCGTTTCGGCGGCGACATCGTCGGCGACGCGACGACGCGCGTTGGCGGCCTCGCGCCGCTCGATCAGGCGCGCTCGGATCAGCTCGCCTTTTTAGCCAATCCCAAATATCTGTCGCAAGTCGAGGCGACGCAAGCAGGCGCCGTGCTGATCTCGCCGGCCGACCTCGCGAAGCTCGGATCGCGCGAGGGGCGTAACTTCATCGTCACACCGAATCCTTACGCTTATTTCGCCCGCGTGGCGCAGATGTTCATCGACCTGGCTGCGCCCAAGGCGGCGGCGGGCGTGCATCCGAGCGCAGTGGTCGATCCGGGCGCGCAGGTTGCGGCAAGCGCGGTCATCGGCCCGCATGCGGTGATCGAGGCCGGCGCCGTCATTGGCGAAGGCGTGCGGCTCGATGCGAACGTCACGATCGGCCGCGGCACGCACGTGGGCGAGGGCGCGCACCTTTATCCGCACGTCACCGTCTATCACGGCTGCAAGATCGGCCCGCGCGCGATCATTCACGCGGGCGCCGTCGTCGGGTCGGACGGTTTCGGCTTTGCGCCGGACTTCGTCGGCGAGGGCGATGCGCGGACGGGGACCTGGGTCAAGATTCCGCAGGTCGGCGGCGTGAGGATCGGCCCGGACGTCGAAATCGGCGCCAACACGACGATCGATCGCGGTGCGATGGCCGATACGGTCATCGAGGAGTGCGTGAAGATCGATAATCTCGTGCAAATCGGCCACAACTGCCGGATCGGCGCTTATACGGTCATCGCGGGCTGTGCCGGCATCGCGGGCAGCACCACGATCGGACGCCACTGCATGATCGGCGGGGCCGTTGGCATCGCGGGGCACGTGACGCTGGGCGACTACGTGATCGTCACGGCCAAATCGGGGGTCTCGAAATCATTGCCCAAGCCGGGCATCTACACGAGCGCATTTCCGGCGGTCGAGCACGGCGAGTGGAACAGGAGCGCCGCGTTGATGCGTAATCTCGACAAGCTGCGGGAGCGGATCAAAGCGTTGGAGGCCGCTGTCGCCGCGCGCGACAGCGGAGCATGAAGAGCGCCTGAAGTGCGCGAATGGCGGTGCCGCGCATGAACGGCGGACGCCGCGGGCGCAGGCAGCACGAACGCTTCGAACGAAGCACAGCAGTTATCATCCGCGCAACCGAGCGTGGAGCAGACACACCATGAGCACTGAAAAAATCAACCTCGACATCCATAAGATTCTGACGCTGCTGCCGCATCGCTACCCGATCCTGCTCGTCGACCGGGTGCTCGAGCTGGAACCGCACAAAAGTATCAAGGCACTGAAGAACGTGTCGATCAACGAACCCTATTTCGTCGGCCACTTCCCGAAGCGGCCCGTGATGCCGGGCGTCCTGATCATCGAGGCGCTGGCGCAGACCGCGGCGCTGTTGACGTTCACCGAAGAGGCGCACGATCCCGCGACGGCGCTGTACTACTTCGTCGGCATCGATGGGGCACGTTTCAAGCGCGTCGTCGAGCCGGGCGATCAGTTGATTCTGAACGTGGCGTTCGAACGCTGCATGCGCGGTATCTGGAAATTCAAAGCTCGCGCCGAGGTCGATGGCGCGACGGCAGCCGAGGCTGATCTGATGTGCACGATCAAGCATACCGATCAGTGAACGCATTGACGTATTGAAGAAGGGCGAAGGCGCATGAGCAGGATTCATCCCACCGCGATCATCGAATCGGGCGCAGAGCTGGCCGACGAGGTCGAAATCGGGCCGTACGCGATCGTCGGCCCGAACGTCGCGATCGGCGCGGGAACGGTCATCGGTTCGCACAGCGTGATCGAAGGCCATACCACTATTGGCGCTGCCAACCGGATCGGGCATTACGCCTCGATCGGCGGGCGCCCCCAGGACATGAAGTACCAGGGCGAACCGACGCGGCTCGTCATCGGCGAGCGCAACACGATTCGCGAATTCACGACGATTCATACCGGCACCGTGCAAGACGGCGGCGTGACGACGATCGGCGACGACAACTGGATCATGGCGTACGTGCACATCGGGCACGATTGCCACGTCGGCAGCAACACGATCCTGTCGAGCAATGCGCAGATGGCCGGCCATGTGATCGTCGGCGACTGGGCGATCGTCGGCGGCATGTCGGGCGTTCATCAATTCGTGCGGATCGGCGAGCATTCGATGCTCGGCGGCGCGTCGGCGCTCGTGCAGGACATTCCGCCGTTCGTGATCGCGGCCGGCAACAAAGCGGAGCCGCACGGTATCAATGTCGAAGGCCTGCGCCGGCGCGGTTTTTCCGCCGAGGCGATCTCCGCGCTGCGCGGCGCTTACCGTCTGCTCTACAAGAACGGGCTGTCGCTCGAGGACGCGAAGGCCCAACTGGGCGAACTCGCGGCGGCGGGCGGCGACGGAGACGAGCACGTGCGCAAGCTGATCGCCTTCATCGACGCGTCGCAGCGCGGCATCATCCGCTAAATGGTGCTCCCGACCCACTCGCTGCGCGTGGCAATGGTAGCGGGCGAGCCGTCGGGCGATCTGCTCGGCGCGTCGCTCGTGGGCGGCCTCGTGCGCCGGCTACCGGCCGGCACGCGCTACTACGGCATTGGCGGCCCGCGCATGATCGCGCACGGCTTCGACGCGCATTGGCCGATGGAGAAGCTGACGGTGCGCGGCTATGTGGAAGCGCTACGTCACATCCCCGAGATTTTGCGGATCCGGCGCGACCTCAAGCATCAACTGCTGGCAGAGCGGCCGCACGCATTCATTGGCGTGGACGCGCCCGACTTCAACTTCGGGCTCGAGGAGCCGTTGCGCGCGGCGGGCATTCCGACCATTCACTTCGTCTGCCCGTCCATTTGGGCGTGGCGCGGTGGCCGCATCAAGAAGATTGCGCGATCCGTCGACCATATGCTCTGCGTCTTCCCGTTCGAGATCGAGCTGCTCGAGAAAGCCGGTATTCCAGCCACTTACGTGGGCCACCCGCTTGCCGACGAGATTCCGCTCGTGCCCGACATGGCAGGTGCGCGTCACGCATTGGGCCTGCCGGCGGGCGGTCCGGTGATTGCGGTGCTGCCGGGCTCCCGACGCTCGGAGATCGAGTTGATCGGGCCGACGTTCTTTGCCGCCATGGCGCTCATGCACGAGCGCGAGCCTGACGTGCGCTTCGTCATGCCGGCCGCGACGCCGGCCTTGCGCGCGCAACTGCAGCCGCTCGCCGACGCTCATCCGGGGCTGCCGCTGACGATCACCCCAGGCGACGCGCAGCGCGCCATGACAGCGGCCGACGCGGTGCTCGTCAAGAGCGGCACCGTCACACTGGAAGCCGCACTGCTGAAAAAGCCGATGGTGATTTCGTACAAGGTGCCTTGGTTGACGGGACAGATCATGCGTCGCCAGGGTTATCTGCCATACGTCGGTTTGCCCAACATCCTCGCGGGCCGCTTCGTCGTCCCCGAAATCCTGCAGCATTTCGCGACGCCGCAAGCACTTGCGGATGCAACGCTGACCCAGTTGCACGACGAAGCGAATCGGCGCACGCTCACCGAAGTGTTCACGCGCATGCATGAGACGCTCAAACGCAACACGGCCGAGCGCGCGGCGGAGGCGGTCGAGCGGATCATCGAATCGAGAAGGGTACGAACATGACGGCCTCCGGTCCAACGCGCCGCGCCGGCGCGGCGAGTGGTGCGGCAGCATCGAAGGCAGCGGGCAAACCGGCTGGCGACGCGCCGCAATCGGCGCTCGATTTCAGCTCGCCGCTCGATATCGTCTGCGGTGTCGACGAGGCGGGGCGCGGACCGCTGGCCGGTCCCGTCGTGGCGGCGGCCGTCATCCTGAATCCGAAACGACGTATTCGCGGTCTCGACGATTCGAAGGTGCTCAACGCGAAAACGCGCGAAGCGCTTTACGAGAAAATCGTCGAACGCTCGATTGCCTATTGCGTGGCCTCGGCCAGCGTCGAGGAAATCGATACGCTCAATATCCTTCACGCGACGATGTTGGCGATGAAACGCGCCGTCGAAGGACTGGCGATCACGCCGACACTGGCCAGAATCGACGGCAATCGCTGCCCCATGCTGTCGATCCGAAGCGAAGCGATCATTGGCGGCGATGCCCTCGTCCCGGCGATTTCGGCGGCATCGATTCTTGCCAAGGTAACGCGCGACCGAATGCTGCACGAGCTGCACGAACGTTTTCCGGTGTACGGGTTCAACGCGCATGTCGGCTACAGCACACCGCAGCACCTGGCCGCGCTGGCCGAGCACGGCCCGTGCGAGCACCATCGGCGCTCGTTTGCGCCGGTGCGCGAGGCATACGCGCAGCGCGGCGTGTGCGTCAGCCTGCCTGCCGGCGCCCAGGTCGTGGTCCCATCGACGCTCGAGGAGGCATTCGCGCTCGTGGACGTTGTCGCGCCCGCTGCAACGCCAGGCGAGGATGCCGCGCCCACGCCTCCCTCGATGCCGTGAAAGCCATTACTTCGCGCGACAATCCGCTCTATAAGCGTCTGAAGGCGCTGGCCGGCTCGACGCACCAGCAGCGCAAAAGCGGCCATGCGCTGCTCGAAGGCTTTCACCTCGCAAGCGCCTACCTCGATGTTGCGGGGCAACCCGAGACTTGCGTGGTCACCGACGAGGCATTGCATCATCCGGAGGCTCAGGAGATCGTCGCGCGCGTCGATCCGGCACATGTCGTGTCGTTGCCGCAAGCACTGTTCGGGCAGCTATCGAATGTCGTCAACGGCGTTGGCATGCTCTTCGTCGTGCCGAAACTCGTGCGGGCGCTACCGGAGCGCATCGACGAGACCTGCGTCGTGCTCGACGGTGTGCAAGATGCGGGCAATGTGGGTTCGGTTCTGCGCAGCGCGGCTGCTGCTGGCATCAAGCGTGTATTTTGTGCGCCCGGAACTGCCTATGCCTGGTCGTCCAAGGTACTGCGCTCCGCGATGGGCGCGCATTTTCTGCTCGATGTCCACGAAGATGCCGCGGCCGAGACGTTGATTCCACGTCTTGCCGTGCCGGTGGCGATCACCGATTCGCACGCGGCCTCACCGCTTTACGATTGCGATCTGTCGGGGCCCATCGCGTGGGTATTCGGTAACGAGGGCGCCGGCGTGTCCCCCGCGTGGCGTGCCGCCGTTTCGTACCGGTTGAGCATTCCTCAGCCGGGCGGGATGGAATCGCTCAACGTGGCCGCGGCCGCCGCCATTTGCCTGTTCGAACAGTGCCGTCAACAGCGGGCTTGAGGCCGCAGCCTTGGCGTCATGCCCCGTTGAGCGGCTCTGCCTGAACCATGCGGCGTTGCATTCGCACCTTCAATAGCCAGGCCGTTCCAGTTTGATTTCCTGGAGGATCGTGGTTGCGATTTCTTCGATCGACTTGTGCGTCGACGACAACCACTTGATCCCCTCGCGCCGCATCATCGCTTCGGCTTCGTTGATCTCATAGCGGCAGTTTTCGAGCGCCGCGTATTTGCTGCCGGGACGCCGCTCGTTGCGAATTTCGGACAAGCGTTGCGGGTCGATGGACAGGCCGAACAGTTTGTCGCGGTGATCGCCAAGCGCGCCGGGCAGCTTGCCGCGTTCGAAATCTTCGGGAATCAGCGGATAGTTCGCCGCTTTCACGCCGTATTGCATGGCGAGATAAAGGCTTGTCGGCGTTTTGCCGCTTCGCGATACGCCGATCAGGATCACGTCGGCTTCGGTCAAATTGCGATTCGATTGACCGTCGTCGTGCGCGAGCGAGAAGTTGATCGCCTCGATACGCGTCTTGTATTCCTCGGTGTCCGCATTCTGGTGGCCGCGGCCGACAGCGTGCGTCGACTTCATATCGAGTTCCTGCTCGAGCGGCTCCACGAACTGCTGGAAGATGTCGAGCACGAGCGCGTTGGAATTCTTGACGATGGCGTTCGATGCACTGTCGACGAGCGTCGTGAAAACGATCGGGCGGCGGCCGTCGAGCAGGGCGGATTCGCTGATCTTTTCGACCGTCGCGTACGCCTTGTCGGCCGAATCGACGAATGGGACGCGGACGAGACGGAACTTCTGGTCGAACTGGGAAAGAATCGAGTGCGCGAAGGTTTCGGCAGTGATTCCAGTACCGTCGGAAACGATGAATACGGTTGGCGGCATCGAGAAAAACTCTGAAGGTAGCGGCGCTGCGGATTGGGAGCTGGCTCGAAAACAGACGGCATCGCCCGCGGAAAAACGGAGGAGCGATGTCTTTCAGGCGCCCCGGCGCACGTGCTGCCGGCGCTTTTTCGCTTCGAGCGCCCCGATTATCGCGCGGCGGCCACTATTTGGCGAGGCAGCACGGTAAAATAGCGACAACCTGTTGGATAAGCAATTGCTATCGAAACGAGAATGCGATTGTTTCTCCAACAGGTTGCGCATGATGCGCGCCGTCTTCCAATGGGGTGGCGCGCGTCCGAGCCCGCGTGCGCAGCCGTGCATTTTTTTCACACTTAGGGGCTTGTATGACTAACGTAGCAAACGTCGCAAAGGACCAGGCGTATGTAGTTCCGTTCGAACAATTGCGAATGACCGATGTCGAGATCGTGGGCGGCAAGAACGCCTCGCTCGGCGAGATGATCAGCCAGTTGGCCGAGGCAGGCGTGCGCGTGCCGACCGGCTTCGCCACGACCGCGCTGGCCTTTCGCGATTTCCTCGCGCACAACAACCTGACCGAGCGCATTGCGGCGCGCCTAGCGACGCTCGACGTCGACGACGTCAAGGCGCTCGCCGCCGCCGGTGCCGAAATTCGGCAATGGATCGTCGAGGCGCCGATGCAGGCACGCCTCGAGCAGGAGATCCGCGCGCAGTTCGAGACCCTCCAAAACGGCTCGCCCGACGAACTGTCGTTCGCCGTGCGTTCGTCGGCCACGGCCGAGGATCTGCCGGACGCATCGTTCGCTGGCCAGCAGGAAAGCTACCTCAACGTCGTCGGCATCGACGAGGTGCTGGACCGGATGAAGCACGTCTTCGCCTCGCTCTACAACGATCGCGCGATCTCGTACCGGGTTCACAAGGGCTTCACGCATGCGGAAGTGGCGCTTTCGGCCGGCGTGCAGCGCATGGTGCGCTCGGACGTGGGCGCGGCCGGCGTCATGTTCACGCTCGATACGGAATCGGGCTTCAAGGATGCGGTGTTCATCACCTCGAGCTACGGTCTCGGTGAAACCATCGTGCAAGGCGCGGTGAATCCGGACGAGTTCTACGTCTTCAAGACGACGCTCGAGCAGGGCAAATATCCGATCATCCGCCGCTCGATCGGCTCGAAGCTGATCAAGATGGAGTTCACGAAGCCGGGCGAGCCGGGGCGCGTGAAGACGGTCGACGTGCCGCACGAGCAGCGCAACCGTTTCTCGATCACCGATGAGGATGTGATCGAGCTGGCGAAGTACGCCGTCATCATCGAAAAGCACTACCAGCGTCCGATGGACATCGAGTGGGGCAAGGATGGCCGCGACGGCAAGATCTTCATCCTTCAGGCGCGCCCCGAGACGGTCAAGAGCCAAAGTGCCGGCAAGATCGAGCAGCGTTTCAAGCTGAAGGGCCAGTCGACCGTGCTTACCACCGGCCGAGCGATCGGTCAGAAGATCGGCGCGGGACGTGTCCGCGTCATTCACGATCCGTCGGAAATGGAGCGTGTGCAGCCGGGGGACGTGCTCGTGGCCGACATGACCGATCCGAACTGGGAGCCGGTGATGAAGCGTGCGTCGGCGATCGTCACGAATCGCGGCGGACGTACCTGCCATGCGGCGATCATCGCGCGCGAGCTCGGTGTGCCGGCCGTCGTCGGTTGCGGAGACGCCACCGATGTCCTGAAGGACGGCACGCTCGTCACCGTGTCGTGCGCCGAGGGCGACGAAGGCAAGATCTATGACGGCTTGCTCGAAACGGAAGTAACCGAGATCGCGCGCGGCGAGCTGCCCGAGATTCCGGTCAAGATCATGATGAACGTCGGCAATCCGCAGCTTGCGTTCGATTTCGCGCAGTTGCCGAACGCCGGTGTCGGCCTTGCGCGGCTCGAGTTCATCATCAACAACAACATTGGGGTGCATCCGAAGGCGATCCTCGAGTATCCGAATGTCGATCAGGATCTCAAGAAAGCTGTCGAAAGCGTTGCGCGCGGCCATGCATCGCCCCGTGCGTTCTACGTCGACAAGCTGACCGAGGGCATCGCCACGATTGCCGCGGCGTTCTATCCGCGCCCCGTCATCGTGCGGCTTTCGGACTTCAAGTCGAACGAGTACAAGAAGCTGATCGGCGGTTCGCGCTACGAGCCCGATGAAGAAAACCCGATGCTGGGGTTCCGCGGTGCTTCGCGCTATATCGCGCAGGACTTCGCGCAGGCGTTCGAAATGGAATGCGTGGCGCTCAAGCGCGTGCGCGAGGACATGGGTCTTTCGAACGTCGAAATCATGGTGCCGTTCGTGCGTACGCTCAAGCAGGCGGAGCGCGTGGTGGGTCTGCTCGCGAAGTTCGGATTGAAACGCGGCGAGAACGGCCTGCGTCTCATCATGATGTGCGAGATTCCGTCGAACGCGATTCTGGCCGAGCAGTTCCTCGAATACTTCGATGGCTTCTCGATCGGCTCGAACGACCTCACGCAGCTCACGCTCGGTCTGGACCGTGATTCCGGCATGGAGCTGCTCGCGGCCGACTTCGACGAGCGCGACGAGGCGGTCAAGTTCCTGCTGAAGCGGGCGATCGATACGTGCCGGCGCCTGGACAAGTACGTCGGTATCTGCGGTCAGGGGCCGTCCGATCACCCCGATTTCGCGCAATGGCTCAGCGATGAAGGCATCGCGTCCATCTCGCTGAATCCGGATTCGATCATCGAGACCTGGCAGGCGCTTGCCAAGGCCGCCGCGAAGTAACGAGCGAACCCGCCCGATATCGGTGCGGGTCCATCGTGCAAGCCACGGCATTCGTGCTATAACGCCCCGGTAACCTCGGGGCGTTTTTATATTGGGCAAGTCAATTCAGTGCTCAGGATTCGGAATTCGGTACTCGGGGTGAGCCGGATTCGAGGAGACCGGAGATGAATGCGAACGACTATATCTGGTGGATCGGCGCGGGTGTGCTCGTCGTCGCCGAGCTGTTGACGGGGACGTTCTATCTATTGATGATCGCGCTCGGTTTTCTGGCCGGCGCGCTCGTTCATCTGGCCGGTGCGGCGCCGGCCGTTCAATACGCGGTGGCGGCGCTCGTTGCGCTGGCGGCCGTCATCACGTTGCGGCGCAGCCGCTTCGGTCACCGCAAGGCGCGGCGCGATGCTGCGTCGAATCCCGACGTCCATCCCGATATCGGCGCCGCGATCGAGGTCCTCGAGTGGCGCGATGGCCACGCGCGTGTGCCGTATCGCGGCGCGCTCTGGGACGTGGAACTCGCGCCCGGCGCCCGCGCCGACGCGCGCCGCTATGAGATCACCGCGGTACACGGGAACCGTCTGGTCGTCGCCGAAAAGAAGCCGTCGGGGCCGGGCGCGGCGCATCATCCGCTGTCAACAACCAAGGAGTGAACAATGGATATGACCATCGTGGGGGCCGTGCTGCTCGTCGTCGTGATCGTCCTCGTGGCGCAGACGATCAAGATCGTGCCGCAGCAGCATGCGTGGGTGGTCGAGCGGTTCGGTCGTTATCATGCGACGCTCGCGCCGGGGCTCAACATGGTGCTGCCGTTCGTCGATCGCGTCGCCTATAAGCACGTACTCAAGGAAATCCCGCTCGAGGTACCCGCGCAAATCTGCATCACGCGCGATAACACGCAACTGCAGGTGGACGGGGTGCTGTACTTCCAGGTGACCGATGCGATGAAGGCATCGTACGGATCGACCAATTTCGTGTTCGCGATCACGCAGCTCTCGCAGACGACGCTGCGCTCGGTCATCGGCCGGCTTGAACTCGACAAGACCTTCGAAGAGCGCGATCTCATCAACCGCAGCGTGGTGTCGGCGCTCGACGAGGCCGCGTCGGGCTGGGGCGTGAAAGTGCTGCGCTACGAGATCAAGGATTTGACGCCGCCGAAGGAAATCCTGCATGCGATGCAGGCACAGATCACCGCTGAACGGGAAAAGCGCGCGCTGATCGCGGCCTCCGAAGGGCGCAAGCAAGAACAAATCAACATCGCGGCCGGCCAGCGCGAGGCGGCCATCCAGCGCTCGGAAGGCGAGCGTCAGGCGGCGATCAACCAGGCGCAGGGCGAAGCAGCGGCGATTCTGGCGGTGGCCGAAGCGAATTCCGAGGCGATCCGAAAGATCGCGGGCGCGATTCAATCGACCGGGGGCATGGACGCCGTCAACCTGAAAGTGGCCGAGCAATACGTCAACGCGTTCTCGAATCTGGCGAAGGCGGGCAATACGCTGATCGTGCCCGGCAACCTGTCCGACTTGAGCACGATGATTGCCTCGGCGCTGACGATCGTGAGCCGCGGCAAAAACGCACAGGTGGCCGAGGCGCGCTGAAGCCGTCGGCCATTTCGCGACCGAGGCCGCCGGCGGTGGCCTCGGTGTTTGACGGAGCCGTCAGCGCTCGGTTTTCAGCCTTTCTCCGCCTTGGCCGGACGCTCAGCCGGCCGAGCGCATGAGCCGTGCCTTTTCGCGTTCCCAATCGCGCTTTTTCTCGGTCTCGCGTTTGTCGTGCTGCTTTTTGCCCTTGGCGAGGCCGATTTCGCACTTGACGCGGCCGCCTTTGTAGTGAAAGTTGAGCGGCACGAGCGTATAACCGCGTTGTTCGACCTTGCCGATCAGTTTCTTGATCTGGTCCGCATGTAAAAGCAGTTTGCGCGTGCGCACGGGGTCGGGCTTGATGTGGGTCGACGCTTCGGGCAGCGGACTGATGTGCGCCCCGATCAGGAACATCTCGCCGTCGCGCACGACGACGTAACCTTCCTTGATCTGGCCGCGCCCGGCGCGCAGTGACTTGACCTCCCATCCCTCGAGCACGAGCCCTGCTTCGTAGCGCTCCTCGATGAAGTAATCGAAGAAGGCTTTTCTGTTGTCGATGATGCTCATGAATGGAGGATGCCCATCTCGTTTAAAATCGCAATTTTAGCAAAGCGGGACCTACCGAGGCTCCGCTCCGCCCACTTTCGCCCGCGCGCCGTCAAATGTATGGCTGATGTCCAGAAAACCGTATTGATCCGACACTCGGCCGAGCAGATGTTCGATCTCGTCACCGATGTCGCCGATTATCCCAACTTCCTGCCCTGGTGCGGCGGCGTCGAAATCCGGCGGCAGGACGAGCACGGCATGGAAGCCCGCATCGACATCAACTTCAAGGGCATCAAGCAACACTTCGCGACACACAACTCGCAGTCGCGTCCGACCCGTATCGACATGGAATTCGCCGAGGGACCGTTTCGCAAGTTCACCGGCTACTGGCGGTTCACCCCGCTGCGCACGGACGCCTGCAAAATCGAATTCGCACTGCATTACGAGTTTGCGAGCATCATCCTCGAGAAACTCATCGGCCCGGTATTCACGCATATCGCGAACACGTTCGTCGAGTCGTTCGTCAAACGCGCCGATCAGCGCTACGGCCGGCCATGAGCGCGCCGTTGTCGATCTGCGTGTGCTATGCGCAGCCCGGGACGCAAACCCTGATCGAGGTCCGTTTGCCGGTGGGTGCGACGGTTCGCGACGCGATCGACGCGAGCCGCATCGTCGAGCGGCATCCGGAGATCGAGCTCTCGACCGCGAAAGTCGGTGTCTACGGCAAGCTCCGGCCGCTCGACGCGCCGCTTGCGGATCACGACAGAGTCGAGATCTACCGTCCGCTCATTGTGGACCCGAAGCTTGCTCGGCAGCGGCGCGTGGACAAGACACGCCGCGAGGGCTCGATCGAGGGCCGCAAATGGTTGTCGAAGGATTCGCGCTGAGCGGGGAGGCGGGCCGGGACTGCGCGCCGCTATGCCGCGTGACCGACCATACCACACCGGCCGACAGCAGCGCGATGGCTGCGATTTCCAGCGGGCGCGGCATGCGCGCGTCGTAGATGAATCCGTAGAGCAGGGCGAAGAGCGTCTCGAAGACGATCAACTGGCCCGATAGCGTGAGCGGCAAGCGGGTTGCGGCCGCGTTCCAAAGGCCGTTGCCGAGCCAGGAAGCCCCTACCGCCAAACCCAGATTGAGCAGCCAGAACGTTTGCCAGCGCGCGCCGCTCAGGGCGTCGAAGCTGTCCGCCGCGCCATGCACGTGGACGAATGCGAGGGCGGGCCACCAAGTCAGCGCGCCGAAGAAGCCCGTAGCCACGCCGAGCAGGACGGACCATTCGTTGCTGTCGAAGCGGGCATTGCCGCGCAGCGTGCGCGCGTTGACCACGGCGAACCAGGTCCATGTGGCGAGCGCGCCCACCGCGCAGGCGACGCCGGCGAGCTTGCCGGCCACTGTTGTCGCGCTCACGGCCGCCTGCGAGGCGCCGCCCGTAAAGACATCCACATTGATGCAGGCGATGCCGGCCGCCACGAGCCCGAGCGGAAAGGTCAGACGAACGAGCGGCACGGCGCCATGGTCGTGTCGCCCGGCGAGCGTGACCGTGACGGGGAGTACGCCGACGATCAGCGAGGTCGGCCCAATACCAATCCGATGCACCGCCGCGGTCAGAAAAAGGTAGTAAACGAGATTGCCGATCAACGCGAGCCCCGCGAGCGCGCCGAGATCGGCACGCGTCAGCTTGCCGGCCACACGGCGCGCGATCGGTACCGCAGCGGCGAGCGAAACGAGCCCGTACATCATGCAGCGCGCAGAGGCGAGCAACGCCGGCGGGAAGTCGCCCAACAGCCTCGGCACGAGAAACACGGTGCCCCATAGGGCGCCAGCCATGATGCCGTAACTCACGCCCTGCCGCATGCCGTGATCCTCGTTCGATGGGTTGCACTGTGCCGCACTGTAGGACCGCGGGGAGCCCTCGTCTTGTTCATTTCTGCACTCGCGGCAGCTTGGGCTCGATCGCGCGCTTTTTTTCTGTTGGTTCGATTCGTGCGTGTCACGCAAACGAAAAACGAGCGAACCGGGCTCGAACGCAAAACCGAAATCGGGTCGGCCCGAGGGGCACAAAAATGCGCTAACTTGCTGTTCGCGCAGTGAAAACCGGGGAGGTATCGCGTATAATTCGCTTTTGCGCCTATAGGATTTGCCATGCGTCTGATCCAGAAAGCACTCACGTTCGATGACGTGCTCCTCGTCCCGGCTTTCTCCGACGTGTTGCCGCGCGACACCAGCCTCAAGACCAAGCTGACCCGCAATATTTCCCTGCATATGCCGCTCGTGTCGGCCGCGATGGATACGGTCACCGAGGCACGGCTCGCGATCGCCATGGCGCAGCAGGGCGGAGTCGGCATCATCCACAAGAATCTGACGGCTGCCGAGCAGGCGCGTGAAGTGGCGAAGGTCAAGCGGTTCGAATCGGGTGTCGTGCGCGATCCGATCACGATCCCGCCCGACATGAAGGTGCGCGACGTCATTGCGTTGTCGCAGCAGCACGGCATTTCCGGCTTTCCCGTCGTTGAAGGCGCGAAGCTCGTCGGTATCGTGACGAACCGTGACCTGCGCTTCGAGACGCGCTTCGACGAGCCCGTACGCAGCATCATGACGCCGCGCGAGCGGCTCGTGACGGTCAAGGAAGGGACGCCGCTTGCGGAGGCGAAGGCCTTGATGCACTCGCACCGTCTTGAACGCGTGCTCGTCGTGAACGATGCATTCGAACTGCGCGGGCTCATGACCGTGAAGGACATCACGAAGCAGACCGAGCACCCCGATGCGTGCAAGGACGAGCACGGCAAGCTGCGCGTGGGCGCGGCCGTCGGCGTCGGTCCCGATAACGAAGAGCGCGTGACGCTGCTTGCGGCGGCGGGGGTCGATGTCATCGTCGTCGATACTGCGCATGGTCACAGCAAGGGTGTGCTCGAGCGTGTGCGCTGGGTCAAGAAGCAATACCCGCACGTGGAAGTCATCGGCGGCAATATCGCGACGGCCGATGCGGCGCGTGCACTCGTCGAATACGGCGCGGACGGAGTGAAGGTCGGCATCGGCCCCGGTTCGATCTGCACGACGCGGATCGTGGCCGGCGTGGGCGTGCCGCAGATCACGGCGATCGCAAACGTCTCCGAGGCGCTCAAGGGCACCGGTGTTCCGGTGATCGCCGATGGCGGTGTCCGTTACTCCGGCGATGTCAGCAAGGCGCTTGCCGCCGGTGCCGACGCAGTCATGATGGGCAGCATGTTCGCCGGTACTGAAGAAGCGCCTGGCGATGTGTTCCTTTATCAAGGCCGGCAGTACAAGTCGTATCGCGGCATGGGCTCGGTCGGCGCGATGAAGGACGGCGCGGCGGACCGCTACTTCCAGGACAATTCGGCCAATATCGACAAGCTCGTACCCGAGGGGATCGAGGGCCGCGTTGCATACAAGGGCTCGGTCAACGCCATTCTGTTTCAGCTGATCGGCGGTGTGCGGGCCAGCATGGGTTATTGCGGTTGCAGCACGATTGCCGAGATGCACGAGAAAGCGCAGTTCGTGGAGATCTCGTCGGCAGGCATGCGCGAATCGCACGTGCACGACGTCCAGATCACGAAGGAAGCACCGAACTATCACGTGGACTGACGCGTGTGGGCGTCGCGGGGCGGGTCGGCTTGGTTTGGCTTGCCCTTCACCCGACCCGTCCGGTTTCCGCGATCGTCGTCAGTTTTTTTCGGTGATGGGTGCTGCCACTCGCTGCCTGCCCAGCTGTTGCGCCTACGTGCCGGTCTTGTTTGCCGGCCGCTCGGCGCAATTTGTTTATCGGCGTGGCCAATCCCCTGTCCTGACGCATTCGTTTTCTATTTTTCCTCATTGAGTTTCGTGCCCAGCCATGCATGACAAGATCCTGATCCTCGACTTCGGCTCGCAAGTCACCCAACTGATCGCGCGCCGTATTCGCGAAGCGCATGTGTATTCGGAGATTCATCCGTACGATGTCGACGACGCGTTCATCCGTGAGTTCGCCCCGAAAGGCGTGATTCTGTCGGGCGGGCCGAGCTCGGTGACCGAATCCGATACGCCGCGCGCGCCGCAGGCGGTGTTCGAACTGGGCGTGCCGGTGCTCGGCATCTGTTATGGCATGCAGACGATGGCGGAGCAACTGGGCGGCAAGGTCGACGGCGGGCACGTGCGCGAATTCGGCTATGCCGAAGTGCGTGCGCGTAATCATACGAGCCTGCTCGAGGGGATCGAAGATTTCCGTACGCCGGAAGGGCACGGCATGCTGAAAGTCTGGATGAGCCACGGCGACAAGGTGACCGAGATGCCGGAAGGCTTCGCGCTGATGGCGTCCACGGAATCGTGCCCGATTGCGGCAATGGCCGATGAAAAGCGGCATTTCTATGGTCTCCAATGGCATCCGGAAGTCACGCATACGGTTCAAGGCCGTGCGATGCTCGAGCGCTTCGTGTTGCAGATTTGCGGCGCGAAGGCCGATTGGGAGATGGGGCATTACATCGACGAGGCTGTCGAGAAGATTCGCGCGCAGGTGGGTGACGAGCATGTGATTCTCGGCTTGTCGGGTGGTGTCGATTCATCGGTGGCCGCGGCGCTCCTGCATCGCGCCATTGGCGATCAGTTGACGTGTGTCTTCGTCGATCATGGGCTGTTGCGGCTGAACGAGGCCGAGCAGGTGATGGCGACGTTCGCCGATCATCTCGGTGTGCGCGTAATCCATGTCGATGCGAGCGAAGCGTTTCTCTCGAAGCTTGCCGGCGTGACGGATCCGGAGCACAAGCGCAAGATCATCGGCGCGGAGTTCGTTGAAGTGTTTCAGACGGAAGCGGGCAAGCTGCGCGATGCGAAATGGCTGGCGCAGGGCACCATTTATCCGGATGTGATCGAGTCTGCCGGGAAGGGTAAGAAGGCCGCGCATACGATCAAAAGCCATCACAACGTTGGTGGGTTGCCTGAGACGTTGAATCTCAAGTTGCTGGAGCCGCTGCGCGAACTGTTCAAGGACGAGGTACGCGAACTCGGCGTGAAGCTCGGATTGCCGTATGAGATGGTCTACCGGCATCCGTTTCCGGGGCCGGGGCTCGGTGTGCGCATTCTTGGCGAGGTGCGGCGCGACTTTGCGGATCTACTGCGGCGAGCTGATGCGATTTTTATCGAGACGCTGCGTAACACGATCGACAAGGAGAGCGGGAAGTCGTGGTACGACCTTACCAGCCAGGCGTTTGCGGTGTTTTTGCCCGTGAAAAGCGTTGGCGTGATGGGCGATGGGCGAACTTATGAATATGTCGTCGCACTGCGTGCGGTGCAGACGCTCGATTTCATGACGGCGCATTGGGCCCATTTGCCGCACGAGTTGCTCGGGCAGGTTTCCAATCGGATTATCAACGAGGTCCGCGGGATCAATCGGGTTGTTTATGATATTTCTGGGAAGCCGCCGGCTACGATTGAGTGGGAGTAGGGGCTCTTGAAATTCCCTTTTGAATCAAGTACTTGTGATGGTCGATAAATCACGCGTGCCCGATTCTAAATTGCCGGGTGTGGTCGGTAAGTCATTGACTTATATGGGAATTATTTGCCTTCATCTGCGCCAGCGTGGAGCCCGAGTAACCGCGATTTGACGGTATTCCTGACGGTATACGCGGGTGACATGCGTAGAGGCTTGTTTGATACCGGCAGCGGCGTTGACGGTATTTGTGACGGTATCGGTAAGCGGTGGGATAGACGCTGGGTGCCGCGTTCGGGAGACTGCAGAAGAGTTGAATTGCCGTGGTGCCCGGAGCCCGGGCTGGATGTCAACCGGCGGGCGGTCAGGATTGCTATGCAATGGGGACTTCTCGCGCGCGCCGCGTGTAAACGGTGTTTGGGCGCAGGCGGAAACCGGCCAAGAACGGTCTTCGGAAATCGCTCAAGGAACGACTGCTTGCAGCCAGGCAGCAGTCGAATTGTGATTATCAACCCAAATCAGCCATCAAATCGAACGTCTCGCAAACGAGCGGCATTGACGCTACGGGCTGTCGCCCTATCCGCTGGCACTCTCTGTCAAAGAACTTCCAGTGCTCCGCGCGCCAGAATTCAAGTGAGAGGTCACCTTCTCCTTCGGCGGCCGCAAACTCGCGAGAAATTTTCTCGAAAGAAACTATCTCGACTCTCGTCGTCCGAAGCAGCAGAACGGGGTTATCGCAAAAATCCAGGGCAATTTCGATGTCCCCTTCCTGCAGCATGCGTTCGTCTTCAAATTCCCACGACCACAGCAGGCTACACGTGGCGCGCTTTATGTTGGCCGCTATCAAGGAAATGAGCATTGCAGGAGATTGCTCCGAGTCGCCATAGCTGCCAATTCGAACATTGGCCCCAGAGAGATCGATTCCTCGTTTGCTTAGCGCTGTAATTAAGTCGGGCAGTGTCGGGGTATCGGACATAGACTAGGGCGAGCCACGGTACGGTGTCAGGAATCGAATTCTATTGCATGGCATCGAACTGAAAGACGACGTTCGGTAGACGCGCCGAGAAGGCAGTCGCGGGTCCACAAGACTCATTCGCTGTTCGGGCGGCCGGACCATTCCCTCTCGCCGTTAGCGCGAGCAGTGTTTGCGGCGCAAAGGCGGCCGACGACGCATCGGCGGACATGCGGCTTCGTGAGGCCGGAGCGACTACGTCCCGGCGGCCTGTTGCACCGAGGTCATGGTCGTAAAGAAACGCTCGCGGTGAGCGCGTTCCATGTCCGTATGACGTCAAGCTGTCCAGCTAACTCAGGTGGGTTGGGAGAAAATGCTAACTTCGTGTAACATTAACTCGCGTAAAGCCTTGTGAAGATAGCAAAATGCCGACCCCCCACTCTCCGCCCGCCGGCGTCCGGCGCGCGCTACGCAAATTAGGCGCCGATATTCACGACGCACGCCGCCGCCGTCGGCTGACCATGGCTGTCATTGCCGAGCGGGCCTTTACGTCGAGAGCGACTTTGCAGCGCGTCGAGGCGGGAGATCCGAGCGTGAGCATCGGCATCTACGCGGCGGTGCTACAGGCGCTTGGGCTTTTGAATGGACTACAGGAGATTGCCGACGCCGCCCGGGATACCGTAGGGCAGTCGTTAGCAACCGCCGCATTGCCTCGGCGCGTCCGGCTGCCCCGTGGCGGCGGAGGGAAGGGTGACCATGGCTGATGTCGAGGTATATATCGATCGCGACGGCACGGCGCGACCGGTAGGGCTACTCAGGCGCCATGCGTCGCGTCGGGAAGAAACGGTCACGTTCGAATATGACGAGACCTGGCTAGCCGATGACGAGCGCTTTTCGATCGAGCCGGCGCTGGCGTTGACGCGCGGTGTCTTCCCACCGCCGCCAGATCAACCCGTCTTTGGTTCGATCGGCGATTCAGCGCCCGATACGTGGGGGCGCCGCCTCATGCAGCGCGCGGAGCGTCGACGGGCCGAACGGGAAGGGCGGCGCGTCCGGACACTGGGTGAACTGGATTATCTGCTGGGTGTAGCGGATGAAACGCGCCTGGGCGCGCTGCGATTTCGCTGGAGCGGAGAAGATGAATTCCAGGCGCCCGTGCCCGCTGGTGTCCCCGCGCTGATCGAATTGGGGCGGCTGCTTCAAATCACTGAGCGCATCTTGCGAGACGAGGAAACCGATGAGGATCTGCAACTGATCTTCGCGCTGGGATCGTCACTCGGTGGCGCGCGTCCCAAGGCATCGGTCACCGACCAGTACGGCTATTTGTCGATTGCCAAATTTCCGAAGGAGACCGACGAATACAGCATCGAGGCTTGGGAGGAAGTCGCCCTGCGCCTAGCTGAACGCGCCGGCATTCCCACCCCGCATCACGAACTGCTTCAGGTAGCGGGTAAGCCTGTGCTGTTGTCGCGTCGCTTCGACCGCGCTGGGAGTATTCGCATTCCCTTTCTCTCGGCAATGTCGATGACAGGATCGCGAGACGGCCAACGTGGCAGCTATCCCGAACTGGTTGATGCTCTGACACAACACGGTGCGAAGGCGCGGACCGATGCTGCCCAGTTATATCGCCGTGTGACCTTCAACGTACTGGTTTCCAATGTCGATGACCATTTGCGCAACCACGGTTTCCTCTGGGCCGGCCGCGACGGCTGGGTTTTGTCACCGGCCTATGATCTCAATCCCACGCCAACCGACGTCAAGGCGCGCATCCTGACGACTAACATCGATCTCGACGAGGGGACATGTTCGGTCGGCCTCCTTGAAAATGCGGCGGAGTTTTTCGGCTTGTCGTTGAAACAGGCACGGGCCACGATCCGCGAGGTGGCCAACGTCACCCGGACATGGCAGGCGGTTGCTCAGGAGGTCGGTTGCAGGTGCGCAGAGATCGCTCGCATGGCAAGTGCCTTCGAGCATGATGATCTTGATGCTGCGTTGCAGTTGTGATGCTATCGAGGGCCGCGTTTGAGCGAGCCTGACGGTATCAGCGACGGTACCGGGCGGTGGCCGCAGACGTTTTTGTCTGCTTGCGGATCGCGGCACGAAACTCTGATTGCGGTAATGTTCTGGTCAGGGGGCGCCGCGCGCTCACTGCGACCAGCCCATATCGCAGCCCTCACCGCGCTACGGCGGACTCCCTTTGATCCGGTGCATTATGCGGGCTCGATCCGTAGCCATTCAGCAGATATTGTCCGAAAAAAGTATGCAAATTTCGGACAGGTTGTGCCTGTGGGTTGACCTTCGTCCGAAAAAAATATACAAATATCGGACACGGTGCGACTATGAATGACCTTAAAATTCAGATTGTTAGCCACATAGAGGCATCTGACCCAGGCCGCGTGTGGGTGCCGGCCGATTTTTCCCATCTTGGCAGCCGCGACGCCGTGGATAAGGCGTTGCAGCGCCTAGTTGCCGCTGGTCGGCTTCGCCGGATCGACCGCGGGTTGTACGATCGACCCAAAATTAACAGCCTTACCAAGAAAGCCACAGCTCCAGACTACCGGGCGGTCATCGATGCAATTGCGCGCCGGGACCAATTGCGCCTTATGGTTGACGGCATGACCGCCGCAAACGATCTAGGTTTGACGGACGCGGTACCGGCTATGGTCACGATCCATACGGATGCGCGTCGCCGGTCCATCCAACTCGATAAGCTCACCATCCACTTCAAGCTAACTGCACCGAGTCGCCTGTATTGGGCCGGCCGCCCGGCGATGCGGGTAGTGCAGGCGTTGTACTGGTTGAAAGACATGTTGCCGTCGGACAGACCTCGAGTTCTCAAACGGTTGACCGCGCTTCTGGCTGACCCCGCGCAAGGAGACGCCATTCGTCAAGACCTGCTCATTGGCTTCAGCAAGTTACCGGCATGGATGCAGGAACTCATTCGGAAACTCCCCGGCTGCGACCCGTTGATCGGTGGATCGCTGCCGGACGAAAAGGGCATGCATCAGCAGGAATCCGTGGCCGGGAAACGTAAGTCTACGAGCAAGGTGCGGCCGTGAATCAGAATTTCGACAAGATCATTCAAGCTGACAGCGACGAGCGGCGCGATCTGTTTTTGACAGCGGCCGCCCGAATGGGGACGGCAGTCCAGAACGTCGAAAAGGATTTCTGGGTGTGCTGGACCCTGGACGCGCTGTTTAACGGCTTGCCGAAGGACGGCCCCCGCCTGCTGTTCAAGGGCGGCACATCACTGTCCAAAGCGTTCGGACTCATTTCGCGTTTCTCCGAGGACATTGATATCACGGTGTTCCGGGAAGACATTGGCGAGCCAGCGGAAGTGGAGGACCTGGGCGCCCTGAGCGGCAAAAAACGCCGCGCCAGATTGGATCGCATTCGCGATGCCTGTCAGCACTACATAGCTGAAGAGATGGCTGTGCATTTCCGAGAAATCGCTGAAACGGTGATTCCCGCAGATCAATTCCGCGTTGAGTTCGATGCGGATGACCCGGACCGGCAGACGCTGCTGTTCTGGTACCCCGTCGTGACTGCCGATCCAAAGGACTACATCCGTTCGGCCGTAAAGATCGAAGCAGGCGCCAAGTCGGCGTTGGATCCACACGAAGTGGCCACGGTCAAGCCCTACATCGCGGACGATCTGCCAGATTTGGACCTTGCCGTACGGAATGTCACAACGGTCAAGCCTGAACGTACGTTCTGGGACAAGATCATCATCCTGCACGGCCTGAGACAATGGCACGACCGAAGAGGCGAGCTACGGCACGGCGGGCAGCGCGTTTCCCGGCACTACTACGACGTCTACCAGTTGCTAAAGCACCCAGACGCGGCGGTGTGGCAGGCAAATCATCGTCTGGCAGAGGACTGCGCGCAGCACGCCAGACTTTTCTTTGGCAGCGCGGATCTCGGCCTTGGCGCAGCCACTCGCGGCAATTTCACATTGGCGCGTTCGGATGGCATGCACGACGCGCTGGTCCGAGATTATGCAGCGATGAGTGGCATGATTTTCAGCGAGTTGCCTGCGATTGATGATGTCCTGAAAGCAATCGCGACATTGGAGGAGGATCTGAACATGCCTGAGCCGGACTCTGCGTAAGCCAGGTGCGAGGGGCCGGTGGGCTTCAATTTTTCCCCGTTCGCCCCGGAGCTTCCGCGAAATGCCCTCGGTATTCTGTCTTTCCGTCGCCAGCTTGTGCATGCGACCACCTTCGCAGTCCCGGCCCCGTAATTCACCTTCGGCTCAGGTCTTCGAGCAACGTTGCCGCTACTGCCTCCTCGGCAATCGCGATGCCATGGCGCTGCATCGCATTGGCCAATGTACCATCCCATGAGGCCGACACCCGAGTGCCACTCAACTCATGTGTCACTGAAGGAGAATTCGCCGCAGCAGCCTCATAGTCGCGAGCAGCGAATCGCCAAGGATGCCCGTGCCATGTACCCATCACTTGATTCCCGATATGCAATCCTGGCCAATCGAAATCTCCGTGGTACATCAAGTGAGCTCCCGCATGCGTCAACTGGGTTAACAGTGTTCGTTGCGCGGCAGCCGGCATGCCATCAGTGCAGACCAGCGGCGCACTCGCCGCGCCCAGTCGATCGGCCGCAATGGCTACCAGGTTGGGGTTTTCGCAGACGAACACTGTCATGCCATGTACAGCCCATGCAGGCGGTGTCCGCAGCAGCCTGCGCAACGATGCGTAGCCCGGCTCGCCGGGCGTTCCTCCTGCCGGGTCGCCAACGGCGACCGGAAGATTCAGGAACAGGGCAGGGCGAGCCAGTTCGTTGATGAGCACACCTGCCCGGGCCCAGATATCTCGAACGCGATCGTCGGGTGGCAGCGAGTCATTCTGATTGCCGTCCACGTCACCCAAGCCGTCGCCGCAGGCCACCGAGCGTTCCATGTGCCGCCAGGCAGCCAACACGATCGTGGCCGCGGGTTCTCCGGTGTCGAGCGCGTGTGCGTTGCCGAGGGTCTCCGCGGCCAGCTGAGAGCGTGTAATACCATGGGCTGGCAGCCGCTGCAGCGTGACGTCGGCCCGTTCGAGCAATTGCCGCCCTGTTGCCGGGTCCTGTCGGGACAGGCGCTTGAGCAAGCCCAGTGCGGTAGGAGCCTTAAGCCAAGAGCGCAGCATGTCATGCCAGGAGTCATGTGCGGCCAAGCAGGCCCACTCCGCGCGGATGTTCGCGTTGATGACTGCGCGGCTCACGATCGGACCATCGATGCGTTCCAGCGCTGCTCGCAGCGAATCGGCGATGCCAGCGTCTCGCAGCGCCATATCCAGTTGCTCGATGTCGATCCGCACGGATCGGGAAGTGCGAGATGGCCTGCCGATGAGCAGCCCCAAAGCCTCGTGTTCTGCTGAGTCTAGCTGGGTCAATAGCAGGCTGCCGCCAGCGGTGCCGTTGTCGACGCGCTCGAAGTAACGTCGCAAGCGTTGGCGAAGCGAATTGAGCTCGGCACCGCCGAGCAAGCGCTGGAGGCGAGCGTCAGGATTGGTGGGCGTGTCGGTCCGCGTCATGTATCAGGAAATCTCCGGTCGGGATCGGTTTCGCGCCGTTTGGCGCGTCCATCCCACGTCCAGCGCGAAACGAAGACAGCATCGACGCCCTCGCGTCGTTGAAGTTGGCAGATCGACACACCAGGCAGTTCTGCGTAGCACGCCCATTCACGTTCACTGGTGATGACGAAATCCAGGTCGAATTCGCGGATGAGGCCCATGCAATGCGCGCGAGCTGCGTCGTCGATGCCCGCGAAGGCTTCGTCCAGCAACATCGGGCGGGGGGCATGCGGGTTGCCTCCTCGCCCATAGAAGCTGGCGATGGCGGCGAAAAGTGGAACAGTTAGTCCAAGCGCACGCTCCCCGCTGGAAGCTGGTCCCGAGAGTTTTTGCCAGCTACTGCCCTTGTCTCGTTGACGCTGCACGCGAAACCGATGCCACCGACGATAGTCCAGCGCGCGTGCCAATTGGTCGTTCAGGCTGAAGCCGGACGCTGTCTCATCGTCTTCGGCGCGGGCTCGCTCCAAAACGATTTGCTGCTGCAACATGGCGCCCACCACGCGACGATCTTCGGTGGACCAAAGGTCCGAACTCGTATTGAGAAGCCGTTCGCGCGCGATTTCAAGGCCCGAGGGGCCACCTTCTTCCGGTGGAAGGGGCTGCCATTGCAAGCGGTAGCGGACACCGGTTGTGGTGGGACGCTTGTACAACTCTTCGTTGATGGTCTCGACCTGCTTGTCCGCCGCACGCATCAAGCGCTGAATTTCCGCGGCGATCTCCGCTTGCAGGTGGTTCTCCAGAATCTCCCTTTCCCTGGCCGACAGCAGTTCGCTGCGCTGAGCAACGTCGTCGGCTAGATGAGCCGCCAGCGTGTCCGGTCGCTCAGCGCGATTTTGATAGGTGACGTGTACCGTGAAGCCCCAGTCGTTGGGTTCCGAGGCAGCTTGGTGGCCGAGCGCGCTTAGCGAGCGTTGCAGCTCAGTCAGGTCTTCCGAAACCAGGCGTTGGACGCGGCCCCAACTGGCGTCGTCGTCCTCAATGTGCGCGAGCGCCTGCTCTGCCCGGCGCGCCAGTTGTAGCGCCGGATCGATGGTCCAGGGTACGTTGGCAGATGGGATGGGCAGGTCGGGCAGCGCGGAGGCCAGCAGGGTGCTCTCGGTGAAGCGTTGCAGCCGCTCGATGGCTTGAGCGCGGATGTCCGTGCGCTCCGCCAGCACACGATCCGCGGTGATAGCTTGAGTATCGGCTACGGCGCGTGCCTCAGCCGCCGCGGTCAAGGCTGCTTGTTTGTGTTCGACTTCCGCTGCAGCCTGATTTGCGTTCTGGATTGCCTCATTGAGTTGTAGACGCAACGTTTCCACTTTCGCGCCGATTGATTCCTGCAGGACTGCGTAGCGTGCCGCTGCTTTTTCTGCACGCTCGTTGGCCGTACCGAGGTCTCCTTCCCGTTGTTCGAGGGCGACGTATGCTTCGGCCTCGCGCTCCCGCTGCTGTAGGTGGTCTGGCCAGGCGCTGCGCCATTCCCGGCAGGCTTGCGCCAATGTGTGGAACGCATCGGTGAACCGGTCCACTGCGCTGGATATCGGGGCGAGGTCAGCGTAGGCGACGGGCAGTTGAAGATCGATGGCATCGTTCTCAAGCGCTTCGCGTGCCGCGTATAGCGCGATCTCCGCCGTCCGGCATTGGTTGTCGGCTTGATCGAGTCGAGTGCGAGCTTGCAGCACCTCGCGCTCGGCACTGGCGGTGGCGAGAATCGCCTGGCGAAGCGCCGTGTCGGAAGGTGCGCCGTCCAGCTCTTCCTTTGCTTTCGCTCGGTCGGCGGCGAGTGCTTCGAAGGCTTGCGACAGGATGGCGGTCTCCGCATCCAGTTGTTGGAGCCGTATGGCAATTTCTTGCAACCGGCGTTGCCGGGCCTGGGTGCGGGCCGTATGCCCGATGTAGACTGCCTCGGGCTTGTGCCACGCACCCGTAAGTGTGCCTAACCGGAAGCGTCCATCCGCAGCGATCCAAGATTCGGCGGCGAGATCGTCTTCCGGTCCACAGGCAACGCTGACAAGCAAAGTCTCCACCAGCGCTGGATCGACCATGCAACCATTTGGTGTCGCCGGCGACAGCAGGCTCAGCAGACTCTCGCCCGCCACGGCGGGGCGTCGCCGCCAGTGCGTATCCCAAATCGGTCTTCCTGCATCATCGCTAACGTTGCCGTCTGGTGCGATCCATGCGTCCAGTAGGCCGCACGCCTCCAGAGATGCCTCCAAACCCGCACGCTGTTGCGGCGTTACATGGGGGCGAAAATCGATCAGTTGCCAGAGTGGGGCACCTATCCGTCCATAGCGAACGTTCACGCCCCTGGTAGCGGGAACGGGCGGGGTGGCATCTTGGCCAGCGGCGAGCTGCTTCTGTTCGTCGACCATCGCAACGCGTTCCCGATCCATGTCGCGTCGACGCGTCGCAAGCTCGGTCTGACGAGTGGCATATTGCGCCAATGTTCCAGAGTAGGCGGCAGTCAGTGCCGAGTGAACCGGATTTGGACCTACTGGACGGGCTGTCCAGCCTGCGAGCTCGGATAGTGCGCTTTCCGATTCGAAGCGCAGTTGTTCCAGATCGGCACAATAGGCAGTCCAAGTGTCGATCAGCGCATTGCCTGCCGTTTCTGCCCCCACGTCGGCCTCGGCACGCCGCTCCGTTGCTTCCTCGAGTTCCGCATTGCGGTCTCGCTGGGCTGCCTGCAGTGTCTGGAGCGTCGACTGTTTAGCAGCGACGACGGCGTGGCGCTGTTCTAGATGCCGGATGTTCCCGCGGCGCTTGTTCGCAGCGTCGCGCAACTCGGCCACGGCAGACGTGAAATGCGTCGACGGCAGCTCGGCGAGCGCATCGAGGCCGAGTGCGACGAGCAGGTTGCCGGACAACGTGGAGGTTGTGCCTGCAGATTGCGCATCGGATGCGCACTGCGTGCGTGCGGATGTGATCTCGCTTCCTGCTGCCTCCGTCCGTTGGTTAGTTTCCCGGCTGCGTTCCTTTTCGCGCTCCAGTTGCCGCCGAGCGGCCTCGCGTTGATCCTCCGCCTTGGCCGCTTCCTCCTTCCGCTCCCTGACATCTCTCGCGGCTTGGCTCAGGCGGTTGGCATCCTGGTTGGCCGGATCACTTTGCAGAGTCTCCAATCGCTCTCGCGCAGCGATTAGCTCACGCTTCGCGGCGTCACGACCGCAGATCTCGGAGGCTTCTGCTTCCTTCGCCGTGCGCAATGCGTTCTGTGCCTTGTTGCGGTCCTCGCTGGCATTGTCGAACGCGGTCTGCGCCTGACGAAGCTCGCGCGCCTGGCGTCGGGTCAACGTGCCGGCGTACACCCGGTATCTTTGTTCGAAATGCCTGACGGCCTGCTCAAGCTGCCGAGTGTTGTTCAACTGCTCTCGGTCTTGCTCCAGCTGATTCAGCGCATCTGCCACATCGGCCAACAATTCCTGCGGCATTGGGGGCAGAGCTTCCGTCAGTGCGTGAGAAAGGCCGGCTTCGTCGGGCTTCTTCGACAGTTGGGGCTGGCGCAACTGGATCAAGGTGTCCATTAGCGCCTCGTACCGCTTCTCGCCGAGGTGAAAGAGCCGTTCATCCACAGCCCGGCGATAGTTGCGCGCATTCTCGAAGACCGTGCCTTGGCCTCGCTCTTCCAGGAGCTCGCGCAACCGCTCGCGGGTCAACACGATCCGCTGCTCGCTCGTGAGCCACAGGTCTTGACCGATGCGCGAATCTTGCTTTCCTGACGCGTCTTCGATCAAGAAGAACCAGCTGTCGACCTGGGTTTTGCCGGTCACCGCCGACAACCCGGCCCCCAAAGTCAAATAGCGCGCGGTGCCATCGGCTTGCCGTCTGCCGAACTCGATCCACGTGTAGCCGATGCGGCGTTTGTAGCCATCCATGAGCAGATTCCAAGCCATCTTCTTGCCGTTGTCCCCGTCCGGTTCAATACGCGACGGACGCAGTTGCGCATCGAAGAGAAAGGGCAAACTGAGGGACAGCACTTTGGACTTGCCCGTGCCATTGTTGCCCCGAAGTAGCAAGTGGCCGTCACGGAACCAGAATTCCTCACTGTCGTAGTGAAAAAGTTCCACGAGGCCGATCCGCAGGGGTTGCCATCGCTCGCGTTGAGGTTCCGGCAATATTGGGCGCGGCGTCTGAGGAGAATCGAAGAGAGTCTCGGTCATGCGTCAAGAAGCGATGATTCGGCAGCAAAGGCACCGGTTGTTTTCGAACGAATTTCGGGATCGCCAAGAGCGAAGCGGGCGAGGGCCGGCAGAGGGCGAATTTCGCGATGGATTCGGTGGATGAGTTGCAGCCGCTCCAATCTGTCGAGTGCGATGTCGGCTAGCTCTGTTTCAGCACCAGGTTCGCGCGCCGATTTGCGCCAGTAGCGGCCATACTGCTCGGTGGCGCCGCGCAGAAAGGAGGCAACAGCATCTTGGGAAGTCAATGCGATCTCCTGCGGTTCGCTCAGGCGCGCAGCCAAAAATTCGGCGACCAGGAGCGTAGCGTGTGCCTCTGTTCCTTCCGCAGGCATCGAAATGTCGGTGAGCTCCCCCGATTCGTCGGTGAGTGCCAGTCCTTCGGCTCGCTGCTCGGCAGTCAATCCCGTGGCTTCGCAAAGGCGGGCCGCCATCGGACCTCGTTGATTGACAAAGTAGGCCTGATACTCGGGACTCAGGGAGGCGCTGTAGATTACGGGATCGTCCAGAAGCCGGCGCGCGAGATGGTGACGCAGGGCGTCGCGACGTCCCTGATCGCTGTCGGCAATGTGCTCCGCTACCAATGAGCGCAACCGATCGTCGAATTCGATCGGAGCGTCTTCGACACGCCAAGTCGATGGCCCACGCACGGCCGCAAGCATGCCGGCTAGCATGCGTCGCCGGACATCGTAGAGTGCGTCCGATTGCCTCCAGCCGTTTTCGTGAACGAAATTTTCCTCGTCGCCGGCGACGCGTTGCAAGACCCTGAGGTCGAGCAGTGTGCGACATACGGCGACCAGGTCCCGCCGTTCGGCAGCGCTACCGAGCGTGAACTGGAAGCCACAAGAGACCAGCGCCGGGTCGGATGCCAACTGCATCAAGCGTTCTCCGAGCAACTGCAGGGTGATCTGCGGATCAGCTCTTTCGAGTACGGCACACGCAAGGCAGAGCAAGACATAGCGGTGCCGGTCGTAGTTCGGCAGCCCGCGCGTATCGTCCGCGAGGTTCGCGGGCCGCTTGAAGAGCCGAGCACCCTCGCGCTCGACGTGCAACGGCCAGCCGGCCTCTCTCGCAAACCAGTCGCGCAATCGTCCGGCCTGGCGACGTACCGCAGGGAAGGCGTCGTGATCCGGCGCCATCAGCGGCTGCAACAGCAGGGCGCGCAGTGCTCGGCGGAACTCGTCGTGCTGCTGGACACGTTGGAGCTCACCGATTCGCTGACTGTCGTGCCTCCATGATGTGCGTGGAGTCATGTTGGTCTCTGTGTAAACGCGATCGTGAGAAGATGGTCTCGGCCCGCAAAAACACCGGCGGGCGTCATGATGCGAGCCTTCGTTGCGGCGTCGAGCGGCTCCATCCGGATGTAGAGCAAACCATCTCCTGTCTGGCGCTCGACGGTCTGATCGGGATGCGCTTGTTCTGTCAGAGCCTCTCCCAGGAGGTTGAGAAACAGGCCGAAGGCGTGAACGTCTAGTTCTCCCAACTCGGAAAGGCGGACTGGGTGCCCGGTGGCCAAGCGTTGCCTCGCCGCATCGACCTGGCGAAATTCTTCTGCCAACTGCGCGGCCATGAGAGCCCGCTCCGCGCTGCGGTCGCGCACCCGCGGGAGCGGTCCGCGGGGCGCGGCCTCGCCATACTCGCGCAAGCGCGGGTTAATTTGGAGCGGGGGCGCTTCTGCCCACGGTGTGCTGGCAGGCAGGCTGTCGTCGGCCTGTGGATTCAGGCAATAGTGCCGGGCTGGCTGGAGCGCGAAGGCCGCCCGCGCCATCCGATGGGCCTCACTGTCGCTGCCGCACGCGGCGAACCAATGAGCGAGCATGCGAAAGTCCGCAGAGCGGTCACTGCGTCCACTGCGGCGCTCGTTTAGCGTGGCGATAGCGCCCAAGAGCAGCGGAATCGCGGCACGTGCGCGTGCACGCAGCAACTCGGCCTGAGGCGGTTCCACTCCTGTCGACAAAAACCAGCCGCGCAAGCCTTTCCAGCGTTCCCGCCAAGCCCGCCAGCGCCTCAGCTTTTCGTCCGCTTGATTCTGCATGTCTTCCGGCGCGGCGTCCTGGGCTTCTCGCTCCGCGACCTGGAGGAAGACGGAGTCGATGCGCGGGGCCAACTGTTGGATGAGTCGGGCGATGGAATCGGAGCGCCTTACCAGATCTCCCAGGAAGCGATCGAGGTAATCGATAAGGCGGCGCTTGTACGCAACGACAGCGTTCGCTTCGGCTTGCTGAAGCTCCAGGCTTCGCGCGACACCCGCCATGAACGCCTGAGCATTCTCGGTGAGGTCATGGAACACTGCGACCAAGTCGCGCAGGAGTTGGTGTGTCTTGGCGACGTCGAGCCCATGTTCAGGCGTGTCGTCGTCGATCAACTGCTGCAAAGCCTGTAGGCGGCTGGCAATATCCTCCAAAGCTACTGTTTGCAATTCGGCTCGTCGCTGTAGCGTTTGGAAGAACATGGCGAGGCTCGTCTCCACGGCCTCGCCCCCGTGAGACAACCGGTAAAGAAAGCGTGCGCGGTAGAAGTCACTGAGCGAGGAAACGCGTGCCGTATCCGGCTGGGATTCGAGGTTCCCCCATTCGGTCAGTTGAGCTAGAGCAGCGTTGACTTCCTCGATACGCGGAGTCCCTTCAGGCCAGTTCGCCTCCGCGAGGACTTCGTCGGGGCGGAGCTGAAGCCTGTATTGCCGCTTGGCTGCGGCGAAGACGTCCATGATAGAGCGATAGAACATAGACTTCTCGGCACTCAAGTGCCTGAATAGTTCTGCTGCCGTTGCATTTGACCGCACGGGGCCGGCTCCTCTCTTCAATCTATTACGATGATCCTCAAATGCTTGAAATTATGACGCAGTCTGCGCGAGCTGAAGGTGGCGTTGAGGCTTTTCTCGGATGTGTTACGGAACTGGCGAATTATGAAGATAGCAGGCGCCGACTCCGCATGCTCCAACTGGTGTCCGGCGCGCACGGCGAAAATTGGGCGCCGATATTTGCGACGCACGTCGTCGTCGCCGATTGACAATGAAGGTGATTGCCGAGCGGTTTTTCACGCCTCGGGCGACCTTGCTGCGGGTCGAGGCGGGCGTAGGCATCGGCAGCTGGGCAGCCGCACTGCAGGCGCTTTGGCTTTTGGCTGGTTTACCGGACGTTGTCGCCCGGGATACAGTGGGGCAGTCTCTGGCAACCGCGGCATTGTCTGAGCGCGTCCGGCTGCGCCGAGGCGGAGGGGTGACATGCCGTATATCGATCTCGACGGCACGCCGCGACCGGTGGGGCTGCTCAGGCACCATGCATTGCGTCGGGAGGCAACGGTCACGACGGTATCTCGGACTGCGGTCCGGAGGCGCTTGACGGTATCAGCGACGGTATCGCGTTCACAAATCGTACTGAGGCGCCGAGCATTCGCGACTTTTCAAACAAAGTCTGCGTGGATTCTCCGGGACGGCCCCACGACAGCCGACAACTGCCGGACAGGATTTTCGGTATTGCTGACGGTATCGACGACGCGTGACCGGGCCGAAACGCCGTCCCCCAAGGCTCCAGCCACTGGATTGACAACCGAGTGGGAGTAGGCGGTAATAAATTGCTAATAAAATCAGTGGCTTATGACGGCTGGCTCAAAATTTTTTTGCTGGTCGTTTCGTTGTAAGTAATTGATATAGAAGAAAAATTTTTGGAGGATTCCCGAGGCAGCCGGGCTATTGTGTGCCGCGAAATGACGGCACGGGGGACGGTATGCGCTGAATGCCGGATTGCGACTGGATAATTTACCGGCAGCGCTATTCGGCCGCGACGGTAAAATTCTTTCGAAGAAGCTAGGCGTTGTGCGGGTTTGCGGGCACATCGAGGGCTCGTGGTTGGTGACGGTAAAAAGTGTACCGACCACGAGCACGAGAAACGATGCTCACCGAATTTGTACTCCGCAACCTTAAACCCCGCACCGCCCCGTACAAGATCCCCGACCGCGACGGCATGTACGTCGGAGTCTCTCCGGCGGGCACCATTTCCTTTCGATACGACTATCGCATTAACGGGCGGCGCGAAACGCTGATAATTGGCCGCTATGGTCGAGGTGGCATCTCGGTTGGCGTTGGCGCGGGAAAAACCGATGGACGCCCTGTCGTGCCGTCCGTGAAGGCAGGTCTCCGCCAGTGGAAAAACAGAGGGAAAAGCAGTAGCGCGCCGTGGCAAAGACCTTTGGTGAACCGGCTGCCAGCTGGCTTGACAGCGCCAGAATGGCGGACACGACGCGGTCCGTGCGCAAGGGCATCGTTGTGCGCGATATCCTGCCGGCCTTTAAAGGAAGGCTGCTTTGTGAGGTGACCGCTGATGATCTGCGAGCGCTGCGTGCGAGTTAAAAGGCGTGGTGTGACATTTCAGTGAGAAGTGGCATTTCAGCGTTCGCTGAAACTGGCGGGTTTATTGAAATTACACTCGGCAACGGCGAGTACGCCACCTTGATCGGCGCGCTTCAAGGCCATGGATACGCCCAGCGCGAGGGGCTTCGGCGTTTCCAACTGTTACGTCAGGTTGCCGCACGAGATGGCGGGGAAGCAATCGACGTCGTAGTCGATTTTTTGATGCCCCGCGACGCCGAAATCGTCAAGAACGATCCGCCCCTGATCAGCGACTTTGCTGTGCAGCGGGCGGATGGCGCCGATCTGGCGATGCGGTTCTATCAGCTTGTGGCAGTGGCAGGGCCGATGCCGGACGGAGGGACGAACCGTGTAGAGATCGCGGTGTGCTCGATCCCTGCTTTGCTCGCGATGAAGGGCCATGCACTGGCGGGCCGTTACAAGCAGAAGGACGCCTACGATATCTATTACTGCGTGCGGAACTACCCCGATGGGATCGACGCACTGGCACGGGAATGCCGGCCGCTGCTGGGGCATGCAAGCGGCGAAACCGGCTTCCGGTACATCGGCGAGAAGTTCGACACCTTCGAGGGATACGGGCCTACCTGCGTGAGATGCAACGTCACACGACAGCGCGCTTTGATGAAATAGCGAAGCGGGCATTGATCCTCTATTCTGATGACATCTTCCCTGCGCTGATTACGTGGCGGCGATAGAAGCGGCGATATCGCATCCAAAAGAGAACTCTGCGCGTATAGCGCCTAAAAGCAGCACGCACAGACAGCGCGTGTCCGTGCTAAGGCTCAGTGCCGGTCGAGCCGACCTCGAAAAGGAGCGGTTCGGCGAAGAGTTTTTCGCTGCCTGCCTAAATGGTGCGCTTGGCTCGAGCGAGGCCGGCATACCGTTGCAGCACACGATGGAGGTCCGCATCATGGCAACCTCGCAAGCCCGTGGCAAGCCGCAGCGGGCGCCCGTGCAACGGGGCACGCTCGTGCATCCGCTTTGGGTCCGCGTCACTCATTGGCTGAATGCCATCGCGGCAATCCTCATGATGCTCTCAGGATGGCAAATCTACGATGCGTCACCGGTCTTTTCGGGGTTCATGTTCCCGATGCCCGTCACGCTCGGCGGCTGGCTCGCGGGCGCGTTGCAGTGGCACTTCGCCGCGATGTGGCTCCTCCTCGCCAACGGCATCGTCTATCTCGCCCTCGGCATCGTCACCGGGCGTTTTTTCTCAAAATTCTTCCCCCTATCGCCGCGCGCCGTCTTTGGCGATCTCGTGCTGGCGCTCAAGGGCAGACTCTCCCATGCGGACCTCTCTCGATACAACGCGGTGCAGAGGCTCGCCTACGTCGCCGTCATTGTGGACCTCGTCGTTCTCGTCCTTTCAGGTCTCGCGATCTGGAAATCGGTGCAGTTTCCATTGCTACGCGACATGATGGGCGGCTACGACTCCGCGCGCGTCGTACATTTTTGTGCGATGGCCTTCCTGGCGGCGTTTCTCGTCGTCCATATCGTGATGGTTGCACTTGTGCCACGCTCGCTGATTGCAATGCTCCGCGGCCGATAGAGCGTGATCGTCTCGACGCTACTGAACCGGAGGCATCAGTGAAACGCTCCCGAATTCCTATTCATCCCGAGCTTCCAGCGCTTGCGCTCGATTCCAAAACGATCCTCGCCGACGCGCGCCGTGAGTTGGCCCTATCCTCGCGACGCGAATTCGGCAAACGCATACTGTCCCTCGGCGGCCTGCTGATGCTGACCGGTTGCTCGCTCACGGACGACAAATCGGTCAACGCATTCCTCATGAGCGTCTCGCGCATGAACGATCGGATCCAGGCATGGCTCTTCGACCCGAAGCGGCTTGCACCGACCTACAGCGAACGAGACCTCACACGCCCGTTCCCGTTTAACGCGTATTACGACATCGACGACGTACCCAAGGTCGACGCCGCCGCGTTCACGCTAAAGCTGAGCGGGCTCGTCAACGGTAAGCGCTCCTGGACTCTGGCGGAGCTTTACGCGCTGCCGCATGCGGAGCAAATCACGCGGCACATCTGCGTCGAAGGATGGAGTGCAATCGGACGCTGGGGCGGCACACCGTTCGGGGACTTCCTGCGCCGCGTGGGTGCAGACACGAGTGCAAGGTATGTCGGCTTCAAGTGCGCCGACGACTACTATGAAAGCATCGACATGCCGACGGCGCTCCATCCGCAAACGCTGCTTGCCCTTCAATATGATGGCGAGACCCTACCGCCGAAATATGGCTTCCCAATGAAGCTACGCATTCCGACAAAGCTGGGTTACAAGAATCCGAAGCACATCATGGAACTCTTCGTGACGAACACGTTTCCGGGCGGCTATTGGAGCGACCAGGGGTACAACTGGTTCGGAGGGTCCTGACGCCCAGGCTTGTTTTCCGCGCTCAGGCGGGAGTAACGGTTCACGTCCCGTCCTCGTGGTACCTGTCTCTGCAATCCATAAACGAGCAATCGGCTTTCAAAAGCCGTCTTTTCAACCTTCACCGCTAATGGAGGTAATTCATGAGCAAGAAGGCAATCGTGGCGCTCGGCGCTTCGCTCGCCGTCGGCATTTCATACGTGTCAGCCCAGCAGGCCAGCGGCACGATGTCTGAAACCGAGATGGCAAGTGGCACCATGGCAAAACCCTCGATGAAAGAGGGGAAGATGAAGCACACGCCCTGGAAGAAGGGCAATTCGATGGGCATGAAGCACGAAGCGTCGGGTGCGACGGGACAATAATGACAACCTGATGCGGCAACTGCCCTGGTCGCACCGTTAACGCGCGGTGTGCTCATGCTCACGCATCTCGGTCGATCGGTTGCGCGCACTGCGTCTACTAAGGACCTGAATTCCCGCAACGGGCGGCGCATAATATCGTGAGGTCGACCCTTGGCAGGAAGAGGGTTTTTATGCGCTGCACAATCTGCGGATCCGAGAATCCTCCCGATGCGAGGTTCTGCCAGGAATGTCAGGCTGTGCTCTCCCGCATGTGTCCGCATTGCGGACATGAGGCAGCGCCAGCGGCCCGCTTCTGCAGCAACTGCGGAACGCCGCTGACTGCGCCCGCCGCTGCGCCGCCGTTTTCCCGACCATTGGGCCGCGAACCGCCTCCGACGCCCATCCACTACACGCCCGATCATCTCGCCGAACGAATCCGAGCCGAACACGCGGCGATGGAAGCGCGTGGCGAACCTGCCGGCGAACGCAAGACCGTGACCGCGCTGTTCGCCGACATGGCCGGGTCGACTGCGTTGATTCACGATCTCGATCCTGAAGTCGCGCATCGCCTGATCGTGCCCGTGGTCGAGCTGATGATGGAAGCGGTTCATTACTACGAAGGGTATGTCGCAAAATCGCTCGGCGATGGCATCCTTGCGCTGTTCGGCGCACCAATCGCGCACGAAGACCATGCGCAGCGCGCGCTTTTCGCTGCATTGCGCATGCAGCAGGCGATGCGGCAGCACGGCGACCGCATTCGTCTGCAGGAAGGCGTTCCTCTGCAGATTCGCGTCGGCGTTCACACGGGCGAGGTCGTCGTCCGTTCGATCCGCACCGACGACCTGCATACCGATTACGATCCGCTCGGGCATACGATCCACATCGCATCGCGGATCGAGGGAATCGCTGCACCCACGTCGATTCTCGTCAGCGAATCGACGCACAAGCTGGCCGAAGGCTATTTCGAATTCAAGGCGCTCGGGGCAACGCAGCTCAAGGGCATTCCCGCGCCGCTGTGCGTATACGAGTTGCTTGGCCTGGGGGCATTACGCACGCGCCTGCAACTGGCCGCGCACCGCGGTCTCGCGCGATTCGTCGGCCGCGAAACGGAAATGGAGCACCTGAACCGCGCGCTGGAAGCCATGAGGGCCGGGCATGGCCGCGTGGTCGGCGTGGTGGGGGAGGCCGGCGTCGGGAAGTCTCGCCTTTTCCACGAATTCAAGGAGCGTTCGCGACGCGGCGCGCTGGTGCTCGAGACGTTTTCCGTATCGCACGGCAAGGCGTTTTCCAATCTGCCGCTCATCGAGCTCCTGAAGAACTATTTCCAGATCACGGTGCAGGACGACGAGCGGCGCTGTCGCGAAAAGGTCATCGGCAAGGCACTCGCTCTGGAGCGCAGTTTCGAGGATCTCGTCCCATACGTGCTCTATCTGCTCGGCATCGGAGAAGGCGGGCCGGTACTCGTCGAGATGGATCCACAGATCCGGCGCGACCGCACGTTCGATGCGATCCGGCAACTTCTTGCGCGCGAGAGCGAGAATCAGCCGGTCCATTTGCTGTTCGAGGACCTGCAATGGCTGGACCGTGAAACGGAAGCGTTCCTCGCCTACCTGATCGACCACCTGCCGGACACGCGCATCCTGCTTCTGGTGAACTACCGGCCCGAGTATCAGCCCGCGTGGACGCGCGCCGCTCACTGGAGCGCCATCCGGCTTGAACCGCTTGGTCCCGCCGACGCGCAAGGACTGCTGGCGGCGCTGCTCGGCGAGGACCGCACGCTCGTACCGCTGAAGCAGCGCATTCTGGAGAAGACGGAGGGCAATCCGTTCTTCATGGAGGAAGTGGTCCAGACGCTCGTCGAGGAACAGTCGCTGCTCGGCGAAGCGGGACGCTACCGCATCGTCGAGACGCCGGCGACGCTGCACATTCCCACCACCGTTCAGGGTGTGCTCGCGGCACGGATCGACCGGCTTCCGATCGACGAAAAGGAGTTGCTGCAGGCGCTAGCAGTGATCGGCCACGAGTTTCCGTTCAGCCTGATCCGGCGAATTTGCGGCGAGGAGTCGGTGCGGGACGACGAACTGCGTCGGCTGCTCGCCCATCTGGAAGCAGCGGAGTTCATCTACGAGCGGCCCGCGTTTCCCGAGGTCACTTATTCGTTCAAGCACGCACTGACGCAGGAAGTGGCAGGGCGCTCGTTGCTCACCGAGCGACGCACCACGCTGCACGAGCGCACCGCGCAGGCGATCGAGATGCTGTTCCCGACGCGCATCGCCGATTACTGCAGCGAACTGGCACATCACTACAGTCAGAGCGGCAACATTCCAAAGGCCGTCGAATACCTGCATCGTGCGGCTCAGCAGGCGCTGCGCCATGCTGCCCATCACGATGCAATGAATCACCTCGGCGCGGCGCTTGCATTGCTGAAAGGCCTGCCCGACACCGCGATGCGCGCGCATTGGGAACTGACGCTGCTGCTTTCCCTTGGGCCAGTCCTGATGGACGTGCGCGGGTATGGCGCACCGGAGGTCGGCGCGACCTATACGCGCGCGCTCGAATTGTGCGAGCGGACGGGGGAGGCATCGCAACGCTTTGCGACGCAGCTGGGACTGCGGATACATCACCTGGTGCGCGGCGAATATGCGCTCGCGACCGACCTGGGCCAGCAGATGCTCGGCACGGCGCGGGATGCGAACGATGCTGGCTTCCTCGTCGAGGCACACGGTGCATTGGGTTCGTGCTTTTTCCTGCAGGGCGATTTCGACGCTGCACGCAGGCATGTCGAAGAGGCCCTGGCGATCTATGATCCGGAACAGCATCAGGCTCATGTGTTTGCACATGGCGTCGAGCCCGGCGTCCGGGCACTCAGCTACCTCGGGTTGACCTTATGGTTTCAGGGGTATCCCGACCAGGCGCTCAAACGTAGCGCCGACGCGCTCGCGCTGGCACAGGCTCTTGCCTATGGCCCCTCTCTGGCGTTCGCTCTGACCTACACCGCGCACTTGCATCAACTTCGGGGGGAGCGCGCGCTTGTCGCCGAGCGCGCGGAAGCCGTCATCGCGGTATCTGTGGAGCACGGATTGCCCTACTGGCTCGCGTGCGGGACGCTGTTGCAAGGCTGGGCGATGAGCGCGCAAGGCAACATCGAGGGCGGCATTGCGCAGATGCGTCGAGGGCTCGATGCACACCGGGCCGCCGGCGGCGAAGATCAGCGGCCTTATTTTCTTGCGTTGCTTGCCGACAGTTACCAGCGTTCGGGTGACAAGCGCGCAGCACTGCGCATGTTGGACGACGCGATGGCGATCGTCGAGAAATCCGGCGAACATTGCTACGAGGCTGAGCTGTACCGGCTCAGGGGCGTCTATCAGGGCGGAAGCGCGGACGAGGCGGGGACAGCCGCCGCATGCGACGACGAGGCCGCCGACTGTTTTTACCGGGCGATCGCGCGCGCACGCGAGCAGGGTGCGAGGGCGCTGGAATTGAGGGCAGCGTCGGATTTGGCTCGTCTATTGCAACGGCGGGGAAGGACCGTGGAAGCGAAGCAAGCGCTGTCCGACGTGTACACGAGCTTCACGGAAGGCTTCGCTACGAGCGATCTGCGAGACGCGAAGGCGCTGCTGGATGCATGGAGCGTGAGTGCAGGTTGAATGGAGCCGAGTCGCACGGCGGCGTATCGCGTGACGAAGTGCGTTCCACGACCTGAGGCTGCTCCGCAGGATGGGGAGTCGAGGGAACGGGCATGGCAACCACGCACACGAGGCGCCGCGACGATGTCCCGCGCAAACCGATCGCGCTCGCGTTGCAGGGCGGCGGCATGCATGGTGCTTTCACCTGGGGCGTGCTCGACCGGCTGCTCGAGGACGGCAGGCTCGAGATCGAAGGCGTCAGCGCGACGAGCGCCGGCGCGATGAACGCTGCGGTACTCGCATACGGTCTGCAAAAGGGCGGCGCGGACGGTGCGCGTCAGGGACTGCACGATTTCTGGCACGCGATCGCGCAATCGGCAGAGCGCTACAACCCGCTGCGCTGGGTGCCATGGTTGAAGGGAACGCACAGCTTCGGGCTCGATCACTCGCCGCTTTATGCATTCGCCGACATGATGCTGCGCGTCTTTTCACCTTATCAGTTCAATCCGAACAACCTGAATCCGCTGCGCGAAGTGCTCGACAGTCACGTCGACTTCGACGCGCTGCGCAAGCACTGTCCGATTCGGTTGTACCTGTGCGCGACCAACGTCGAGACGGGGAAAATACGCCTGTTCGCGCGAGAGGATGTCTGTGCCGACGCGGTACTTGCATCCGCATGCGTGCCGACGCTGTTCCAGGCAGTTTCGATCGACGGCGAGTACTACTGGGATGGCGGCTACATGGGCAATCCGGCCATCTATCCGCTTATCTACAATTGCGCGACGCGCGACGTCGTGATCGTGCACATCAATCCGCTCGTGCGTCGCGGTGTACCGATCACGGCCGCGGAGATTCTCAACCGCATCAGCGAGATCAGTTTCAACTCGTCGCTGATGCGCGAGATGCGTGCCATCGCGTTCGTCACCGACCTGATCCAGCAAGGCACGATCAAACAAGGCGACATGAAGGAAATGCTGATCCATTCGATTCGCGCCGACGACGCGCTGAGCGCGTTGAGCGTATCGAGCAAGTACAACGCAGATTGGGGATTTCTGAGCGAGCTGCGTGACCATGGGCGGCGCGAAGCGGATGCATGGCTCGCGCATCACTACGCAAACATCGGACAGCGCTCGAGTATCGACATCCGCACGGAATTTCTGTGAACGCCTCGCGCTGATGTCGGCGTCGGGCGATCGCACTGGCCCCACGGCCCAAGGAGCGAACGTGAACCGGACGCAGGCGCGGTTTGTCGCGTTGTGGTCGTGTAGCGGCGGGACGGATGCCGGCGAGGTCTATCGCCTGCTCGCGCGCTGCTATAGGGAGCCGGCGCGCCATTACCATACGCTCGTGCATGTGCGGCGATGCTTGCGTCACTTCGACTTGGCGCGTGATGCGATTCGGGCACCGGATGCCGTCGAACTCGCGCTCTGGTTCCATGACGTGATCTTCGTTCCGGGCGCGCAAGACAACGAGCAGCGTAGTGCGGAGTGGTTTCGAGAGCAGGCGCGCGGCCGAATCCGTGCGTGCGATCGCATCTGCGCGATGATTCTCGCGACGACCCACGCGGGCACTGCCGCGGAACCGGATACCCGCTTCGTGTGCGATATCGATCTGGCGGTGCTGGGCGCCGCTCGCAGCCGGTTTCGCGACGACGGCCGGCGCCTGCGGGCAGAGCGCCCCGATCTCGACGACCGGGCTTACGACCTTCACGAACGGACGATTCTCGGCGCGCTGCTCGTACGGCCGCGCATCTATCTTACCGATTTCTTCTATGCACGCTGCGAGGCGCAGGCACGCAAAAATCTGAACTGGCGGCTGGGGTTACCGATTCCAGAATGACGACGACATCGAAAAATCGTCCTGACGTGTGACTACTAGCGTCTCAGTTAGCCAAAAAGGAGGCAATGCTTGCATCGTACCTCGCGCCTTTTCCGCCCAGTCCCACCGTTGCCTGTTTCGCTCCCTCGAGCAAGCGCTCAATTGCAAGTTCCATTGCAGGTGACGCGTCGATTCTTCCTTTAGGCCCGGATAGACTAAGTGCTCCAACCAGCTCCCCCATTGCGTCGAAGACAGGGACAGACGCGGAAGCCGTTTCAGGATCGCGTTCGCCGTACGAAACCGCCCATAGGCGATCACGCACCTCCTTCCAACGCTCGTCCAAACGATCTGTAAAGGCGAGGAGTATCTTGCCTGATGCTCCTTTCTGGATATCGAACATCTCCCCAACCCGTATTGACACTCGTACGCTTCTCGACGGCTCGACACGAAACAATACGAGCCGTTGATCTCCGTGCCTCACGTAGAACGATGCAGTCTCGCCAAGGTCTCGACTTAGCTGCTGCAGAATTGGCTCGACAACGGGCCCGACCTGAAAGGACCGCTGGTAGAGGCTCGCTAAGCGTAGCGGAGAGGGACCGATGGCGTACTGGCCATCGCTGAGCTTACGTATGAATCCGCCGTGCTCCAATGCGCCGAGCAACCGCAATACGGTGCTCTTATACAAGCCGGTCCGCCGCGAAAGCTCGGTCAACGTCAGGCGATCATCGGACACCCCAAAGGCATCGAGGATCGAGAAGGCGCGGTCCAGTACGGCAACGCCGCCCGAAGCTCCAGTCGCTTCATCGGCCGACGCAGCCGCTGAGATTTTCTTGGTGGGCACGCTAACTCCTCCAGGGGGCATGCTCAGACTATATCGTTCTGCGTGGCAGAACTCAAGTTCTATTTCTGGTTAACCCCTGTTGTGGCGCCGCTCTTGTTGCTCTAAAGTTTTCTCAGATAGAACAAAGGTCTGTCAGATAGAACTTTATGAAGGAGCGAATCGTGAGTGCCCCCAGAATCTTGATTAGCGAAGTCGGCCCGCGTGACGGCTTGCAAAGCATCAAAAACGTCATGCCGACTGCGGCAAAGCTGAGTTGGATTTCCGCGCTCGCCGCTGCCGGATTGAAGGAGATCGAGGTGGGGTCGTTTGTGCCGCCCAAGCTGCTACCTCAAATGGCGGACATACGTGAGGTCGTGCTTCACGCTCTCTCGATCCCCGGTCTTCATGTTGCGGTCCTCGCGCCTAACCTGCGCGGCTGCCAAGGGGCGTTTGAAGCTGGTGTCCACAAGGTCACGTTGCCGGTCTCTGTTACCAACGAACACTCTATCGCCAACGTCCGCAAAACCACGGCACAAATGATCGAAGAAGTTCGCAATGTGATCGCGCTGCGCAACGAGCACTTTCCGGATGTGCAGATCGAAGCAGGGGTGTCGGTAGCCTTCGGTTGCACTATCGCGGGCACGGTGACCGACGACCAAACGATGCGTATGTGCTTGGCTATGGCCGAGTGCGGTGTGGACGAAATCGGCCTATCCGATACGAGCGGCTACGCCAATCCGGCGCAGGTTCGCCGGCTGTTTCGCCGTTTGCGGTCAGAGGTCGGGCAAAGGGCAGGGGGGGCTCATTTCCACAACACGCGCGGCCAAGGATTGGCGAATGTCATCGCCGCGCTCGACGTCGGCGTGACAACGATCGATTCAAGCCAAGCCGGCCTCGGGGGCTGCCCGTACGCACCTGGCGCGACGGGTAACATCGTTACCGAAGACCTCGCCTTTTTGCTCGAAGCAATGGGTTACGACACGGGCGTGGATATCGACAAGCTCATTGCAGCTCGGGAGATTCTGGCTGAAGCCCTGCCGCGCGAACCTTTGTATGGGCATGTACAGGACGCTGGATTGCCCAAAGGCTTCACTTATGCAAACGGGCGCATGCCGAGCGCGCCTCAACCGGAAGGCTGTTTGTTGGGAGTCGCGCAATGAGCGAAGACCAAGCAAATCGAAACCTGCCGTACACCGGCGTGCGAGTCGTCGAGATGACCCATATGGTGATGGGGCCGACGTGTGGGATGGTGTTGGCGGACCTGGGCGCCGAAGTCATCAAGATCGAACCCATCGCCGGCGATAGCACACGATCGCTGCGGGGCTCAGGAGCGGGCTTCTTCAGCACGTTCAATCGCAACAAGAAGAGCATCGCAGTCGATGTCAAAGATCCCCGCGGCTGCGAGATTGTGCAAAAGCTCGTGGCCGGCGCGGACGTCTTCAGTGAGAACTTCAAGAGCGGGACAGTAGACAAGCTCGGCCTGAGCTTTGCCACGCTGTCGAAGCTTAACCCGCGTCTCGTCTATGTTTCGCACAAGGGCTTCTTGCCCGGTCCTTATGAGCATCGCACAGCTCTTGACGAAGTCGTACAGATGATGGGAGGCCTTGCCTATATGACGGGTCCCGAAGGGAGGCCGCTTCGGGCCGGGGCGAGCGTCAACGACATTATGGGCGGGTTGTTCGGCGCCATTGGCGCAATGGCGGCGCTTGCACAACGTGAACGCACGGGGCGCGGGCAGGAGGTGCAGAGCGCCTTGTTCGAGAACAACGTCTTCCTTGTCGCTCAACACATGATGCAGTTCGCGGTGACGGGCCGGCCTGCGGCACCGATGCCGGGCAGAATCTCGGCGTGGGCTGTCTACGACGTGTTTTCCGTCAAAAACGGCGAGCAGATATTTTTGGCCGTTGTCTCCGATACGCAATGGGCGCTTTTCTGCGACGCGTTCGGTCTTTCAGAGTTGAAAAGCGATGAGCGCATCGCAACCAACAATCAACGCGTACAGGCGCGGGCCTGGTTGTTGCCGCAGCTTCGCGCCCATTTGGAAGCCTTTACCGCGGCTGAGATCAGCGCGATCTTTGAACGCTGCGGTCTTCCGTACGCGCCAATCACGAAGCCCCACGACTTGTTCGACGATCCTCATTTGCTTTCTACCGGTGGCCTTGTTGACGTCACCTTGCCTGCGGACGCAAGCACTGCCGGCCACCCCGTGATCACGAAGACAGCGTTGTTGCCGCTAACGCTCGGTGGAGAGCGTCTGAAGTTGCGTGCAGCGCCGCCTTCGCTGGGACAAGACACGCAATCCCTGCTCATGCAACTGGGCTATTCGCCCGAAGAGCTTCGACAGTTGGTCGAGGCAGGCGTAGTCAGAGCTCAAGCCCCGCAAGCAGGGGGAGCGACAACCGCCTCGGCTAACGAACTGGCGAGCGCCTGACCTTTGGAACACGTAAAGGATTGCAGCGCGGCACTGAGTCGGCTCGGGTCGGCTTGGTTCGGCGAATAATTCGAGACGGAGACAACATGACATTTATATCAGCCAACTTCGCGGGCGACGAGTCCGTCGATTCCACGCTTGAACAGCAGGCGGTCAGAAAGGCCGCATGGCGATTCATCCCACTTCTCGCGCTGGCGTACTTCTTCAATTACCTGGACCGAACCAGTGTCGGATTTGCGGCGTTGACCATGAACCGCGACCTCGGCCTTAGCAGGCTGTTGAAAAGCGCCTCGCTTTGACGACCGGAGCGCTGGTTAAAGGATTTCTCATGCGATTTGCCGCTGAGTTGCAGATGCGTCGTCCAGATTGCCGCGCTGGCGAACGTGCCAGC
>Ga0157374_10000108_pt1 | contig 75890 bp, 71 predicted proteins | sample M25metaG_FD_115308 | JGI IMG/M metagenome (GOLD analysis project Ga0157374, IMG submission 115308) | Miscanthus rhizosphere microbial communities from Kellogg Biological Station, Michigan, USA - M2-5 metaG | ecosystem: Host-associated > Plants > Roots > Rhizosphere > Soil | place: USA: Michigan...
ACGCCGGCCTGCCAGGTCGGAAAACCGCGCGGCGCTCCTCCAATTCAGCGGCAAATTGCATGTGCAACCTCTTTAACCAGTGCTCGGGGCGTCATGACCGTGCGAATTTCAACAGCCTGTTAGGGGTAGCGGAGCGCCTCGGTCTTGCCCGTTTCGAATCGCTGCAGGCGTACTACACGATCGCGGGGCGAGATCTGGAACGCGAGATCGTGCCGATGCTGGCGAGCGAAGGCCTCGGCCTCATGGTCTGGAGCCCGCTCGCGGGCGGGTTCCTCAGCGGCAAATACGGTCGTCACACAAAGGCCGAGGAAGGCAGCCGGCGCACGACCTTCGACTTCCCCCCGGTGCAGCTCGAGCGCGGCTATGACTGCATCGAGGCAATGCGCGGCATCGCCGAAACAAAGGGCGTATCCGTCGCGCAGATCGCGCTCGCGTGGCTCCTCCACCAAAAGGTGGTGACCAGCGTCATCGTCGGCGCGAAGCGTGTCGATCAGCTCGATGACAATATCGCCGCCACCTCGGTCGAACTCAGTGCCGAAGAGCTGGCCGTCCTCGACAGGGTCAGCGCAATGCCCGCCGAATATCCGGGCTGGATGCTGGCGCGTCAGGGCGAGGTGCGACGCAAGCAATTGAGCGAGTCGCGCTGAGCGAAGCGTCTGCCATCGCATCGTCTGTGCCGCGCGCCGCGCAACGTCCGTGAGCGGGCGGCATCAGACGATCTTCGGGTCGCCCCCGCCGAGCGGCGCATCGTTGAACGGCGAGGCGGCCGCCTCGAGCGGCAGCGGCGACACGGCAAGCCCCGCATTGCGCCACGCATCGAGACCGCCCTTCAGCGGCAATACGTCGACGAAGCCCGCATCGACCAACCGCTTGGCCATCCATGCCGCTGTCACCTCGTTCGGACATGAGCAATAGATCACGAGCTTTTGATTGGGGCGGTACCCGGCAATGATGGCATCGAGCTCGCGTTCGTCGGCAAAGCGAGCACCCGGAATGACGAATGGATCGAGCCTGCGCGTCTCGTCCGAACGGACATCGAAGATCGTCGGCGCCGCGCCGGACTCCATCAGGGCATGCAGCGTAACGACATCGATGCGCGCCGATTCGAGCGCGCGAAGCAATGCTTGCCGGCGTGTCCATCGCCAGAGCGCGTAGAGCGAAAGGAAAGCGACGGCGAAGAGCGCACTGGCACGCCCGAACCGGCCCGCTGCCACGAGCAGATAGTCGATCTGCGGCGAGAGCGCCACACCGAGTGCGAGCCCTATGCCGGCCCAAAGCGCGGCACCGACGCCATCGTGCACGACGAACGTCCGATACGACGTGCCCATCGCGCCTGCCATCGGCACGGACACGAGCGAGAGGCCCGGTATCAGTTTCGCAACTGTGAGCACACGTACGCCCCATCGCCCGAAGAAGCGTTCCGTTTTACGTACGCAGGTGTCACGCGAAAGCGACAGCCTGCATATCGTCTTCAGCGTCGTGCCGCCGTAGACGCGGCCGGCATAGAACCACAGACTGTCGCCGATCAGCGTCGCGCAGACGGCGAGCACGAGCACGGGGCCGAGCGCGATGCCGAGCGAGCCGGGATGCATGGCGGCCAATGCGCCGAACAGGACGAGCGTCGGCATCGCCGGTACCGGCAGTCCGAGTGCCGCGGCCAGCGCGTTGACGAATACGAGCATGGGACCGTAGCGCGCGACGAGATCGTGGAGCATCGGGAGTTGTCCGGAGCGAGGGCGTCGGCCGGCGGCCGCACCCGCGAATTATGCCGCGAGTGCCGCGTCCTCGCTTTCAAAACACTATTGCGCGTGTGCAACGAAAAAGCGCCCGGCCAAAGGGGGCCAGGCGAAACCGCCGGATGTCCGGCGGCGGAGGTACCGATGGCAAACACCGGCCCGATCGCCGTTTCGTCGACGATCGGGCCGGCGCCGATCAGTAGGGCCGAACGATTTCGGGCGCCGCCTTTGCCGGTGCGGCCGGGCGCCCGATCGATGGTATTAGCGACCGAAATAGACAGCGTTGAATGCCGGGCCGACAGCGCGGCTGCCCGATGCCGACGAACCTGCTACGGTGCCGCCATACGAAGTCGCAACGTTGCCGTCTTGTTGGGCAATGCGGGCTTGGGTGGCTTGCACGTTATCGGGGTAGTACGGGTCCTTGCCGAATGCCGTGTGCGGGTTGGCCTGCACGAACTGCGCGAGTTCCGCCTTGACTTGAGCGCGGGACACCGGAGCGTCCGATTGAGCGAAAGAAAGAGCCGGCGCGGCGATGAGCGTGGCGATGACTGCGGCTTGAATGAGCGATTTCATGATATGTAACCTCCGATTTGATTGTCCTATCGGTTATTGCCGGTGCAACTGCTTGAACCGATGACTGCAGTCTAGCGAGCCAAACGCTAAGGGTTAACTCCTATTTGGAGAAATCACCGTTACGTATTTGGCGATAATCGCCGCTACGTTTGCCGATGGCTCTTCAATGCGGACTTTCACTCGAGGCTTGCGTCATGCATCGTTTTTTACAAAACGCTTTCGTTTTCACCGCAATCCTCCTTGCAATGCATGCGGTACACGCGCAAACGCCGGATACCGTTCAGATCGAGGATCTCACCTGGACAGAGTTACGCGACGCTGTGAAAGCCGGCAAGACGACCGCGATCATTCCGATCGGCGGCACCGAGCAAAGCGGGCCGTACGTCGCGCTTGGCAAGCACAATGCGCGCGTGAAGGTGCTTGCCGCGCGAATCGCGCAGGCGCTCGGCAACGCGCTCGTGGCGCCGGTCATTGCCTATGTGCCCGAGGGAAGCTACGCACCCCCCACCTCCCATATGCGCTTTGCGGGCACGATCACGGTGCCGGACGAGGTGTTCGAGAAGACACTCGAGTCCGCGGCGAACAGCTTGCGGATTCATGGCTTCAGGAACGTCGTATTCCTCGGCGATCATGGCGGATATCAGAACGACATCAAACAGGCGGTGGTGAGCCTCAACCGCCGTTGGGGCGGCAGCGCGCACGCGCTGGTGCCACCGGAGTACTACGGCACGAGTTCGGAGGGCTACGCACAGATTCTTCGTCAACATGGCTATCGCGACGATGAGATCGGCACGCATGCCGGGCTTGCCGACACGGCGCTGTTGCTGGCCGTCGCACCGCAAATGGTCCGCACCGACGCGCTGCGCCGTGCGGCCAAACCGGGACCGGCGGACGGCGTCTATGGCGGCGACCCGCGACGCGCGAGCGCGGAGCTCGGGCGGCTCGGCATCGATGCAATCGTGGCACGCACCGTCGAAGCCATCAGAAAAGCGACGGGCAAGCAATAGCGACATTACGCCGGCTTGCGCTTTTGCCGGCTTCGGGTTTTGCTTGGGTCTTGATTCCCGGGTTTTTCGATTCGTTTTTTTTGGGTTTTGCGATCGCTTCGCTTTTCGACATTCGACATTCGACAACGGACTTCCCTATGCGCCAGAACCGTGATGCCCGCGTTACCTTGCTGTCAGTCCGCGCTTCGATCGGCGCCGCTTGCGTCGTTTTGTCGAGCGGCGCATCGGCGTTCGCCGCAAGCGTCCAGCCGGCGGTGACGACCGTGCCTGGCATGCCGCCGGTCGTCGATCCGCGCAACCTTTACAGCGAAGCGGGCAGCGCTCACATGAGCAAAGCGGTTGCCGGCGCATTGCCGCGCGTGTATGTGCCGAACCTGCGTTCGGACGACGTCTATGTGATCGATCCGGCCACCTTCAAAGTCGTCGATAAATTCAAGGTCGGCCGCAGTCCTCAGCACATCGTGCCGTCATGGGATCTGCAAACGCTGTGGGTGACGAACAACGCCGAGGAGCGGACCGATGGAACGTTGACGCCGATCGATCCGAAGACCGGCAAGCCCGGCGCGGCCATCGCGGTGGACGATCCTTACAACATGTACTTCACCCCCGACGGCAAGGAAGCGATCGTCGTCGCTGAGGCCCATGCGCGGCTCGACTTTCGCGACCCTCATACGATGGCGCTGCGTTCGAGCCTCGATGTCCCGCAATGCAAGGGCATCAATCATGCGGATTTTTCGATCGACGGCAAATACGCGGTCTTCACCTGCGAGTTCGGCCACGGGCTGGCCAAAATCGATATGACGAGCCGCAAGGTGCTCGGCTACATCACGTTCGGCAAGAAGAGCATGCCGCAGGACGTGCGCATCGCGCCCGACGGAAAGGTGTTTTATGTGGCCGACATGACGGCGGATGGCGTGCATGTCGTCGATGGCGACAGCTTCAAGGAGCTTGAGTTCATCCCCACGGGGGTCGGTACGCACGGCCTGTACCCAAGCCGGGACGGCACGAAGCTTTACGTCGCCAATCGCGGCTCGAGCCATGTCCATGGCATGAAGCATGGAAAGGGCAGCGTGTCGGTCATCGATTTCGCTACGCGCAAGGTGGTGGCGACATGGCCGATTCCAGGCGGCGGCAGCCCCGATATGGGCAACGTCAGCGCGGATGGCAAGACGCTATGGCTGTCCGGCCGCTTCGACGATGTGGCCTATGCGATCGATACGGCGACGGGCGCGGTGCGCTCGATCGCCGTCGGGATGGAGCCTCACGGGCTCACGGTATGGCCGCAGCCCGGGCGTTATTCGCTCGGGCATACGGGAAACATGCGCTGAGCCGCGCAATTTCAGCCTCGTTGCGGCGCGGGCCGCAGCGCATGCGCGCCGTCGCCGAGCAAGAACAGCGCGATGAGCGCGACTGCCCAGAAGGCGGGGTATTCCCATCCACCGCCCTTGTTCGTGAAGAGCCACCCGTTCGCGCCGTGCACCATGACGATGGTGCCGAGCATTTCGATGGCGAGCGGTATCGCCACCCACGAAGCATAGATACCGAAGATCAGCGCGATGCCGCCGACGAGTTCGAGGGCGATCGTCAGATAGGCGGCAATAGCGGGCAATCCGAGCGAGCCGAAAAAGCCGACGAAGCCGGGTATCGAAAATACGAAAAACTTCAGGCCGACGTGGGCGAGGAAGAGGATGCCGAGGCTGATTCGTAAAAGCAGCGCGGCGTAAGGGGCGGTTCTCGGATTGATCATGATGGTGGCCGGAAATGAAGCGATAAGGAGGAAGTGCACCGGAGGCACGCTCGTCCAACAGCATTCGCGGGCATTCCGGTTGCGACCTGTGGCGAACGATACGGTGGGGCGGCGCGCGGATCAACTCGGCTATGATTGATCCATCATTTACTCCTGGTTGACGATCGGATGGATACATTGACGAGCATGCAGGTGTTCCGTCTGGCTGTCGAGCTGAAGAGCTTTGCCGCGGCGGCGCGGCGGCTCGACATGTCGCCCGCGATGGCGAGCAAACACGTGATGCATCTGGAGCGGCGCCTCGGTGCATTGCTGCTCAACCGGACGAGCCGCCGCCTGAGCCTGACCGAAGCAGGCACGGTCTATTTCGATCACGCGCGGCATATGCTCGACGATCTGGAAGATGTCGAGGCGAGCGTCGCTCAATCGAGAGCGGCGCCGCGCGGCACGCTTCGGCTCAGTGCACCGGTATGGATGGCCAACCCGGATTTCATCGGTGTGCTGAACGATTACCGTGCCCGTTATCCGGAAGTGAGGCTCGACGTCGACCTGTCGGGACGATTCGTCAATCTGGTCGAAGAGCGCATCGACCTTGCGTTACGTGTCACGAACCCGATGGCGCTCGGGCAGTCGCTGATCGCGCGGCCGATCGCTCCCGTGACGTTTTACATCGTAGGCGCTCCCGCGTATCTGGACCGTGCCGGGCGGCCGACTCGTGCGGCCGATCTCGGCACGCACGCCATGCTTTCCTATTCGTTGATGCCGGACGTCAACCGCCTCGACATCGAAGGACCCGATGGCCGCGAAACAGTCAAGGTCGACCCGGTACTTCAGAGCAACGATGAATCGCTGATGCGCCTCGCGGCACTCGAAGGCATGGGCCTCGCATTACTGCCGAACGCGCTCGTCTCGCGGGATATCCAGGCGGGACGGCTCGAGGCCGTGCTGCCCGGGTATCGCGTCTTCGATTCGCAGCTCTACGGCGTTTATCAGAACCGCAAGTATCTCTCGCCGAAGGTGAGGACGTTCCTCGACTTCATCTCGGGAGATGCGCGCGTGCGGTAAGCGCGCTCGCCGCGAGGCTGTCCGTGTTTCATCGGAGGCGGCGCAAGCGGTTTCGTCGAACAGCTATCGCCGTTATCGAGAATCGCCTATGCTGAGTCCGAATGTGTCGATGATTTTAGTGACTAGGCGGTACGCCATCGATCGATAAAACGAAAAATTCCGGATGGGGGCTCCTCATGAAGCGCTGGGCTATGAGTGCCGCGGTCTGCGGTTTGGCGAGCGCGTGCGCGCATGCCCAGAGTACCGTCCAGTTGTATGGAATCGTCGACGGCGGCGTGGCGTTCGTGACGAACGAAGCAGGCCATCACGCGTGGGCCCAAACGAGCGGCATCGGCCAATCTGACCGGTGGGGGTTACGGGGACAGGAAGATCTCGGCGGCGGCTACCGCGCGGTCTTTCGGCTTGAGAACGGTTTCACGCTCAACGATGGGCGGCAGTCCCAAGGCGGGCTGGAGTTCGGCCGCCAGGCGTGGGTCGGCCTCGCGAGCGAGCGCTTCGGTACGCTCACGTTCGGGCGCCAATACGATTTCATGAGCACGAACCTCACGGCGTTCGCCTCCGGTACGTTGACCCCGTCCGTCTTCGCCTTTCATCTCGGCGATCTCGACCGGCTCGGCGCCGAGCGCATCGATAACGCTGTCCGTTATGTGACGCCGGATATGGCAGGGTTTCAACTCGGCGCGCTCTACGCATTTGGCGGGCAGCCCGGCAACTTCGCTTCGCATAGCGCCGCGAGCTTCGGGCTCACCTATGGTCATGGACCGTTCAAGGCCGGTGCCGCTTATGTCGAGATCCACGACTTCACCGCGGTGTCGGGTATCGGCACGACGGTCTTGGGCACGCCGCTGATCGGCACCGCTCAGCAAGGCTTGCTGCCGCGATTCCAGACGTTCGACAAGCTGACGGTGTCGGGTGTCGGCGCGGGCTACCAACTCGGCCCGGCTTATCTGCATGCCGTTTATACCGCGGTTGGCTTCCATTCCCACGGCCAGAGCACGTCATTGCGCACGACCGAGGGCGGCGTCAAGTACTCGGTCGACTATGCGCTTTCGTTATCCGCCAGTTATGCGCGATCGACGCTTGCGAGCCACGCCTGGAGTCAGATCGTCGCGGGCACCGATTATTCGCTTTCGAAACGCACGGACATTTATTTCCATGCGGTTTACTTGCGCGCCAGCGCAGGTGTGCAGGCGCAGATATTCCTCCTTCCGGCGTCCAGCTCCACACGGCAAGCCGTCGTCTCCCTCGGCATGCGCCACCTCTTCTAGGTTTGCCGCTGTTTCGCACGCGGCATCGGAAATTCGCGGCTCGTTTCGATGGCTGACGCGGGTGCTTCGTACCATCGAACCAAAGGGTAAGACTAACGGCTGCCCGAGCGTGCCATAAGGGCCTTCGGACGACGCGCGCGATGCGAAAGCCGGATATCCGAGTTTCCACATCGGTGGGACCCAGTGATCTACGGTCGCACCGTATTTCAACGTACGCAACCGAGGCAAAAATCATGTCAAGCATCAACGCTCGCGTCGATGGACTGGGACCCACTGCAACGTCGTTTCAGCATGAACGTTCCGCAGCCGAAAGTCCGCAGCAAAATACCCAGGCACTGCTCGCGAAAGTGGAAGCGCAACTCGAAGACATATTGAGGATGATGTCCCAGTCCGGACGGGGCCCGAGCGCCGACGCGCATGGCAACGGTCACCATGGGCATCAGTCGCGCGAAGCACAAAATTCTCATAACAAGGTCGATGCACACGACCCATCGTCGGCGGTGTCGGGCAAGACTTCGAGCGTCGGCACGGCGTCCGCCAGCACGCCGTCGTCCCAGTCGGTCTCCGCCGCGACGCCGGGCGATCACTCGCGCGAAACGCTCGCGGCCGGACATGGCTGGGGAGCACAGAACGGCGGGGTGACCGGCGGATCGAAGGCCGACAAAGCCCACGTATTCACGGTATCGACACGCGATCAGCTCGTCGCCGCATTGGGCGGAAACAATGCGACCAACGGCTCGAACTCGACGCCCAAGATCATCCAGATCAAAGGCAACATCGATTTGAATGCCGACAGCAACGGCAAGGAAATGAGCAAAGGCGACTTCGCCAACGAGAAAGCTCAACTCGCGCACGACATGATCAACGTGGGTTCAAACACGACGATCATCGGCATCGGTAGCAACGCCGGCATCAGCGGCGGCGGATTCAATGTCAGCAACCAGCACAACATCGCGGTCCGCAATCTGAACATGACGTCGCCGTTCGATTTCTTTCCCGGTAAGGATGCGGAAGGCAATCCGCATGGACGCGTGTACAGCATCGAGGCCAAGGGAACGCAGAACCTGTGGGTGGACCACAACACGTTCAAGGACGGCACGACGCCAGCCGGGGCGATCAGCGGCGATCAATTGGATTTCACCGATGGCGCGAACTATGCGACGATCTCCAACAATCAATTCCTGAGCCACAACAAGTCGATTCTGATCGGCTCGAGCGACGGCATGACGAGCGACAAGGGGAAGCTCAACGTCACGATCGACCACAACCTGTTCGCAGGCGTGTCGCAGCGCGATCCGCGCGTGCGCTTCGGCAACGTCGACGTCGCCAACAACCTCTATCAAGACAGTTCGTCGCAGGCGAACCGCTTTCAGTACAACCTCGGCGTTGGCGTCGACTCGAACATCACGTCGCAGAACAATGCATTCGAAACGAACGGGGTCAGCGCGCAGAGCCTCGTCAAGCGCTTTGGCGATTCGGGGCACCTGACCGATAGCGGCTCGCTCGTGAACGGCAAGTCCGTCGACCTGTCGTCATCGCCGACCGGCAAGGGTCCGGGGGCCGGTGGGATCGCGCACCTCGATGCGACGGACCAGGTGGCGTCAATCGTGCTGGCCCAAGCGGGCGCAGGCAAGATTGGACTTGGAGATTGATTGACGCGTTTGCCATATTGAGGTCACGTTCCCGGCGGTTTTGGTCATAGCGGCGTTTCTATATTCGCTGCATTGGCCAAGCCGCCTTCTTTATGCTCGAGCCCCGGTAATTTTTGCTGCATACGTTATGCGCAAAACACAGTTCTTTGATCTAGATTAAACCTCGCAACCAAAAACAGAATATTTTGGGGTTTAGGTTAATAGGGTTTCCGTTCGTTGTAACACGCCTGGAAACCTATATTCTTCAAGCAAAGACAATCAAGCCGCATCGGCTAATTTATTAACAGCTTGCAGAATAGCCATCTTTTTTAATCGGTAAAAATGTCGCTTTGAACGAGCGGCGAATGTTTGCAATGCGAGGCGCCGCGCTGGCCTCGTCGGCCGGGGGGCTGCGGTGTACATGATGTTCAAACGTGCGCGGAGCTTTTGTCGCGAGCATTACGCCGGCGGATTCGCCCTCAGCGCCCTGATATTGGGCGTGGGGGCGGCCGTGGTGGTCTATTCGCTTTTGAATGCGCTCGTCGAGCGTGAAGCGAAACTGCGGTTTGAAAACGATTCACGTAACGTCGAACAACAGATTGCAACGCGTGTCCGCCTTTATTCGGACGTGCTTGTCACGATGCGTGCGCTGTTCAGTGCGGACGGCACGGTGACACGTAGTGAGTTTCGCGATTTTGTGAACGGCCTTGATTTGCCGGGACGCTATCCCGGTTTCCAAACGCTCAATTACTCGGTGTATGTCCGTACCGCCGATCTGCCGGGGTTCGAAGCGCATGAGCGCATCGACCCATTGCTGCACGATGCGGGAATCGACTTCACCGTGCGAGTCAAGGGCACCGGCGAGGCGCATGAAATCCTGACGTTCGTCGAGCCGCTCGCAGCGAATCGCGACGTCCTCGGCGTCGATATCGAAGCTAAGGCCGGCCGCGGCGGCGTGTTGCAACAGATGCGCGATTCCGGCCTGTCGATCAGCAGCGGACGGCGCATCTTCGCGGAGCGGGGCGCCGAAGAAGTCGGTCTGGCGATGCGCTTGCCTGTCTATCGACGCGGGCTGCCCGCGAGCACCGTGGCTGAGCGCCGGCTCGCTTATCTCGGCTCGGTCGGCGCCGGCATCCGGATCAACGGCATGATGGCCGGGCTGGTCAGCCCGGAAACGCTGCGAATCCTGCGATACCGCATCTACGATGCGGGCAGACTGCGTGAGCACGAGGCGGCGTCGGCACCCCTCAGCCTGCTCTACGACAGTGCGAACGGGCCTTCGTTGACGGGTGCGCTCGCCTCGCAAATCGGCGCGGCCAGCGCATCGGCCGGCACTCACGACAGGCTGTCCCGCCAAACGTACGGCGAGTTCGCGGGCCGTCGGTGGGTCATCGTTGTTTCCGCGGATGCCCCCGCGCTGATCGGATCGCAGCGCTTCATGCCGCAGCTCGCGCTGGTCTCGGGTCTCGTCATCAGCATCTTGCTGTCCGTGCTCGCGCATGCGCTTTCGAGTGCGCGCGCACGAGCCGTGAAACTGGCGGAGGCGATCACGGCCGATCTGCGCGAAAGCGAAGCGGCGCGCGAAAAGGCTCAACACATTGCGCGACTGGGCGACTGGCGCGTGGACTTCGACGATCACACCACGCACCTTTCGAAGGAAATGGCGCGTCTGATCGGATGCCATGGCAAGCCGACGCTGGTCGGATTCGTTCGTGCGATCGAACCGGCGGACCGGCATGCACTGCTCGCGCGCTTGCGCAACACGCTCGAGACGCGCGAACCGTTCGAGTTCGAGTGCCGCTACCGGTCGCCGCGCGGCCGCCGGGGCTGGCTGCGCATGATCGGTCGCGCGTGCGGGCCCGCCGGGACTCGGCAATTGCGCGGTACCGCGCATGAGATCACGCGGCAGAAATCGATCGATCGCGTTCGCGAGCTCGAACACGCATTCACGCTGCAACTCGCAACGGCGACCAACGAATGCGATGTCCTGCACCAGCTGATCGGACTGCTGACGATGGGCATGGATTGGGAGGCCGGCGCATTCTGGCCCACGGCAGCGGGGCATCGGAAGCAACTGCGGGCCGTGCATTCGGTGACGGTGGCGGAACTCGCTTCATGGCTGCGCGAGCGCGCGCAGCAGGTCGATGCGACCGAGGTGCCGGCCGTGCCGCATTGGTCGGCGAGGCGCCATGCGCAAAGCGGCAGCTCGTTTGCGAGGCTCGGCGACGATGCCATCGCGACGACGTTTTCGTTCCCGCTCGTGACAGGCACCGAAGTGCTCGGCGTAGCGCAGTTCTACTCGCGGGAGCGACGCCACGTCGAGTCGCAGGCGCTGGCGATGGCGCGTTCCATCTCGAGCCAGATGAGCCATTTCCTGCAGCGGCGCAATGCCGAGAACAATTTGCAGTTTCTCGCCAACCACGACGCACTGACCGGACTACCGAACCGCCTGATGTTCAAGGACCATCTCGATGCGGCGCTGGCCCGCGCCGACGCGGAGAACACCGCGCTCCACGTGATCTTCATCGATCTGGACCGGTTCAAGGACATCAACGATTCGCTTGGCCACAACATCGGCGATCAGCTGTTGAGCGCGGTGGCCGAGCGCCTGAGCGCACAGGTGCGCGAAGCGGAGATGATCGCCCGGCTGGGCGGGGACGAGTTCATCGTTGCGCTGAGCGATCGATGCGACGGCTCCCGCAGCGTTTTTGCGACGATCGAGCGCATTCAAGCCGCGCTGGCCCAGCCATTCAGCCTGAGCGGTGTGCAGTTGCAGGTGAGCGCGAGCATCGGTGTGAGCTCGTTCCCGGCGGACGGAGCGGATGCGCAAACGCTGCTCAAGAATGCCGATATCGCCATGTACGGCGCGAAGCAACGCGGCAAGAACACCTACCAGCTCTATCTGCGTCAAATGAGCATGTCGCTGCAAAAGCGCGTGGAGATGGAGGCCTGCCTGCGCCATGCCGTTGCCAACAACGAGTTCGAGCTCTTTTATCAGCCGCGCGTCGATTTGAGCTCGAACCACTGCACCGGCGTCGAGGCGCTGATTCGCTGGAACAGTCCGACGCTTGGGCGTGTCATGCCGGGCGATTTCATCCCGCTTGCCGAGGAAATGGGGACGATCGTGGAGATCGGTGAATGGGTGTTGCGCGAGGCGTGCCGCCAGGCAGCGGAATGGCGCGACGGCGGTCTCGGCGATATTCACGTCGCGGTGAATGTCTCGGCGCGTCAGTTCGCGGACAGGCGATTGCAGCACTGCATCCTCGATGCACTGGGCAAGGCCGGGCTGCCGGGCGACAGGCTCGAACTCGAATTGACCGAGAGCACGGTGATGCGCCATCCGGAACAGGCCGTGCGCTGGTTGAACAGCATCAAAAAGACCGGCGTACGGCTGTCGATCGACGACTTCGGCACCGGCTATTCGTCGCTGGCTTATCTGAATCGATTCCCGATCGATACCGTCAAGATCGATCGCTCCTTCGTCAGCTCTTTGCCGGACAGCCACTGCGATGCGCAGATCACGAGCGCCGTGATCGCGCTCGGTCATTCGCTCGGCCTGACGGTGATCGCTGAGGGCGCGGAAACGCAGGCGCAAATCGATTTTCTACGTAAGGAAGGCTGCGATGAAGTGCAGGGCTACTTCTTCAGCCGCCCTTTGTCAGCTGGCGACATGAGGGTTTTCCTGGGTCAGCCAGCCCAATCCGGCCTCGGCAACGCGCCGGGGCTTTCACCGAGGGACGCGCGGGAATCGAACTCGCGGCGTTCGTTTTATTCATGACGAGGAAGACCATGCAACGACCATCGAAAAAACAAACAGCGGCCATGTGGCAAGCCATCGACGAGCTCGATTTCGAGCGCATCAAGGCGAAGCTGCTGCACGGACATCGCGACGAGGCGCGCGTCGAGGAAGTCCGCCGCGCGGAAATCGGTTATCGGCAGTTTCTCAAGCTGGCCGCGAAGTATCCGGACATGCCCGTGGTGCCGAGCGAGGCCGTCGACGAGTTTTGGCATATGCACATTCTCGATACGCAGCGCTACGGTTCGGACTGCGAAGCGATCTTCGGGCATATGCTCCATCACGATCCGTATCTCGGCATCGGCGGCGCGGAGCACGAGTCGCAACGCGTGCAACAGGCGGCGGCCAGCGAGGCGCTGATGATGCGCGAGTTCGGAGAAGCGAACGAAGGCATTGGTGCGACGGCCGCCTACTGCGTCAAGGCGCTGGACGAAACGGCGTCGGCCGCCTACTGCGTGCGCCCGCTGGCCGACGAATCGTCGGCGGCTTATTGTGTGCGGCCAATGGCGAAGGCGGCGGATGCGGCTTATTGCGTGCGCCCCCTTGCCGAGGGGGCGTCGGCGGCTTACTGTGTGCGACCGATGGCGAAGGCGGCAGATGCGGCTTACTGTGTGCGGCCGATGGCGAAGGCAGCGGATGCGGCTTACTGCGTACGCCCGCTTGCCGCACAAACGTCAGCCGCCTATTGCGTGCGGCCGGTCGCGCCGGCGGACGCAACGCACTCGCCTTCCTGAGTTCGCGCGACGTCGGACACGGGGTGGGGCGCAGGGGATACGGCGCCGCACACCCGCACCGCCCATTCGTCAACTATCGCCGCCTATCCTTCCCTCCACGGTACTCGTTTGCCGTTGACCCAGGTCAACGTGTCTTTTCGCGCGCGCGCGAAGATCGTGTCGTAGCTGCTGTCCTATTCAGCGGGCACGGCGCAATCGATTGAACGAGGAGGCGGTGATGGGCATCGGCATGCAGATCGTGTATCTCGGCTTTCCGGGGAACGCGCGGATAGAAGCCGAGGCTGCGGTACAACTGCTGCGTCTCGAACGGTTCAGTCGCATGCTCGGAAGCTGTCACCTCGCGATAGAGGAGATTTCGGCGAATCAGCATACGGTTTTCGACGCAAGGCTCGATCTCGTGACGCCCAGCGGTCAGCTTTTGCCGATGCCTCACTGCGCGGACGACGATCCGGAAGCCGCGGTGCGCGCCGCGTTCGATCACGCTGAGCGCAAGCTGGCCGGTTGCGACGGCATGCCGCTCGGATCCGGCGCCCCAAGTGCCTGAACGCCTACGGGCGCGTACATCGGCGACGCGGGAACCGGGCGGGCCCGCGTATCGCAGGCCGCGGCGATTCTCGGCGTTTCAGCCTGCCGCGTCCTCGTTTTTTTCCTGGGCCAGCCGCGCGATGGTCTCCATCGCCCGATCGAATTCGGTGGTCTTGTCGAAGAAGTAATCGGCGCCCGCGGCGGCGCTCGCTTCGCGAAAAACATCGCTCGCGTAGTTGGTCAGCACGATGGTGACGATGGGATCCGTACGGTCGCGCAACGCGTGCAGAAGATCGATGCCGTGGCTATCCGTCAGCCGCAGATCGACGATGACCACATCCGGTTCCTTTGCTGCGATGCCGCGAAGCGCCGCCTCGACATCCTCCGCCTCGCCGACGATCAGCCCCGCCCCGGCGGGCGGCTGAATCCGTTCGGCCAGCCGCTTGCGCACGAGCATGGAGTCTTCGACGACGAAGACCTTCAAAGGAGATGACGTAGGTGAGCTCATACTCACCAGTATCATCGCCCGTCAGGCGGCTGCAAATCGGCCAAATAAGAAGATCGCGTAGGTGTTGACGAAGCGCCCTGTAGGACGTTTCCTACCGGCCACCGATGGGGCGTCGATTGTGCCGGTGTGCGCTTGGCGGAACCGGTTCGCGCTCATATCTGGTCGCTGTCGTCGAACAGTTTGTGTTGGATCGCGTAGCGCACGAGCGCCGCTTCGTGCGGCATCTGCATCTTTTCGAGGATGCGCGTTTTATAGGTGCTGACGGTTTTTGCGCTGACGCACAGCTCGTGGGCGATCTCGGTGATGGTCTGGCCGGCTGCGATGCGCCGGAAGACGTCGAACTCGCGATCCGAAAGGCGCTGATGGGGCGCCATGTCGGTGGGCTCGTTCAGACTCTGCGCCAGGCGTTCGGCCATCGACAGGCTGACGTAGACGCCCCCCGCGGCGACCTTCGTGACTGCCGCGACGAGTTCCGTGCTGGCGCTTTCCTTCGTCAGATAGCCCGAAGCGCCGGCCTTGAACGCGCGTACGGCATACTGCTGCTCGGCATGCATCGTCAGTACCAGTATGCGCAGCGATGGCGTCTCGTCCTTGATCTGTTTGACGAGCTCGACGCCTGTGCGGGGTCCCGGCATGGACAGATCGAGCACCAGCACGTCGGCCGGGGTACCTCTGACGAGGTTGACGGTGGTCGGTCCGTCGTAGGCTTCGCCGGCAACCTCGAAACCGCTCGTGTTTTGCAGAATGTGCCTCAGACCATCGCGCACGAGCGTATGGTCATCGGCCAATAGAACTCTGGTCATGGCAGCGCCTCTTCCTGTTGTATTGCTGCAAGCGGCAGTATGACGGTTATCGCGAACCCGCGCCCGGTGGCTGTGTGGATTTCGACGGAGCCGCCGAGCATGTGGGCGCGCTCGCGAATCCCCAACAGCCCGAAAGTCTTTTCCCCGTGGCCTTCGGTGTCTTCCGGGGCGGCGCCGCGTCCGTTATCGGCAATCCGAAGCCGGCATCGATCGTCCGCGACCGTGAACTCGACGCTGACACGCGTGGCTTCGGCATGGCGGATGACGTTCGTCAGTGCCTCCTGCATGATACGAAACAGCGCCGTTGCCCCGTTGCGCGAAAAAAGCACGTCGCCCGGCTCGATGCGGCGCGCCACCTCGATGCTGTAGCGCGTCGTGAAATCGTTGAGCAGCCATTCGATGGCGGGTAAAAGCCCCAGGTCGTCGAGCATCACGGGCCGCAGATCCGCCGCAATGCGCCGGACGGAGCCGACCGTCGTATCGATGATGCGGCGCATGCCTTGCAACTGGGTCAGCACGGCGGCCGGCACCCCGTCCTGCGCGCCCAGCACTTGCTGGACCGACGAGATATCCATCTTCAGTGCGGTCAATTGCTGCCCGAGATCGTCATGCAGCTCGCGCGCGATGCGCGTCTTCTCGTCTTCGCGCACATTCTGCAGGTTGGCCGAGAGTTCGCGCAGCTCCTGGCGCGATGCCTTCAATTCGTTCTCGGCTTTGACCCGCTCGGTGACGTCGCGCAACATCACGGTGTAGAACTTGCGCTGTCCGTCGCCGTCGGAAATCTGCGAAATCGACGCTTCCATCGGGAATTCCTCCCCGTTGGCACGCAATCCCGTGAGCACGCGCTGGCGCCCCATCTGGCGTTCGGTGACGCCCGTCGCGCCGAACTGCTCGACGTGTTTGCGGTGCATGTCGCGGTAGCGCTCGGGAATGAAGCGGTCGAGCGAACTGCCGATGGCGTCCATGGCGGAGCATCCGAAAATACGCTCGGCCATCGGGTTGAAGATGACGATGCGCTGAGCCGCGTCGAGTGTGATGATCGCTTCGGAGGAAGCCCGCACGATGGCCATCATCCGGGCTTCGTTGAGCGACGAGAGCGAGCGTGCCAACCCGGCGGTGGCAAGGGTTTCGCCGCGGCGATACGCGAATACGAACGCGGTGGCGCCCGCGATCAGCGCCGCGAGCAGGCCCGACGCGATGAACGCGCCGGTGGCGAAGCCGAGCGGCGCGCTCAGCAGCGGGTCGTCGCTCGCGTAGCTGACGCTGACGAGTTGACCGCCGAAATGCAGCTTGTCCATGTGCTGAAAGCGTGCGGGCGAGCCGGACGGCATGGGGAAGTCCTGCAGCGATGCCGCGGGCGGATAGAGTGCGACCGCGGGTGTGCCGGCCGCGACGCGCATATCGACGCGCGGAGATCGGGCCGCGACGCTGGCAAACAGATATTCGGTATCGACTTGCGCCAGGATGAAGCCGGCCAGCTCGGCACGACGGGCCGAACCCGTCATCGGCATGGGCGCATTGCGGTAGACAGGGAGGTACATATCGACGCGTGCGCGCTGCGCGTGATCGGCGCTGTCGATATCGTCGTCTTTCTGGCTCGCATGGACGCTCAGTACGACTTGCCCGGAATCGGCAGCGCGTTGCAGTGCGGGCAGCGTATCCGCGCGGGTGTCGAGCTGCAATTGCCCCGTGCCGTCGGGACGCCGGGGCCACATGAGCATGACTCTCGCGGCGCTACCCGTTGCGAGTTCGCCGCTCGACACGTTCGCATAGCCGAGTGTACGCACGCACGGCGGGGCGTCGTCGAGCGCCAGATGGGCGATGTAGCGCTCCCACGCGTCGGTGCTGGGCATCGTATCCTGCGCCCCGATGAAGCCGGCAGCCCCTCGCACGATGTGGGTGCACATCTGGAGTTCGCGATGCAGGTCCACCGTCAGGCGGCTCGCGGTCATGTCGAAGCGCTCTTGCGCCGAATCGAGCAGGCGTTGCCGGACGAGCGTCGTGGCGACAGCGGTGATCAGGAAGACGAGGCAAGCCGCGACGACCGCTGCGAAAAGAGGTTCGCGCGAACGGCCTGACAGGCCTCGGAGACGACCGGGCGGTGCGGCGGGGGGCGGCGAGGCAGCAACGTCTGGCATGCGATATTTTTAGGTGGTCCGGCTTCGAACGGCCGAGCGAGGTCCGTGATCGATCAAATGCACGCGTGTTTCCGATGACCTGCGCGGTCAGCGGCGACATTGGGCGAAATTGTGCGCGAATTACGGCCGCCTGCCAATGGCGGAACGCGATGGCCGATATGGCCGAAAACGGAGGGTGGGATGGAAGATCGTCGGCGCTACCGACATTGCGTTCATCGCGCCGCCCGGCGAACGTCGCAAGGCGTCAGATGATGGCTATCCGAAAGAACGGACCGCATTGACTTGCGTTAATCGATTCAGCGCACGCTGGACTCGTCTATGCGCAATAAATGCCGGATTCAGACCGGCTCTTTCTCGGCCAGCGCGCGGCGCAACGCATCGACGAAGCGCAGAAACGATGCGAGCGAGCCCCCGACGCTCTGATAGGTCTCGCGTCCGATGCGTCCATCGAGGGTCACCAGCAGACCGGCATCGCGTGCGAGCTGCACGATTTCCTCGACCTCGCTCGCGCGTGCGTCTTTCGTTGTGTGGTCCGACATCGCGTATCTCCGTAGCGCATCCGCATTGGCCGCGTCCTGGCACTCGATGTCCGGTCATGCCGGCGGCGTTTGTATCGGTGTCGCGGTTACGTTGGTGTTGGATCCAGTATCGGCTTCACCGGATGTCTTTGAAATCAGGTCGGGCTGAATCTGGCGTAAGCGGCGAGCGCGCCGATTGTCGGGATTCGCCTACAACCTCAGCGGTGGGCGAGCTCGCGCACCGCGTCGCGCACACGCAGGGCTTCGGACGATTTGTCGAGAACCAGGCGTGCGCCGAGCTTCAGGCACGCCGCTTTCATTTGCGGGTAGACCGCGTTCGTCAACACAATGGCGGCAATGCCCGGGGCATGCTCGCGCAGCCACTCGAGAACGGCCAATCCGCTCGTTCCCGATTTGAGCTGCAAATCCAGCACGACCATGTCCGGTTGCGTGAGCCCGATGCCGGCGCAAGCGCCATCGGGGTCATCGGCCATGCCGACCACTTGCGTCCCGGCGACGGAGCAGACGAGCTCGGCGATGCGCTCGCGAATGGTGGGGTGATCCTCTACGAGAAACACCTTCAAGGCCGGTGGCGGGAGGTTCGAATTCATGCACGCAGTCTGGCCCAAACCCGCGCGGTTGCAAATCGGTGCAGGATGCAATTGCTGTGCGCATTCGGGCGGCCGTGTCGGACACCGCTTACAGCTTCGGCCAGCGAGGCCGGTTGGCAAGCATTGTGCTGGAGATTAGACTGGCGACATCTCTGCCCGGGAGTCTCCGTGGATTCACGCCCGCACTTCACGCATGGCCGGCGCGCGGCTTCGTCGATCGACCGTGTGTCGGGCGACGAGCGTTATCGCTCGCTCGTGGAAGCGATCAACGATTACGCGATCTTTCTCCTCGACGCGGACGGATACGTTGCGACCTGGAACGGCGGTGCGCAGCGGATCAAGGGCTACCTTCCCGGCGAAATCATCGGGCGCCATTTTTCCGTTTTTTATCCTCCCGAGAACGTCGCGCGCGGCTATCCGGACGAAGAGCTCGCGCGCGCGGCCGCGCACGGGCGTTGGGAAGACGAGGGCTGGCGTTTGCGCAAGGACGGAAGCCGGTTTTGGGCCAACGTCGTCATTACAGCGTTGCGCGACAAGCAGGGCGTGCTGACGGGCTATGCCAAGATCACGCGCGACATGACCGAGCGCCGCCGCCACGAAGAGCGGACGCAGCAAAGCGAAGAGCGGCTCAGGCGGCTCATGGATGCCGTCGAAGACGGCATCTTCATGCTCGACCCCCAGGGACACGTCACGAGCTGGAACGCGGGTGCGACGCGTCTCAAGGGATTTGGCGCATCGGAAATCATAGGCCAGCATTTTTCCCGCTTTTACCCGATGGAAGACATCGTGGCCGGCAAGCCCCAGGCCGAACTCGCGGCCGCGGCCGCCCACGGGCGTACCGAGGACGAGAGCTGGCGCCTGCGCAAGGACGGTTCGCGGTTTTGGGCCAACGTTATCATCACCGCTGTCTACGGGCAGCGAGGCGAGTTGATCGGATTCGCGGCAGTCACGCGAGATATGACCGAGCGCAACGAGCTGCGGCAGTTGCAATACGCGAGCGAGCTCGCGGCCCGAATCGAGGCTGCGCGCGAGGAAGAAAAAAAACGTATCGCGCGAGAACTGCACGACGATCTCGGCCAGCAGTTGACGGCGCTCAAGATGGGGCTCGCCACCGTGCTTGCCGACGACACTGCCCGTGCCGCGCAACTACGCGATGCCGTCGATCGCGCCATCGTCTCGGTGCGGCGCCTCGCCGCGGGTTTGCGCCCCGCCGCGCTCGACGATTTGGGGCTCGTGCCCGCCCTCGAATGGCTTATCGACGATTGTCGGCAGCGCTCCGATTTGCATGTCTCGCTCGTGACCGAAACGCAGGACGTCACATTCAGCGAAGCGGCTTCGACAGCGTTGTTCCGCATCGTGCAGGAAAGCCTCAACAATGCGATGCGCCATGCGTTGGGCGCGACGTCGGTCGAAGTGGCGCTGATCTGCGCCGCCTCGATTTGCGATCTGAAGATCAGCGACAACGGGACGGCCGCGCCCGCGGGCGGCAGCGATGACACCGAGTTCCGCAAGGACCGGCCGCCGCCATCCGGCCTCGCCGGTATTCGCGACCGCGTGCGCCGCTTGGGCGGCACGGTGACGGCGGGTCCCGATGCGGCGGGCGGGTTCACCGTCCATATTTCGATTCCACGGTACGCGGTCGAATAGGAAGGGTTTCCGGCCTGCATGGGGCGTTTTGCAGCAATCGACCTTGAAATTAACTAACGCATGAATTAAATTTGAAGCATGAACAGGACTGCACCCGGCGCGCCGCGACCCAGGACGCGGGGGCGGCGCCGCGCCGCGCCCGATCTCGACGGACGCGAACGTCTCCTCGATCGCGCGACCGAGCTTTTTGCCGCGCAAGGCATCGCCGCGACGACGATGGCACAGATCGCCTCGGCGGCGGACGTGACTTCGGCGATGGTCCACTATTACTTCAAGAATCGCGAAACGTTGCTCGACATCGTCGTCGAGGAGCGCATCGCGCGGGCTATTCACTTCGTCTGGCAAGTCGGCGAGGCGGAGTACGAGGAGGATGCGGCGCAACTCGCGCATGAGCTTGCCGACCGTCTGTTCGACGTCACGGGGCGCATGCCGTGGTTGCCGTCCTTGTGGTTGCGCGAAGTCGTCAACGAAGGGGGCCTGTTGCGCGAGCGGCTGCTTGCACGTATTCCGATGGACAACCTCCGGCGTTTCGCGCACCGGATCCAAGCCGCGCAGCGAGCCGGCACGGTGAATCCCGATATCGAGGCGCCGTTTCTTTTTCTATCGATACTCGGGCTCGTCATGCTGCCGCTTGCGACCGCGACGATATGGCAAGGGCTGCACAAGATGCCCAAGCTCGGCCGTGCTGCGCTGCAGCGGCACGTCGCAGCATTGCTGACGAGCGGCTTGCAACCGGCCGCGGCTGCGCGGGGCCGGGGCGCGAGCAAGCCGGCAAGGAGCCGCACATGAAGCCCTTCACGACGCGGCGGGGCAGCCTGCGCGGGCGGCATCGGTCGATGCTCGGCGTGTGGGTGATGGCGTTGGGCCTCGCCGCGGGCGGGTGCACGCGCGAGCGTCCTGTGAGCTGGCAGGGCTATGCGGAAGGCGAATTCGTGTACCTCGCATCGTCGCAATCGGGCACGCTCGCGCAATTGAGCGTGCACCGTGGGCAGGAGGTCGCGGCCGGCGCGCCCGTTTTCGCGCTCGAGTCCACTTACGAAACGGCGGCGCTCGATCAGGCCGCTCAGCAGTTGAGTGCGGCTCGAGCCCAACTGGCCGACATTTCGAGCGGCAAGCGCCCCCCGGAGGTCAACGTGACGAAGGCGCAGCTCGCACAGGCCGTCGCGAATGCGCGCAAGGCCGCTCAACAACTGGCGCGCGACGAAGCGCAGTACCGCGCAGGCGGCATCGCCAAGGCTCAGCTCGATGACTCTCGCGCGCTGGCCGACGCCAGCGCCGCGCAGGTGCGCGAGTTGACGAATCAGGTCGCGGTTGCCAGATTGCCCGCGCGAGCCCAACAGATCGGGGCACAAAAAGCCCAGGTCGAGGCGGCCGAAGCCAGCGTCGAAGAGGCACAGTGGAAGGTGGATCAGAAACGCGTCGTCGCCGCGCAGGCCGGCATCGTCTACGACACGCTTTATCGCATCGGCGAATGGGTGCAAGCCGGCAATCCGGTCGTCCAGATGTTGCCGCCGCAGAACGTCAAGGTTCGGTTCTTCGTGCCGGAGCCGGTCGTGGGCGGGCTCGCGGCAGGCCGCGAGGTCATGGTTCATTGCGATGGCTGCGCGGCCGATGTGCCGGCGACGATCACCTACGTTTCGCGCGAAGCCGAGTACACACCGCCGGTCATCTATAGCAACGAGACGCGCGCAAAGCTCGTCTTCATGGTCGAAGCACGTCCTGCCGTTGCCGATGCCGCGAAGCTGCATCCGGGCCAGCCCGTGGAGGTGCGTCTGCGATGAGCGCGCCGGCAAACGACTACGCGATCGACGTGCGTGGGCTCAATAAGCGATTCGGTGCCAAGCATGTCGTCAAAGACGTCTCGTTGCAGGTGCGGCGCGGCGAAATCTTCGGCTTTCTCGGCCCGAACGGAAGCGGCAAAACCACGTCGATCCGGATGATGTGCGGTCTGCTGACACCCGACTCGGGCAGCGGCACATGCCTTGGTTTCGACATCGTGCGCGAGAGCGCGCAGATCAAGCGCCACGTCGGCTACATGACGCAACGGTTTTCCTATTGGGAGGATCTCTCGATTCGCGAAAACCTCGATTTCGTTGCACGCGTCTACGAAATGCCGAACCGCAAGGAGACCGTCGAGCGCTCGCTCGAATCGCTGGGTCTTGCCGAGCGCGCCGATCAACTCGCGGGGGCGCTTTCGGGCGGTTGGAAGCAGCGGCTCGCCCTGGCGGCCTGCATGCTGCACGAACCGGAATTGCTGTTGCTCGACGAGCCGACGGCCGGTGTCGATCCGAATGCGCGGCGGGAGTTTTGGGAGGAGCTGCATCGACTGGCGGCGCGCGGCATTTCGGTCCTCGTCAGCACCCATTACATGGACGAGGCCGAGCGGTGCCACAAGCTCGCGTATATCGCGGACGGTACGCTGCTCGCGCAAGGCAGCGCGGCCGAAGTGATCGATGCACAGCACCTTTGCACCTGGACGATCGAGGGGGAAGGGCTGACCGCGCTGTCCGAGCGGTTGAAAACCAAGCCGGGCGTGGACCAGACCGTGGTCTTCGGCTCTGCTCTGCACGTGAGCGGAAGCGATCGCGCGGCGCTGGCCGCGACCCTCGCTGAAATCGAGAAAGAGGGCGCGCAACCGGGGCATGCGCGCTTTCGCGTGGCACCGATCGCGACCGGCCTGGAAGATGTCTTCATCTATCTCATGACGCGCGCACCGAACCACGAGGCGCACGCCGGGGGCTCCCGGCCATGAATGCCGCGCCCTCTCCGCGCGTTGCCCGCTTCTCGTTCGTGCGATGGTGGAGCATCGTGCGAAAGGAGTTTCTGCAATTGCGGCGGGACCGTGTGACGTTCGCCATGATCGTCGGCATTCCTGTCATTCAGCTGGCACTCTTCGGGTTCGCCATCAACGACGATCCGAAGCACTTGCCGACCGCGGTCGTGGTGTCCGATCAAAGTCCTTTCGTGCGCAGTTTCATTTCGGCGTTGAAGCATTCCGATTATTTCGATGTGGTCGAGAGTCTTCCCGACGAGGCATCGGGACGCCGCGCGCTCGCTCGCGGCGAGGTACAGTTCGTCGTCAGCGTACCTGTCGATTTCTCGCGGCGGCTGCTGCGCGGCGAGCATCCGTCGTTGCTCGTCGAAGCCGATGCGACCGATCCGGTCGCGACCGGCTCCGCGCTGCAGGCATTGCCGAATCTCGTGCAACCTGTGGTCGACAAGGATCTGACGGGGGTGCTCGCGCATTTGAACGGACGTCCCGCCGCGTTCGGAATTCAGGTGCATCGGCTCTACAACCCCGAGGGCATCACGCAGTACAACGTCGTGCCGGGTTTGATCGGCGTGATTCTGACGATGACCATGGTCATGATGACGGGGCTTGCGATCACGCGCGAGCGCGAGCGCGGCACCATGGAGAATCTGCTCGCGACACCGGTGCAGCCGCTCGAGGTCATGACCGGCAAGATCGTGCCTTATATCTTCATCGGTCTGCTGCAGGTGTCGATCATTCTTGCTGCCGCGCGCCTTGTCTTTCATGTGCCGTTCGCCGGCAGCCTCGTTGCCCTCTACGTCGCGGCCTTACTGTTCATCGCGGCCAATCTTACCGTCGGTATCACGCTGTCTTCGCTTGCGCAAAACCAGTTGCAAGGCATGCAGCTGACGTTCTTCTATTTTCTGCCGAGCATCCTGTTATCTGGATTTCTGTTTCCGTTCGCGGGCATGCCGGTCTGGGCGCGGTTCATCGGCGATCTGCTGCCGCTCACCTATTTCACACGGCTCGTACGCGGAATCCTGCTCAAAGGCATCGGCTGGTCCGACATGTGGCCTTCGGTCTGGCCGCTTGCGCTGTTTACGCTGCTCGTCATGGGCGTTGCGGTGCGCTTTTATCGGCGTACGCTCGATTAGGGGCTCCACGATGACGCCACGCCTCGTCATGCTGTCGCTGCTCGCTTTGAGTGCCTGCACCGTCGGCCCGGATTTCCATTCGCCGGCCGCACCGCGCGCGCAAGCGTATACGCGTGAGCCGATGCCGAGCGCGACAGTCGATCCGAGGGGGCCGGGCGGCGGCGAGCAGCGTTTCGTCCGCTCGGACGCCGCACCGCGCGCGTGGTGGCGGGGCTTTGGATCGGACGAACTCGACCGGCTCGTGGACGAAGCATTGCATCGAAGCCCGACGGTGGAGGCTGCGCGTTCGCGCCTGATCGCCGCGCGGGAGGACTACCGCGCGCAAGCAGGGCAGACAGAGCTGCCGAGCGTCGATGCCGGCTTATCGGCGACGCGCCGCAAAGTCGATCTCGCCTCGTTCGGGCTGGCCAACACGGCAAGCCCGCCGCCGTTTACGCTCTACGACGCGTCGGTCAGCGTGACCTATCTGCTAGACGTTTTCGGCGGCAACCGTCGTGCCCTCGAAGGAACGCGCGCGCAGGTGGACTATGCGGCATTCGAGCTCGACGCGGCGCGGCTTTCATTGGCGGGCAATGTGGTGTCGGCGGCGATTCGCCGCGCATCGTTGCGGCAGCAACTTGCGTTGACGCGACAGCTCGCAGCCGCACAAGCGCAGCAGCTCGGAATCATGGAGCGAAGGCAAGCCGCCGGCGGGGTGTCCGAACTCGATGTGCACGCGCAGCGCACGCTATTGGCTCAAACACGCGCGACGATACCGCCGCTCGCCGCGCAACTCGCGCAGACCGGGCATCGGCTCGCCGTGCTGGTCGGGCTGCCGAGCGCTGAGGCGGATATGGGCGATATCGCGCTCGACGAATTGCGCGTGCCCGGTACGGTGCCGGTCACATTGCCGTCGACGCTCGCGCGCGAGCGGCCCGATATTCGCGCTTCCGAAGCCTTGCTGCATCGGGCGAGCGCGGACGTGGGCGTGGCCACGGCGAATCTGTTTCCGCAGTTTTCGATTGCAGCGAGCGCGGGATCGGAACGCACGCATATCCGGGACATCCTGAAGCAGTTCAACGTCTGGAGCATCGGACTGAGCATGACCCAGCCGATTTTTCGCGGCGGCGCACTGCGGGCGCAGCGACGGGCGGCGCAGGCCACCTACCAGGCGGCGCTGGCCGATTATCGCGAGACGGTGCTGCAGGCACTGCAACAAGTGGCCGATGCGTTGCAGGCATTGCAAAGCGATGCCGAAACGCTCGATGTGCGCGACGCGGCGTCGCGCGAAGCCGAAGCGAGCCTGCACGTCGCCTCGGCTCGCTACGCGGCCGGTGGGATCAGCGAATTCGCGCTGATCGATGCCCAGCGTCAGGCGCTCGCGGCAGGTCTCGACCGCACGAAGGCCCAGGCGGATCGTCTTGTCGACACGGCGGCGCTTTATCAGTCGTTGGGCGGCTCGCCGCTCGAGCAGCGCGAGGCGCACGACGCACCGTCATTGCCTGCTCAGAATTGATAATCGACAGCGAAGTCGACGACGCCTGAGCCGCGGCGCTGAACGATCGGGCTGTTGGCGGCCGAGCCGACGAGTTGCTGATACGCGACGTTGCCCGTCACGAGCCAATGTTTGTTCGCCATCCAGGTGGCGGCTATGCCGAACCCGACCGACTTGACGCCGGCCGAGGCGTGATACTGGCGCAGACCCGAGCGGGCGGATTCGTTGGCGTTGACGCCGAACCAGCTGTTCATATAGCGGGAGTCGGCAAAGGTGACGGTCGGACCGGCAAACCAATTGAATTTTTCGGAACTTCCCGGCATCGGCATATAAGTGCCGAGATCCCCTACCCAACCGTTGTCGCCGCCCATGGCGCGTCGCACGTCGGCGCGGACGACGAGCGGAAAGGTTTTTGACACGACATACTCGCCAAACAGGTGCATCGTGGGCGCCGGATTGATATTGTCCATACCGTGCAGATGATCGAGATCGTCGGCTGCACGCCGGCCGAGATCGTAGGACAACGCAATGCCGGCGCGCCAGTTCGGCCCCGTCACGACATTGGCACCCAAGCCTTCGCCCGTGGAAAAGAAGAAGCGATCGCGGTAGCGAATGTCGATGCTTGGCCCCGCGAGTATGTGGTAGCTGCTCGCCCCGTCATATCGCGGCTGAAAGCTGACCGACGGGCCGACGCGAATCCGCCAGGTAGGCAGTTGCGGCAGGAACATTTGTTCGAGCGTGATGCCGGACGAGTACTGCCACTGTGCGAGCGGTGACGGTGTTTGTGCGATGGCGGCAAGCGGGAGCATGGCAGCGCTCAGAAAGACGGCGAGGGCACCACGCGGTGCCGCTGTGGAGATCGACATGGTTCGTTCCTGGTTGCTTTGTTTATCGGATGCCGCGCTCGTACGACGTCAATCGTGCCAGAACCGGGAGCAATGTGCATGCCGAAGCGCACCGGGCGCCGGGCAGGTTCGTATTTTGCAGTGCCAGATGTTCGCGCGGTGTTGACGTACGACAAGGGAGTTGCTCGTGACCGACCCCAGCAAGGCCGATTCAAGCGAAGACGTCGTTCTTTGGCGAACGTTCCGGCCGGTGATGGCTCATCATCGCCGGGTGCTCGTCGTCGACGACTATCGCGACGCGGCCGAAGCGTTGCAACTTTTGCTCGATGCCGACGGTTTCGAATGCCGTGCAACGAGCGATCCGCTCGAGGCGTGTGCGATCGCGCGCGAATGGCAGCCGTTTGCCGCGCTGCTCGATATCGCGATGCCCGGGCTCGATGGGCTGGAACTCGCGCGGCGGTTGCGCGCCGATCCAAGCACCGCGGACATGCTGCTGATCGCCTGTAGCGGCTATGCGTCGTCGCAGGACCGCGAACGCGCGCGCGAGGCCGGCTTCGACGCGCACTGCGCCAAGCCGCTGACACCGCAGTTGATTCTGCGTGTGCTGGAATTCACAAGCGCATGAGCCCGCGCCGCCCTGCCGCGGCCTGTGCGCTGGCGCTCGCATTGGCGAGTGCGGCGGCGCACGCCCAGGATACCCAACGACTCAATCGCGGCAACGATCCGTTCCTTTCGATTTCGCAGGCGGTTGCCCATTGCCCCGAACCGCTCGGGCCGCTCGAAACGGAAAGCGAGTGGCGAGCCGAGAGCCACTGGCGTGTCGAACGCGGCAACAGCTGCTGGTGGGAGGGGCGGTGCCGGCTCTCGAACGGATACCTCTATGACAAGGAAATCGCCGAGGCGGTCAAGCGGCGGCTCGCGAACATCGAATCCGCCACTCATTGGAAGGAAAAGACGACGCTGTGGTTGACCCTGCAACGCCGCTTCGTCTACGTGCAGGGGTGCGTTGGACCGGGGTTCGATAAAAAGACCTTCCTGTCCGAGCTTGCGAAGACGGCCGACGTCGAACGCGTCATCGACGACATGATGGACGATCCCGCCGGCAAGCCTCCTTACCGCACGCTTGCGCAGCCGGACGTGTTCCCGACAGATTCGAGCGAATGATGCGCGGCGCGCGGCCGTCCGCTAGGAGCGGCTACCGCGCGCGTCCGAACGCTTCCCGCAGCTTTCCCTTCGCGCTCTCGAGCACGCGCCGACGTGTCTTCGGCAAATTCCTGCCTGCGCGATTCAAATAGAAGTTCAGCATCGACATTGCGGATTGAAGCGGTGTGCCGCGGCGTCGGCGGCTCGCGAGCGACGAGCGTTTGAGCGACTGAGCGATCTCCTCGGCGCTGCCCGATTTGAAAATCCCCGACTCGAGATCGAGTGCGTCGCTCGTCTCCATGACGTGATGCGACCAGCGGTGGGGCGATTTGCGCGTTTTGCGGCTCGAGGCCTCGGCGTGGCGTTGCCGGGGTGGGTGACCGGAGCGGCGACGCGTCGATGAATGAGGTGTGGACGAATGGGCCATCGGTACGCCTTTCTGACAATCAGGTGGAATCGATTCACACGAGTTCGACTTCCACCCCCGCATGCAACGTCCGTGCCGCCGCGCTCAGCCGGCTGCCTTCCCGCTGGCACGAGTGATGCGTGCGTGACGAAAGTGCGCGCCTTGCCCATAGCGACCGACCGCCGATGGCGCACCTGCCGGCGCGTCATCGATTTTCCTTCACACAACCGCGCAATCCCTGGAGAGGACCATGGCTCAACAACCGTTTCTGACCGACGTCAAAGAGATTCGCAAGCGAGCCCGAGAACACATTTCCGAGGGTGCCGTCACGGCCGGATACAAGGCTGACCGAGAGACTGTGCTCAAGCTGCTCAACGACGCACTAGCGACCGAGCTAGTCTGCACGCTGCGCTACCGGCGCCACTATTTCATGGCGAGAGGGATCCATTCGACAAGCGTTGCCGACGAATTCCTCCAGCATGCGCAAGATGAACTGGGCCACGCGGATCAGATCGCGGAGCGCATCGTGCAACTAGGCGGCGAGCCGAATTTCTCGCCGGAGGGGTTGCTCTCGCGCAGCCATGCCGAGTACGTCGAGGGGGGATCGCTCGTCGAGATGATCCGCGAAGACCTGGTGGCCGAGCGCGTCGCGATCGACAGCTACCGCGAAATTATCGATTACCTCGGAGAAAAGGACCCCACGTCGCGCCGCATCATGGAATCGATACTTGCCGTGGAAGAGGAACATGCCGACGATATGGCCGACTTGCTTGAAGGATTGCCCGCCGAATTGAAGAAATGAGTGAGGAAACGAGGGAAAAGTGACGCTGGCACCGGGCTTGCTCGCAAGAGGGGATGAGATGCGGGAATGAGAGACGTTCATCACCTGTTCGAGGAGTTCGACTCATGAGCAAGACGCTTCAAGGATGCAAGGTTGCAATGCTGGCGATGGACGGCTTCGAAGAAGCCGAATTGATCGAGCCGAAGCGCGCGCTCTCCGAAGCGGGGGCGCTCGTCCATGTCATTTCGAAGAAGCCTGGACAGCTTCAAGGCTTCCAGCATGTCGAGCGAGGTGCGATGGTGACCGTCGACGCGACGTTCGACCAGGTGCGGCCCGAAGACTACGACGCCGTCATCTTGCCGGGTGGAGTCGTCAACAGCGACGCGATACGGACGGTCCCGGAAGCGCAGGCGTTCGTGCGCGCGCTCGACGAGGCCCACAAGCCGGTGGCGGTGATTTGCCACGGCGCCTGGTTGCCTATCTCTGCCGGTATCGTCAAGGGACATACGATGACGAGCTGGCCGAGCTTGCAGGACGACCTGCGCAATGCCGGCGCGACCTGGGTCGACGAGGAAGTGGTCGAGGACGACAACTTCATCACGAGCCGCAAGCCGGACGATATCCCCGCGTTCAACCGGAAGATCATCGAGCAACTGGCGCGGCACGGTGCGCGCGCCTCTTGATGGCGTGAATGGACGCTGCGCGCGGCGGCCGGCAGCCGGCATCGGGGACCATATGGAGAAGCATTGATGCGTATCGACTACCCCGACGAGGAACCCGTTTTCGACGGAGCGCAGATGGTGGTGCGCTTCTCTGCGGTGGTCGACGGCGTGCCGCTCGCCTGCGCTATCACGGCTGAAGCGCTCGAGGATCATTTCGGCGCCCGTTCGGCGTTGCCCGAAGACATCCTGCGTGCCTATCATGAAGGAACGGAGCGCATCCGTTCGGCGTGCACGCGCGCGATCGAGGCCAACGACGGCGCGGCCGTCGTGTTGCGTAGCGGCCTGTTCAGGATGGAAGACGCCTGAGGCGCAGCGCGGCCGACGGTCGGGCGCCGAAGGCGAATCCAAGAACCGGTGCTCGATAAGGACTGCCAACCACACTGGAGGTCATGCCATGTCGCTGATCGTCGCAGGTCGGTTTACCACGTTTGCTCAGGCGGAAGCCGCCGCCGCGCGTCTTTTCGATGCGGGAATCGTTCAGGAAGACGTCACGCTGTTTTTCGTCAATCCGCCGGGCCAGCATGCCCTGTTTCCCGTCGGCGGGGACGAATACGCCGACCGGCAGGCCTCGCGCAGTTCCGTCGGCGCCGGTAAAGGCGGCGTGATTGGCGCCGCGTTGGGCGCCGCGGTCGGCGTGGCGCTTTTCTCCGTGATCTCCGCTTCGTTCGTCGTGCTTATCGTTGCAGCCGGCGTCGGCGCGTATATCGGCTCCCTGATCGGTGCGATGACGCATACGCGAGGCGGGGGCAAGATGCCCGAGCGGCAGGTTCCGCATCAGGGCCATGATTCCGGCGTTCTGGTTGCGGTCCATGTGAGCCCCGACAACCAGGACACGGTGGCCCGGGTGCTGCGCGAGGCGGGCAGCCTCGAGATCGAGCGTGCGCATGGGCGCTGGCAGCACGGACGCTGGGCCGATTTCGATCCGACGAAAGACGTCGAACCCATGGACGCCTCGCGTGGCAGTGCAGCCGCGCAAGCGGCGTCCGGCCCGGAGCACGGTTCGCGCGCGCAGCCCGCGCAGCGTTGACACCCGCATCGTTCCTTTAGGAAAAAGATCATGCTCCGCTATGCCATCGTTTTCTTCGTGGTTGCGGTCATCGCCGCGATATTCGGTTTTACGGGTATCGCGGCGGGGGCGGCCGAAGTCGCCAAGGTTCTCTTTTTCATCTTCGTTGTCATCTTCGTGGCGACGCTGTTGCTCGCCACGTTCCGATGACGAATCCGCCGATGCCGGGCACGTGATGCGCGGCGGCGCGTTTCGTGCTTTAAGGCAAGAATCGCCTGTTGCGCGAAAGGAGCCGCCATGTCACGCGTCATCTGGAAAGGTGCCATCAGCTTCGGCCTCGTGAACGTGCCGGTGCAACTGCATCCCGCCACGCGGCCCGAGCGTACGAGCTTCAACCTGCTCGATAAGGAAACGGCCGATCCGATCGGCTACAAGCAGATCAACAAGCGCACGGGCAAGGAGGTGTCCCGGGAAAACATCGTGCGCGGGTTCGAGTACGAAAAAGGACATTACGTGCTGCTCGCCGACGAGGAAATCCGCGCGGCGAGCCCCGAGTCGACTCAAACCGTCGATATTCTTTCGTTCGTCGAGGCCTATTCCGTCTCGTTCCTTTATCTCGATACGCCCTATTACCTCGTTCCGGAACGGCAGGGCAAGAAGGCCTATGCGCTCTTGCGCGAAGCGCTCTCGCAGACGGGCAAGATCGGCATCGCCAGTGTCGTGCTGCACAACAAGCAGCATCTGGCCGCGTTGATTCCCGCCGGCCCGGTGCTCGCGCTCAACACGCTGCGTTGGGGTGGAGAGGTGCTGGCTATCGACGAACTCGCCCTGCCGCCCACCGACGCCAAGAAAGCGGGCGTCAATGCACGCGAGGTCGAGATGGCCAAGAAGCTGATCGAGGACATGACCGAATCGTGGAATCCGGGCGAGTACCACGACACGTTTCGCGATGAAATCCTCGCGCTCGTCGACAAGAAGGTGCGCGAGGGCAAGACGCGCGAGATCAGCGAAGCGGCCAAGGCGCCCGCGCATCGGCGCGCAACCGCCGACGTCGTCGACTTGTCCGAACTGCTCAAGCGCAGCCTGGGACGCGGGCGCGGCAAGCATGCGGCGTAGCAGGGTACTGGCGCATCGCCCGTCGTCTGTATCGCGATGATGCGCCGGCCGATCCATCTCACCGACCGTCGGGATCGCTAGCATGGCTGGAAACCTCGATACCTACCGCAAAAAGCGTCGCTTCGGCGAGACGCCGGAGCCGGCCGGCGCATCGCGCGCGCGCCGCCCACAGCATGAACTGTCTTTCGTGATCCAGGAGCACCACGCCCGTCGCCTGCATTACGACTTCCGGCTCGAACTCGACGGCACGCTTCATTCGTGGGCGGTGCCGAAAGGGCCGAGCCTCGATCCCTCGGTGAAGCGGCTCGCCGTTCACGTCGAGGACCATCCTGTGGAATATGGGTCGTTCGAGGGGGAAATTCCCGAAGGCAACTACGGCGCGGGGACGGTGCTCGTCTGGGATCGCGGCACCTGGGAACCGGCCGGGGGGCCGAAGGAGGCGCGCAAGGCTTATGAGGCCGGCCGACTCAAGTTCAGGCTCGATGGCCAAAAGCTCCACGGCGGCTGGGCGCTCGTACGCAGCGGGATGCGCGGCAGCGGCGACAAGGAGCAGTGGCTGCTCATCAAGGAGCGCGACGAGGAGGCCCGCAGCGAAGCGGAATTCGATGTGATCGCCGAGCTTCCGGGAAGCGTGCTCGGTAACGGTCATGACAAGGCGCGAGGCCGCGGCAAAGCTGGGACGACCGCACGCTCCAGGACGACGCGCGAGGCGAAGCCGGCCGGTCGGCTCGCGGTGCCCGCCAAGGCGCCGCACGCGGGCGAAAAGAAAAGCGGACGGCCCGATATCGTTGCGACACGCAGCTCGGAGTCGCTCCGAGAGCTCGCCTGCTCGCCGGCCATCGAAGGCGCGACGAAGGCGTCGTTGCCCGCCGCGCTCAAGCCGCAATTGGCGACACTCGTCGATTCGGCACCGACCGGCGACGATTGGTCGTACGAAATCAAGTTCGATGGCTACCGCATGCTGGTCCGCATCGATCGCAAGGATCGATCGAAGCCTGTGCGAGTGTTCACACGCAGCGGGCTCGACTGGACCGACAAGTTCAGCCGACAGATCGAAGCGTTGGCCGCGCTCGACGTGGAAACGGCGTGGCTCGATGGCGAAGCGACGGTGCTCGACGCGCGCGGCGTGCCCAGTTTCCAGGCGCTGCAAAACGCGTTCGATGCCAATCGGCCCCAGGAAATCGTCTTTTTCCTGTTCGATTTGCCCTACCTCAATGGCTACGATTTGCGCAAAGTGCCGCTCGTGCAGCGGCGCGCTTTATTGCGTGCGTTGATGGAGGAGCCCGAACAGGAAACGATACGGTTTTCCGAGGATTTCGCGCTCGACGCGAACGACCTTTTGCGCAGTGCCTGCGAAATGGCGCTCGAGGGAATCGTCGGCAAGCGGCGCGACAGCGCCTATATCTCCGCGCGAAGCGGCGCATGGATCAAGCTGCGCTGCCGGCGGCGGCAGGAGTTCGTCATCGGCGGATACACCGAGCCGTCGGGTAGCCGTACCGGTTTCGGCGCGCTGCTGCTGGGCGTCCATGACGTCAATGGCCGGCTGCACTACGCGGGGCGCGTGGGCACGGGATTCGACACGACGACGCTGCGTACCATCAAAAAGGCCCTCGACGAGCGCGAGACCGACGAGATGCCGTTTGCCGAAATGCCGCGCGAGCGCAGTCGGACGCGCGTGCATTGGGTCAAGCCCGAGCTGGTCGCGGAATGTAATTTCTCGGAGTGGACGAGCGAGCGCATCGTGCGTCAGGCATCGTTCATCAGTCTCAGGCAAGACAAGCCTGCGGACGAGGTCGCGCAAGAGACGCCGCGCAAAGGAGACCAAGTGCATTCGCAAACGCGTGAACCGTCATCCCCAACGCCCGCCCGCAAGGCGCACCGTGGAACCGCGGGGCGGGCGTCGGCTCATCCAAGCTCGCGCCGCTCCTCGACATCGACCGATGAAACGACCGTCGCCGGTGTGCGAATTTCACATCCGGACCGTGTCATCGACGGCACTTCGGGATTTCGCAAGGCCGATCTCGCGCGTTATTTCGAATGGGTCGCGCCCTGGATGCTCGCTCATTTGAAGGACCGGCCGCTTGCGCTCGTGCGGGCGCCCGGGGGTATCGAAGGAGAGCTTTTCTTTCAGAAACACACGACGAGCCGGCTCGAGATTCCGCATATCACACAGCATGAAGGACTCGATCCCGGTCACCCGCCGCTGTTGACGATCGACAGTGTCGAAGCGCTCGTCGGTGCGGCCCAGATGGGGACCGTGGAGTTGCATACCTGGAACGCCGTCGCCTCCAACATCGAAAAGCCCGACCGTGTCGTGTTCGATCTCGACCCCGATCCGAAGCTGGGCTGGGCTCGCATGATCGAGGCGGCGCTGCTGACGCGCTCGCTGCTGCAGGAACTGGGGCTCGACTCGTGGTGCAAGACGAGCGGAGGCAAGGGATTGCACGTCGTCGTGCCGCTCGCGAAACAGGCGGGGTGGGACGACGTCAAGGCGTTTGCGCAGGCGGCCGCCCAGCACATGGCCGCCACGCTGCCGGATCGCTTCAGCGCGAAGATGGGGGCGCAGAACCGGCGCGGCCGCATCTTCGTCGACTATCTGCGCAACAACCGGGGCTCCAGCACGGTCGTCGCTTATTCGCCGCGTGCGCGCGCGGGGATGGGCGTATCGGTGCCACTCGCATGGGAAGAGGTCGAGCAGACGACGGGTGGCGCCCAGTGGACCGTCGCGAATCTTCACGAGAGGTTGGACACGTTGCGGGCCGATCCGTGGGCCGACTATGCGAAAACGCGGCAGCGGATCACGCGCGAGATGCGCGACCGACTGGGCATGGACAAGTCCCGCTGAGGGAGGGAAAGCCGCCGCCGCTGGGTCCGCTTTTTGCAGCCTTTTCTTGCGTTAGTGTCCGGCGCCCTGGGTGCCGATCGGCGCCGGACACTGCTTCAGGGTTCAACGCATAGCGGAGGCAGGCATGGCGCAAACAGTAGGCGATTTCATCGTCGAAAGATTGCATCAATGGGGGGTGCGGCGAATGTACGGATACCCCGGCGATGGCATCAACGGGGTGTTCGGCGCGCTCAACCGCGCTGAGGGAAAGATCGAATTCATTCAGGCACGCCACGAAGAAATGGCGGCATTCATGGCCAGCGCGCATGCCAAGTTCACGGGCGAGCTCGGTGTCTGCATCGGGACTTCGGGGCCCGGTGCCGCGCACCTCCTGACGGGACTCTACGACGCGCGGCTCGATCATATGCCGGTGCTGGCCATCTGCGGCCAGCAGGCGCGTGCGGGGCTCGGCGCGCACTATCAGCAGGAAATCGACATCGCGTCCATGCTCAAGGATGTCGCAGGCGCTTATGTGCAGCAAGCGAGCGTGCCGGCGCAGGTGCGGCACATGGTCGATCGCGCCGTACGCATCGCGCTTGCCGAACGGCGGGTCACTGCCATCATCTTGCCGAGCGATCTGCAGGAACTCGATTACGCCCCGCCGGCGCGCAAGCACGGAACGGCGCACTCGGGCGTGGGCTATTCGCGGCCGTGCGTCGTGCCGGCGCCCGCCGACCTCGCGCGGGCCGCCGATGTGCTGAACGCGGGCAGCCGCGTGGCGATGCTCGTTGGCGCGGGGGCGCTCAATGCAACGGACGAAGTCATCGCAATGGCCAAGAAGCTCGGAGCCGGCGTGGCGAAGGCGCTGCTCGGCAAGGCCGTCGTGCCCGACGAATATCCTTGGGTGACGGGCTCCATCGGCTTGCTCGGCACCAAGCCGAGCTGGGAGCTGATGACGAATTGCGATACGTTTTTCATGATCGGCTCGGGCTTCCCGTATTCGGAATTCTTGCCGAAAGAGGGCGACGCGCGCGGCGTGCAGATCGACATCGATGCCGGCATGCTGAGCCTGCGCTATCCGATGGAGGTCAGCCTGGTCGGCGATGCCGCGCAGACGCTGCGCGCGCTGTTGCCGCTCATCGACCAGAAGGACGACGACGCCTGGCAAAAGCGTATCGCGCATTGGACCGAGGACTGGTGGGCGACGCTCGACAAGCGTGCGGGCGAAACGACGAAAACAGGTGTCAATCCTCAGCGCGCATTCACCGAGCTGTCGCCGCGTCTGCCCCCCGACGTCATTTTGACGAGCGACTCAGGCTCATGCGCGAACTGGTTTGCGCGCGATCTGAAGATCCGCCGCGGCATGATGTGCTCGCTGTCGGGCGGCCTGGCATCGATGGGCGCTGCCGTGCCCTATGCCATCGCCGCGAAGTTCGCGCACTCGCAGCGGCCCGTCATTGCGATGGTCGGCGACGGCGCGATGCAAATGAACAATATGGCCGAGTTGATCACGGTCTCGAAGTATTGGAAGCAGTGGGCGGACCCGCGCTGGATCTGCATGGTTCTCAACAACGAGGACCTCAACCAGGTGACTTGGGAGCAGCGCGTCATGGAGGGCGATCCGAAGTTCGACGCGTCCCAGGTCCTGCCCAACGTGCCGTACCACCGCTTCGCCGAGCTGATCGGACTGAAGGGCATCTACGTCGATCGCCCCGAGGCGTTGGGCCCGGCGTGGGACGAAGCGCTATCGGCGTCGCAGCCTGTGGTGCTCGAGGTGAAGACGGACCCCGAAGTACCGCCGTTGCCGCCGCATATCACGCTCACGCAGGCGCGTCAGTTCATGCGCACGTTGATGGAAGGCGACCCGCGCGAAGGCAGCGTGCTCGTCAATACGGCCAAGCAAGTCATGGCGTCGGTCTTGCCGGGCAAGAAGGACTCCTGATAGGACTCCTGATCGATCGTCAAGGGGCGCGCCGCCGCAACAGCATCGCGGCGAGTGCGACGGCCACCGTGGCGCTCAGCGCGGCGCCGCGGTGCGTATCGAGCCACAGCGTGGCGCTCGTCGTTTTGGCTTGCGCATCGAATGCGCCGCGCGTTCTATGTCGGCCGGCCACCGGCTGCCAGAGATCGACGGGGCGTGCCGGGTCCGCCGCGGTGTCGCGCTGCTGCGCCTCATAGGCGTTGCGCGCGAGATACCGATCGAGGCAACCCGGTGCAAGCTTGTTCGCAACGATCGCCTTGATCGACGACAGCCCTACCCACAACTCGCGCTTCGGATGCGTGGCGGCGTGAACGATGGCGCGTGCGGCGACCTCGGGCTGATAGATGGGCGGTACCGGACGCGGTGCGCCGGGCATGCGGTTCAGTGCCCAGTCGAACTGCGGCGTGTTGAGTGCCGGCATTTGAACCATCGTTACGCGGACCCGGCTTTTGTCGTGCAGCAACTCGCAACGCAGCGCATCGGTAAAGCCTCGAATCGCGAATTTCGCGCCGCAGTAGGCTGATTGAAGCGGAATCGCGCGATAGGCGAGCGCCGAGCCGACTTGCACGATCACGCCGCGATTACGCGCGCTCATGCGCTTCACCGCGGCCATCGTGCCCCAGACGTAGCCGAGGTAGGTGACTTCGGTCACGCGCGCGAATTCGGCCGGGGCGATATCGGCGACGGGCGAGAACACCGTCACCATCGCGTTGTTGACCCAGACGTCGATGGGGCCGAGCGTGGATTCGATTTGCGTGGCGGCGGCTTCGACGGCCTCCGCGGTGCTGACGTCGAGCGCGATTGACAACGCGCGCACACCGCGCTCGCGCGCCTCCTCGGCCGTTTGTTCGAGCGCGCCCGGGTCGCGCGCGAGCAGCGCCACATCGGAGCCCAGCCGCGCGAATTCGAGCGCCGCGGCGCGGCCGACGCCCGCACTCGCGCCTGTGACGACGACTACTTTCGGTATGCGAGAGCCGAGCATCGAGATATCCGTTTCGTCCGTTGATGGGGGCGTTCGTCGCCGCGCTCAGTTGCCGATTCGATCGAGGGTGAAGACTTTCTCGGCGTGCGTCCCATGGCGATCCGGGATAGCGATGGTCCCGCGAGGGACGACCTGCCAGCCGGCTCGCGTGGCGATAATGGGCATTCTCCCGCCCATGCGCGAGTCCCAGTCGACGAGTCCTTCGGGCGGCACGGGGATACTGTCGTCGAGCGAGGCGTTCGAATAGATGACGTTGTCTTGCCATTGCGAAGCGCCACGTCGCGCTTCGAGACCCTTGCCGTCGGTGTCGACCGTATCGTCGGTTGCGGCCATGCCCGCATTGTCGACCGAATGGATTCGGGCATTGGCTCGCGCGACGGGGTCGCCCGTGTCCTCGCACGCTTGCCGGTGGAGAGCGGGCAGCGGCGCAGGCTCTTTGGCCGCGACGGTCTGTGCCGATGTGGCGTGCCGCGCGGAACCGAACTCGCGTGCCTGCGTTGCGGCGTCGGGCGATGCGCCGCCGGCTGCTGGAGTCTTGGCGGGGCTCTTCGCCGCGATTTCGTTTTGTTGACTCTGGGTCGGGTTGTGTTCGTTGTTTTCCACGGTGCAGTCCTCCGCTGAAAGTTGCGTCCTGCTATATAAGACAAGACGATGCAACGTTCGTGCCGCGCGGATCAGGGCCTGTAATCAGCGTGAACAGGCCCTAAAGTTCTCCGCGCCCCCGCATGGCGGCGATGCGCTCGGCCGTGCGGCACGCGATGGCCTGAATCGTCAGAGACGGATTGACGCCGCCTACCGTCGGAAACACGGAGCCGTCGCAGATCCAGAGATTGGGGATATCCCAGCTTCGGCAGTCCGCATTGACGACGCTCGTGCGCGGATCGTCGCCCATGCGGGCGGTGCCGTTCAGATGGCAAGTGTCGTCGAGCTGGCGCCAGACCTCTTTCGCGCCGGCGGCGACGAGCGCATCGCTCATATAGTCGAGCGCGTGGCCGATGAGCCGTTTGTCGTTCTCGCATAGGGAATGCGTGACGCGAGCGATAGGCAATCCGAGCGCATCTTTTTCCTCGGCGAGCGTGACGCGGTTGCGCTCTTGCGGTAGCGTCTCGCCCACCATCTTCAGCCCGGCCTGATGGTTGTACTTCGACATCTCCTCGTGCAACGCCTCTCCCCAGAGCCCCCGGCCCGTTTGAATGTAGGCCCATACGTGAGGCAGCGGCCCCTGGCTCATATAGCAATAACCGCCGAAGAAATCCTTGCCCTTGTCCTCGTAGTTCCAATGCTCGGTCAATGCGAGCGACGGCGGCCCCTTGTACCAGCGAATCTCGTCGTCCATGACGCCCCACGCTGCTTGATTCGCCTGCACCATCAGGTTTTTGCCGACGAGTCCCGAGCGATTCGCGAGCCCCTCCGGGAAACGGGACGTCGCCGACATCAGCAGCAATCGCGGGGTCTCGATCGCATAGCCGGCGACTACGACGTTGCGTGCCCGCTGGAACTGCCAGCGACCTTCGCGGCAATATTCGACACCGGTCACGCGGTCGTCGCTGCCGACATCGATACGCCCGACCATCGCCAGATCGCGAATCTCGGCGCCCGCGGCCACGGCGCGCGGGATCCAGGTGACGAGCGCGCTCTGTTTCGCGTTCGTCGCGCAGCCCGATACGCAGAATCCGCGATATACGCACGGGTGCGCCCGGCCGCGCGGCGCGGACAGCGTGGCCAGCGGCGTCGGGGTCCAATCGATGCCGAGCGCTTCGGCGCCGCGCGCCAGCACCAGCGCGGGCGCATTCAGTTCGTGGGCGCGGTAGGGGTAACGAGGCCGGGGCGGGCCCCACGGATAGCGGACCGGCCCCGAAATCTTGAGGGCCTCTTCGACCTCCGTGTAATAGCGCCACATCTCGCGCCAATCGAGCGGCCAGTCGGCGCCATAACCGAGCAACGTGCGCGACTTGAACCATTCGGGCCGAAAGCGCAGCGAGACCATTGCGAAGTGCACCGTGCTGCCGCCGACGGCTCGCCCGCTGTTGTTGCTGCCGAGTTGGAGCGGATCGTCGCCGTCGCAGATGCGCTCCTCGGTCCAATAGAGTTTGGCCTGATGCGTTTCGTCCGATGCGAACTCCTCGAGCGGACGCCACCATGCGCCGGCATCGAATGCGACGACCGAGAACCCGAGTTCGGCGAGCCGGCAGGCGAGCGTGCCGCCACCCGCACCCGTACCGACGATGGCGAAATCGACGGGCTCGTCCTGAGAATACTCGCGCATCGGCACCCAGCCGCCGATCGTGAAGACGTCGGGCGCGCGGCCGTTTTTGCCGCGCGGCGTATGCATGGCTTCATCGAACACGGCCGTTCTCCCGACGCGCCTTCTCCTCTTGTCCCGGGCGAGCCTCCACGGGCTCCCACGCATCGCGTCTGTTCGCCTGCATGCGGACGTACCCGCGCGGATTGGCGGGCCCGCCGAAGCCAATCTCGCTCCATGCGTGCGGGTGCGAGTAGTAAGCCGAAGCGATGTCGACCATCAGACGCAAGCGGAAGAAAACGTCGCTACCCATGCCCTGCCATGCAGGGCTTTGCAGTTCGCCCGTCTGCATGCGGCGAAGGACATCGCATTGCGCGTTTTCGTCGATATCGGCGAATGCGGCGCCATACAACGTCTGCGATTCGGCATCGATCGCGGCGAGCGCGATTCTCCATGCCTCGCGCAGTGGGGGAAGGCGTGCGTCGCGATATCCGTCGCGCGTATCCTGGTCGAGCCGCGTATCGACGAGGCCCGCTACCGGTATCCGCGGCGCTGCAAAGCGGCGATGCGCAACGTCGACCGACGGGTCGAGCGATTGCGGAACGATCACGGTACACAGCGCCTGCAACGCGCGCCATTGCGTGTCGTTGCAAAAGCGCGGCGCGTTGGGTTGGGCGAGGCGTTCGTCGATGACGGCACGCGTGACATCGTCCCACGACGGGGTGTCGCGCAGCTTCAGTACGTCGTAGCCGGGGTAGGGCGACGCAAGGGGGTGTTTCGGGTTCATCGCTCGGTCTCCCGGAGGCGAAGCGCGGCCAGGCCGGCCGTCGCGAGCGCAGTGAAGCTCGGCGGGGCGGGCAGGGGCGGTCCGCTCAATACGTTGTGCGACCAGTTGCGCCAGCCGCCGTGATAGCGCGCCACTCCGCGTGCGTGGAATGCCACGCCCAGCGCCCCGAGCGCGGCGGTGACGCGCAGCCACGCGCGGGTCCACCAACATACGCGCGGCTCGCCGAGCGCCGCGCGAGCCAGCAACGCCGCCGCAACGGGCGGCACGGCGACAGGCGCATACATGGCCCGGTGTTGAAACGAGCCCCGAAAATGCAGCAACGCAACTTCGCCGACAGTCCCCACCAAGCCGACCGCACTCAATAACGCGAGCGCCTTGCCGGCGGGCAGCCCGAACAGACGCGGGTCCTCGAGCGGTTCGTCGCGCAGCGTCTCGCCGACGGCGCCGAGCGCGCCCGACAGCAGTAGCGCCATCGGCGCGCCGAGCGGCGCACCGTAAAAGAGGTTGTGCCAGCTCCAGCCGCCGGGACGTTTCGTCACGTTATAGAGATGAAAGCCGGTACCGGCGATGCCAACGCCGGCAGCGGCCAGATAAATGGCGCGGCGCAACCCGTGCGTGCTGGGCGCTTCATCCGTGCCGCCATGGACCCCGGCAGCGAGACAGAGCGCGCCGGCCACGAGCGGAACGAACATCGCCGGGTTGGCATAGGAGCCGCGATAGTGTTCGATGGCCGAATCGGTCAGCGCCGACCAGGCAAGCAATGCCGAGCTGCGGTTGAAGCTGCGTGCGGCGGCAATGTGCGTGGCGATGTGCGAAGCGGGAACGCGCCTGGAGCGCTCGTCGTGCCGCGGCTGGCTCGGCGCGGGGACGGCGCCATCGCGGGTGTCGTTTTCTGCGCGATCGGCACGGTGCGGGACCCGGCGCTGGTTCACCTTCGAATGCGACGCGGCTGCGGCAGCGAGCGCCACGACGCCCAAGGCGGCAAGCCATCCGTGGTTCGATCCGTTCATCGGGTTGTCGGCTCCTTCATACCGCGAAACGTTGCGCGTCGCGGTGCTTGAATTCGAGGCCGCACCCCGGGCGCGAGAGATCGGGCCGGATGACGCCGTCGCGCGCGACGGGCGCGCCGTCGAACAGCATGGCTTCGATGCGCACATGGTCGTGAAACCACTCGACATGACGCAGGCCGGGCGCCGCGGCCGCGACGTGCAGATGCAGCGCCGGGGCGCAGTGTGCGGACAAGGGGATATGCCATGCGTCGCAGAGCGCGGCCGCTTTGAGAAAGCCGCTCACGCCGCCGCATCGGCTCGCGTCGGCCTGCATCACATCGACCGCCTGCGCTTCGAGCATGCGGCGGAAATCGTCGGGGTATAGGCGTATTCGCCGGCCGCGATGTCCATTGCCGGCGGTGCACGACGTCGCACGGCGTGCAGCCCGGCGAGATCGTCGGAAGAAACAGGTTCCTCGAACCAGGTGACGTCGCATTCGGCGAAGCGCTGCGCGCAATCGAGTGCGGATTTGACCGACAGCGCGCCGTTCGCATCGACGAATAGCGCGGCGGCCTGGCCGATCGCCGCGCGCGCGCATGCGACACGCTCCGGATCGCGGGCCGGTTCGCTGCCGACTTTCATCTTGACGGCGCGGCAGCCGTTCTCGCCCACCCATCGCTCGAATTGCTCTCGCAGCTGCTCGTCGCTATAGCTCGTAAAGCCGCCGCTGCCATAGACCGGTACGGCTTCGCGTATCGGTCCGCCGAGCAATCGTACGAGCGGCAATCCGGCGAGTCTCGCTTGCAGGTCCCACAGCGCGCAGTCCGCGGCCGAAATGGCCGTGGCGGCGACGCCGGCGCGGCCGATGTTGCGCACGCGGCGCCAAAGCAGCTGCGTGAGCGCACGCACGCAGCCCGCGTCGCCATGAAGCAGCTCTGGGGCGAGCGTTTCGCGAATCAATGCGGCGGCGCAGGCATCGGTGTACGTATATCCGATACCGGTGCAACCGCCTGCGTCGATCTCCACGACGATGAGCGTCGTGGCATGCCATTCGAACGTGCCGTCGGCTTCGGGCGCATCGGTCGGTATCGTGAAGGCGTGCGCGCGGACGGCCGCGATCGGTGTGGTGTCGCGGCTTGGTGCCTTCGGGGAGTCAGCACGGCGTGTGGAGTGGTCGGCAACGCTCATTTTCAGCGGAATCGGTAAACGCTTACCCAACGCCACCGACACGCAAGGGGCATGCCCCGCTGCTCCGGCCCAGCGGGAGGCCCCGCCGCGAGGCCAGGGGCGCGCGAGGCGGCCCGGGCATGAACGATGCGTCGCACTGCGTGGCCCCGGCGCCGATCCGTGAGTTACAGGCGGCCGGTGGTCAACTTTTACAGACGATGGCAATGGTCATGCACGGCTGCGTTGCGGGTGTCGTCAGGCATGTGCCATGCGCGAATCGCAGGGTCCTTGACGACGGAGGATTTGCCATGAGCAGCGATACCAGCAAGAAGGGCGAGCAGTCGAAGCACGAGGAGGACCTCATCGATAAGTCGGTCGAGGATACCTTTCCCGCCAGCGACCCACCCGCCGTCGGCGGCACGACGAAGATCGGTTCGAAAGACGATAAAGGGGGCAAGGATCGCGATAAAGGCGACAGCACCCCCGACGGCAGCGAGGATGGCACCGGGGGCAGCGAAGACAAAGGCACTGCCGCACCGACAGGCCGTCCCCCCGCACGCTGAGCGATGAAGACGGCGCCGCTCGAATACCTGGCGCATGCCGCCGGGCCGGCGAGTTTGCCGACGCAACGGCTCGAGTGGGCGCTCGTCGCGCTCGTGAGCGCGGTCATGATCGTCGTGGCCGCGCTGCTCGTAGCGGCACTCATGCGTCGACGCGGGAGCGGGCGGCCCGATGCGATCGGGGCCGAAGCGGGGGGCATGTCGTGGATCTACATCGGCACGGGTGTGTCGTCGCTCGCGTTGTTCGCCGCATTGATCTATGTGATGGCGACGCTCGAATCGGTGGCCGCGCCGCGCGTGGCGCCCGCGCTGCAAATCGATGTCACGGCTTATGACTGGTGGTGGAAGGTCGAGTACCCGGATGCCGACGATGCCTCGCGCAGCTTCGCAACTGCGAACGAAATTCATATCCCCGTCGGCGTACCGGTTCAGATCAAGCTGCGCAGCGCCGACGTCATCCATGCCTTCTGGGTTCCGCAATTGGCCGGCAAGACCGAGATGATCCCCGGCCAGATCAACGAGCAGTGGATACAGGCCGATGCGCCGGGCGTCTATCGCGGGCAATGCTCGCAGTTTTGCGGCGCGCAGCATGCGCATATGGCGTTCGAGGTCGTCGCGCAGCCGCAGGCGGAATTCGATGCATGGCGGCGGGCGCAGGCGCGCGACGCGTCGCCTGCCGCTCAGTCGGCCACGATCAATGCAGGCAAGCGTCTGTTCGGCGAGCGCTGCGCCGGATGCCACGCCGTTCGCGGTACCGATGCGGCGGGCGCGCAAGCGCCCGATCTCACGCATCTGGGCTCGAGACGGTTGATCGCCGCGGGGCAGTTGCCCAACACCGCTGCCGATCGGCTCGATTGGATCCAGCATGCCCAGCGCATCAAGCCCGATTCGATGATGCCTTCGATGGCGCTGTCCGCCTCGGATGCGAGCGCGCTGTCCGCCTATCTGGCGACGCTTCAATGAACCGGGACTCAACGAGGAACAAGCGAGAGATAGCCGATGTCCGATACGCCCGCCCCTGCATTGTCCGGCGATGCGCCGGAAACCATGCGGCTTTCGAGGCCGCTCGTGCGCGAGTCCATCGATGCCGACCGTGCCGAGCGCCTTGCCGAAATCTGGGAAACGCGGCCTGGGTGGCGGGGCTGGTTTTCCACTGTCGATCACAAGACGATCGGCCTGCGCTACCTGGTGACGTCGTTTCTCTTTCTGTTGCTGGGAGGCGTCGAAGCGCTCGTCATGCGCGTGCAGCTCGCCCAGCCGAACGCGACCGTGCTCACGCCGGAACAGTACAACCAACTGTTCACGATGCACGGCATCACGATGATCTTTCTCTATGCATCGCCGGTGCTGTCGGGCTTTTCGAATTTCCTGTGGCCGCTCGTACTCGGTGCGCGCGATATGGCTTTCCCGCGGCTCAACGCGTTTTCCTATTGGGTTTTCCTGTTCGCCGGCATTTTCTTGTATGCGAGCTTTCCGCTCGGTGAGGCGCCGAATGCGGGATGGTTCAATTACGTACCCCTATCGGAATTGACCTACGATGTCGGGCCGAACATCGATGTCTATTCGCTGGGCATGGTGCTGCTCGGCATTTCGACGACGGTGGGGGCGGTCAATTTCGTCGTTACGCTGCTGAGAATGCGCGCGCCGGGCATGTCGATCGATCGCATTCCGGTGCTCGTTTGGGGCACGTTGACCGCATCGGGCGCCAATCTCTTCGCGGTGCCGTCCGTGAGCCTCGCGTTCCTCATGCTGTGGCTCGATCGCCGTATCGGCACGCATTTTTTCGACGTCACCGCCGGCTCGCATGCGCTCTTATGGCAGCACATGTTCTGGATCTTCGCGCATCCGTGGGTCTATGTTGTCGTGCTGCCGGCCATGGGCATCGTCTCCGATGCGCTGCCCGTCTTCTGCCGGCGGCCGCTCGTGGGCTACGGGCCCGTGGCGATATCGACTGTCGCGACGATGGTGATCGGCTTCGTCGTCTGGATCCACCATATGTTCGCCACCGGCCTGCCGCCGCTCGCGCTGTCGTTTTTCGGCGCGGCCAGCATGGTGATCTCGATTCCGAGCGCCGTCGCAACGTTCGCATGGATTGCGACGATCTGGACGGGGCGCCCCGTTTTTCGCGTTCCGTTTCTGTTCTTCGCCGGTTTCGTGCTGCTGTTCGTGATCGGCGGCGTCTCGGGCGTGATGACGGCTGCCGTGCCGCTCGACTGGCAGTTGACCGATACCTATTTCGTCGTCGCGCATCTGCATTACGTCCTGATCGGCATCAATGTGTTCCCTGTAGTCGGTGGCATTTATTTCTGGTTTCCGAAATTCACGGGACGGATGATGAGCGAGCGGCTGGGACGGATCACGTTCTGGCTCATGTTCGTCGGCTTCAATCTCGGGTTCTTCCCGATGCATATCGCCGGGTTGCTCGGCATGCCGCGGCGAATCTATACATACGGTGCCGATATGGGCTGGACGACCGTCAATTTGCTGACGTCGATCGGCTCGTTCATCTTTGCGCTCGGTATTGCCGTGTTCGTCGTCGATGTGCTGTATAGCCGCAAGCGCGGACCGATCGCGGGCAACAATCCCTGGGATGCGCCGACACTCGAATGGACCGTTCCTTCGCCGCCACCGCCTTACAATTTCGCCGTCGTGCCGACGATCGCCAGCCGCCATCCGCTGTGGGAAGGGCGAATGCAAGGGGAAGGCGGCGATGCCGGTGAAGTGCCGCGCTCGCGCCTCGCTGATGGCTATATCCTCGATCAGGGGCGCGAGGCGCTTGGGACGACCGCGCTCGAAGCCGCACCGTATGTGATTCTGAAGATGCCGGAAGACTCGTACGCGCCGTTTTGGCTCGGCCTCATGGCAGCGCTCTTCTTCGCGGGGCTGGCATTACATGCCTGGTATTTCGCCGGCCTCGCGCTGCTTCTCGCCGCCGCAACGATCGTCGTTTGGCTGTGGCCCGAGCGCCGATTGATGCAGCGCGAGCCCGAACCCGTCGCGAGGCACTGACATGGAACAGCCTCCACGCTCTTTCGCAGGAAGTTCGGGACCCGCGTGGGACGGGGCCGAGCAGGGCGAGGCCGAGACCGCCTTCGCGGCGACGCTGCGGCCGGCCGGCACTAGCGTACCCGTGGGTAGTGCCGGCAATCGTTCCAGCGGCTGGCTTGGCTGTCTGATGCTGATCGCGACCGAGGGCGCGTTGTTCGGCTATCTGATCTTCACTTATCTGTACCTCGCGGTGCAGACCACGCGGCATTGGCCGCCCGAGGGTTTGCCCAAGCTTCCGCTCGGTGCCGTCAATACGCTGATTCTGCTGTCGAGCAGCGGGTTCGTCTGGTATTGCGAGCGCATGGTGCGCCGCGCGCGTCTGCGAGCTGCCGTCGTATCGATGACGATCGCGATTGTGCTCGGCATCGTATTCGTAGGCATTCAGCTCCACGAGTGGCATGGTCATCCATACGGGCCGCTCGCCAATCTGTACGGGTCGCTTTACTTCACGATCACCGGCTTTCATATGGCGCACGTGCTGATCGGCCTCGTGGTGCTCGCCTTGCTGGACGCATGGACGGCGCTCGGATATTTCGACGAGCGACGGTGCGCGGCGTTGACGATCGGCAGCATGTATTGGCATTTCGTCGATGTGGTATGGCTCTTCATTTTCACTACGATCTATTTGACACCCTATTGGATCGGATAACGGTTGGTCGATGGTGGCTCCGATGGCAGACAGCGCGAATGAACAACGTGTGATCGGCGAGACGCCCGTGGCGCCGTGGCGCGTTTTCGTTGCAATACTTGCCGCACCGGCGGCATGGACGCTGCAGGTCTGTATTGCGGAGGCGCTCGTTGCGCAAAGTTGCTTTCCTTACGATGCGCCGATGCGCGCATCGTATGCGGGCGCGGCGCTTCGCGCTGTCGTCGGCATCAGTGCCGCTGCGCTGGTGGTGGGCATCGCGGGAGCATGCTTGTCTTGGCGCAACTGGCGCCGCCTCGCCGATCGAGCGAACGACGCCCCCCCGCGCGCCGACCGGACGTTATTGAACGGCGAGGCGTTCGTTGCCAAGGTCGGGTTCATGTCCAGCCTGTTGTTTCTCTTCGCGCTCGTGGCAACCGACGTTGCCGTCACCCTCGTTTCCGGGTGTTGACATCAGCAACTGTCCACAGCCGGCCTGAAGGCCGGGGTTTCAAACCGAGGTTAGATTTACGATGAACAAGGGAATGGCGCAATTCGGTCGCGGTCTGGGCGGCGTGGTTTGCACGCTGCAACTGGCCCGGGCTGCGCGCGGCGTGGCGTTCATGCTCGCGTTCGCCGCGGGGATCGTCTTGCCGTCGCGCCTGGCGGTTGCCGACGCGGCGCCTGCTGCGCCCACGCCCGCGCCCGCACACGCCGCGAGTGCCGATTCGGCGTTGGTCGCACGCGGCGCGTATCTGGCCAAAGCGGCCGATTGCGCGGGATGCCATACGGCGGCGCCTGCCGGGCATCCGCCACAGCCTTCCGCGCCATTCGCGGGCGGGCTGCCGGTGCGCTCGCCGTTCGGCATCATCTGGTCGAGCAACATCACGCCGGATCCGGAGGCTGGAATCGGCCGATACCGCTACGAGGATTTCGTTCGAGCTGTGCGCGACGGTATTGCGCCGGGTGGAAAGCATCTCTATCCCGCGATGCCTTATCCGTCGTTCGCGAAGATCAGCGACGACGATATGCGCGCGCTTTACGCCTATTTCATGCACGGCGTGCAGCCGGTGCCGAAGCGGCCGCCGCAAACCCAGTTGCCGTTCCCGTTCAATCAACGTTGGGCGCTCGTTTTCTGGAATGAGTTCTTTGCGCCGCACGAGCGATTCAAGCCGGACGAGAATCGTGGTGCTGCGTGGAATCGCGGTGCCTACCTCGTACAGGCGCTTGGACACTGCGGGGCGTGTCATACGGGGCGTGGCCCGGCTTTCGAAGAGCGCGGCTATAGCGACAAGGACCCCCTGTTCTTGACGGGCGGCACCGTCGATCATTGGTTCGCACCGAACCTGACGGGCGACCCGGCTTCCGGGCTCGGGCGGTGGTCGGAGGCGGATATCGCATCGTTCCTGAAGCGTGGACACGGCGCCGGTGCGGCGGCTTTCGGCAGCATGGTCGAAGTCATCGAGAACAGCGGGCAATACCTCACCGATACCGATCTCGAGGCGATCTCGACCTACCTGAAGACGCTGGTGCCGCGGCGGCGCAATGGCCTTGCCGACACCGATCCGGCCAAACGTCAGCGTACCGTCGATGTGTTGCGCACGGGTGCGATCAATCAGCCGGGCGCGGGACTGTACCGGGGTTTCTGCGCGCGTTGCCATCATGACGACGGAATGGGCGAGCCGGGTAAATACCCGCGGCTTGCCGGTAGTGCGGTGGTGCTGGCACCGGAGACGACCTCGCTCGTACGACTGTTGATCGAGGGAGGATCGACTGCCAAGACCCAGGATGGACCGAAGCCTCAGGAGATGCCTGCGTTCGGCGGCAAGCTCACCGATACGGAAATGGCGCGCGTGCTGACGTTCGTGCGCAACGCCTGGGGCAATCAGGCAGCGCCCGTCACGCCGCGCGAGGTTCGCGAGCTGCGGAGCGCGATTGCAAAGACGGCGGCGAGCAAGTGACCCGAGTCATGCGTCGGGCTTTCGCCGAGGGAGTGTTCAATGAAAGCGTATGCGCGAGCGAGGCCGCGAGCCCCCAATGATCGACTGACGATCACGAGGGGCCGTTAGCCGTCACGAGCGGTCAAAGCTTGACCCCGCCGGACTCCGGCGCATCGGGGTCGAGATCTTCCGCGCCGACACCGCGCCCGCGCTCGTACTCGTCGTCCGCCCCGAGCTGCTGCCAGTACGGCTCACGCCCGTAGTACTGGTGCAGCGAAGTCGCCCACGTCCGATCCGCCATCGTCGGCCAATGATCCTTGTCGAAGCCCGGGGCGTTTTTCACGCGTTCCGACGACAGCGAAAGCAGAAAGCACTTGCGAGTCGTGTCCAGCGTCAACGCGCTCCACGGAATGGCCATCAGCTTGTCGCCTATCCCGAGAAAACCGCCCGACGACATCACGACATAAGCGATACGCCCGGTCTGCACATCGAGCATGATCTCCTTGACCTTGCCGACTTCCTCGCCATCGGTGCTGAGAATCTTGTCGCTATCGAGTGTGCTGGCGGCCATCACCTCGGGCCCGGGACCCGCTGAAGTTTCGCTGCCCTTGCCCACGATGTGGGCGCCCATCGACGGTGTGGTCGTGGATGAAGACTTCTGAGTACGCATGGCGTCCTCCTTTTTCAGTGTCGTATCGAATCTGCCGCACGCTGCAAATTTCGCCTGCGCGCGCTCGCGCCGGTCACGGCCGGCGCGATGATGGTTCAAGCAACGATCGTTCCTTAGCGCGGTGTCAACGGCGAGTTTTCCCGCCGCCGTCGATCCCGCTGCCGGTGCGCCAGACCGCCTTTCCAGCTTCCGACAGTTGTCCGCTGCTATGCGTCTCGTCGGGTTGTGTCCCTTCTTCGGCCATCTTCCCTCCAGGCGGTTCGAGAGACGGCAACGATCGGCCTTTTCGCGTCGCAACGCGTTCGTCCTGCGACCGGCCGGCGTGTGCTTTCATGAGGTGCCTCCTGAGCTAGTGAGCGTCGCAACCCATTCATGCCGCATCGATCGTGCCGACTTAGCCGCGGGGGCAGGCGCGCTCGATGCTGACGTCCGGGATGAACCGTTCACCTCGATAGGAGAAAGCCCATGAGCAGCACGCTCGATCCAGACAATCCGCTCCCGGAACGCGATGAAAGCGGGGCGGAAAAGGGCCGCGATACCGGCGCGCTCGGCCCGAGCGATTCTTCCGACAGCGGCAGCGACATTGCCGGGGCAAAGCGGCACGACTTCGATCGGGATACGGAACTCGACGAGCACGCGCTGGAGACGGGAGAAGCCGAACTCGCAAGCGATACCGATCGGGCCGGAACCGGCGAGCGAGCGTCGGCGGACGGGGACTCGACGCTCGAGGAAGATGCGGATGTCTCGCCGGATCGCATCGACAGTCCCTTCGAACGAGGTACCGACACCGAGCCATGACGCGCAGCCGCGCCACAGCGCGGGCTGCGTGCGCCGTTGCAGACCCGCCACCCGACCAGCGTCGTTGAGATTTTCTCAACTGGCTCAAAAAATTCATCAATCGTGCTCGCGAACACGTCATGGCTAAATCGGTGTTCCGGATCGGCCATCTCTTCCGTTCGGCAACAAAAGGAGCACGCTATGACCACTCTTTTGCACATCGATGCAAGCGCACGCGGTGACCGCTCGCTCAGCCGCAGGCTGTCGGGCGCCTTCGTCGACGCCTGGAAGCAGTTGGAGCCAAACGCCACGATCGTCACCCGCGATGTCGGCGCCAATCCTCCTGCGTTCATTACCGAGACATGGATTGCCGCTGCCTTCACGCCCGAGGACGATCGGACGCCGGCGCAGCGCGAGACATTGCGCCTGTCCGACGAACTGATCGACGAAGTCGACCGTGCGGATGTGATCGTCATCGGCACGCCCATGTACAACTACGGGATGCCGGCCGCGCTGAAGTCGTGGTTCGACAAGGTGATCCGCGTGGGCAAGACGTTTACGTTCGACCTCGCTCGCGGCGACTTTCCGCTCGCGCCGATCATGAGCGGCAAGAAGCTCGTCATGCTCAGCTCGCACGGCGAGTTCGGATTCGGGCCCGGCGGCGTACGCGAAAAGATGAATCACCTCGATACCCATATCCTGACTTGCGCGCATTACCTGGGTGTCGAGGAAAGCCACGCGATCAGCATCAGCTATCAGGAATTCGGCGACGGACGACATCGAGCGTCGATGGCGGACGCCTTTGCCGCCGTCCCCGAACTGGTTCGCCAGTTGGCTGATGTTCGGGAGACTGCCAGCAGCTGAACATCATGCATCGAAGCAGCCGTGCTCGCTCAATCTCTTCATGAACGTGCCGGTGCACGCGAACGGGCAACTGGAATTCGCGCCGCCGGATGCCTGCTACCCGCGGGCCGGCTTCGGTAAAATGCACTCACCGTAACCGGCCGACTTCGGAATGAAGGCGTTTCGCCATGCGCAAGTTGCCACCGCTCAATTCGATCCGCGCATTCGAGGCGGCCGCCCGCCATCAAAGCTTCACCGCGGCCGCAGCCGAGCTCTCCGTGACGATCACGGCCGTGAGCCATCAGATCCGGCAGCTCGAGGCGCGTATCGGCCACAAACTCTTCGAAAGAACGGGGCGTGCCGTTACGCTCACGCCGGTCGGCAAGACGATCTACCCGCTGCTCAGGGACAGCTTCGATCAGATGGCCCAGGCGTTCGAGATCGTCAATACGCCGACCAACGACGACTCGATTCAGATCTCGGCCACGCGAGCGTTCGCCGAGCGCTGGTTGATGCCGAGGCTGTCGCAGTTCAATGCGATCCACCCGGAAGTCGTGGTGCACCTCCACGGTTCGGAAAATGTCGTGGATCTGCGGGCCGAGTCCATCGACCTCGCTATCCGGTATGGGCCCGTCAATGACGATCCACGGGATGCCGTGATTCTGGAAGATTGTTATCTGGCGGTCGCCGATCGAGGTATTTGTCCGGAGGACCGGGATCCGACGATCGAAGACTTCCGCAAACATCCGCTGCTTGCCTACAAGTGGGCAAACAGCGCGTTGAATGCGCCCGACTGGTCGGCCTGGCTCGCGCGGGTCGACCACGATAAAACCGTTCACTTTCGCATGTCGTGGTACAGCGAGGAGATGCTCGCGCTCTACGCCGCCGAGTGCGGTCTCGGGCCGTTGATGTGCAGCAACGTGCTGATCGATGCGGAACTGCGCACGGGCCGTCTACGTCGGATCGAGGGTCCGTGTCTGCCGGGGTTTGCGTACCGCCTCGTCGTGCCGTCTTCAACTCGCCCCAAGAAAGGGCTTCGCCTTTTCAACGCGTGGTTGCGTGAAGAGGCTCGCGTCTTTCGCGACCGATCCATTGCCGCCGGATAAGCGAACGTCTTGCTATCCGGAAAAATCCGGGCAAGCTCCACCGCGCGATAGAGCTCGCCGTACAGCGCGAACGGAGATGCCGGCTCGACGGGAGAGGGCTGGGCGTGCGGGTTGACCTGCGATGCCGCGACCGGCGGCGATTGCTGGGCGACAGCGCTCGAGTAGGGCGACGCCTCGATCGGCTGCGCGCCGTAACTGACGCTGCGCGCAACCGGGCTCGCGGACAGGGTGGCCGTAAGGCTGGCCGCTGCGAGGCGCCGGGCGAGGGAAAGCGAGATATGCGGTCCTTGGCGATTGGGCCCGAGCGCCTGTCGCCGGCGCGCTCGCAGCAACGATGGGGTGCGTCGGCGCCAGGGCGGGCTACGCGCGCGTCGGCGAGTCAGCAACCCCTGTTCCCACTAGGTGGCGGCCGTCGACGAACGTCTTCGTGAGGCCAAGAAAAAGCCGCGCGCACGTAACGCGTGGCGCGCGGCAAATTCCGTCCGGTGGCTGTCCGCGTCAGGAGTGTCGGCGCGGCGCCGGACGGGGGCGGAACCGACGTGCGGCAACGATGCCGCGAAGCATCGCGGCGCTATTGCAGATGCTGTCCACCGTTGATCGAGATGTTGGCCCCGGTGACGAAACCCGCTTCGTCCGAGCACAAATAGGCAATCAGCGCGGCGACCTCCTCGGGTTGACCGAGTCGGCCGACGGGAATCTCGGGCAGAATCTTCGTCTTCAAGACATCCTCGGGTACCGCCATGACCATACGCGTTGCGATGAAGCCCGGCGATACGGTATTGACCGTCACCCCCTTGCGGGCCAATTCGAGCGCAAGCGACTTGGTAAACCCATGCATGCCCGCCTTGGCCGCCGCATAGTTCGTTTGCCCGAAACCGCCTTTGCAGCCGATCACAGACGAAATGTTGACGATGCGCCCCCACCCGCGGGCCGTCATGTCCTCGTACCACTGCTTCGTCATGTTGAAGACCGAATCGAGATTGGTGCTCAACACGGCATCCCAGGCACCCTTGTCGAGCTTCTTGAAACTGGCGTCGCGCGTGATGCCGGCGTTGTTGATGAGGATGTCGATCGGCCCGATTTCGGAGCGGATCTGGGCGGCACAGCGCACACATGACTCGTAGTCGGCGACATCCACGGCATAGGCGCGAAACTGGCGCCCGTTCGCGTCCATCTTGGCAAGCCAGCTGTCCGCATTCGCATTGTTCGGCGAGTAAGTCACGACGACGGTGTGGCCGGCGTCATGCAGCTTGACGCTGATTGCTTCGCCGATTCCGCCCATGCCGCCAGTAACGAGGGCAACTCTTCTTGCCATATGGGGTTCTCCAAAATTGTGTGATGTACGAAGGGATGCCGGACGGCGCCAGGCGGTCATCGCATGCGCGCGAATGCCTCGAGGACCGAGTTTCCGTTCGGCGTGATGCGGGGCCGCGGTATCCCGCGCTCCGCCTCGTCGAGCGCGACGAGTTCGCGCTCGAGCAAGGTGCCGAGTTCGGCGCGGTGTGCCTCGATCTGGTCGGGGGCATCGCGGACCAGAATCAAGGTGGCAAATTCATGTGGGCTCAACATGCTCTCACTCCCAGTAAATCCAGACCATCTATTCGTTTTCGCCGATCTGCCAGGAGAGCGACGGAATCGGTTTTGCGCGGCGGACTGCTTTCAGCCACATCGTCGCGCACTGCGACGGATGAAAATCGCAAAACATTCAATCGATCGATTAAATACGGTCATGCGACCTCTATAACCAATTAGTGCTACGAGTTGAAACGTTTTCGCTGCCCATAATGCAAGAGGAGGTATTAATTACAGATAGGGCGTGCGATGGCACGGGCTGAGCGGGTAATTGTTTCGGACATCGCGCTGATGACGCGCGCTCAAGCTCGGATTCGCCGCTGGAGCAATACTAATACCCCTCGTGGAACTTCGCAATATGGAATGGATTTCTCCGAAGCGAACCTGTTTGGTTTGCGAGGTAGGAATTTTACCAAAGCGTCGTTTCGACCGATGTCAAGTATGTCAATAAGAACGAATTGCTTGTCACCGAGCAGTAACGTTCGCGTGGCATGGAATAACAATATGGAATCGGGATATCGTCGTCATTTATCGGATGTCTGAATAAATGGTGGCGGAACCGGCGTTTTTCTTGACTATCGGCACGCGGACCTCGCGGTCCGGCGTTTGCTGCGCGTTACACACGGCGGCTCCTCGCCGGTCTTTAGGGAGAACTGCTCATGCAAGACACCAACGAACAACATCCGGGAGACGAGGGCCCCGCGGACGCACCGGGTGTCGGCGAAACGCCGTGCCAGGCATGCCGCGGCACCGGCACTGTAGAGGGACAGCCCTGCACAGTCTGCGGCGGGACTGGCCGTGTGTTGCAGGGCATCGGTGGCGGATGAACGTATGCAGCTCGGACCGCCGCCGCAACGGCGGCGGTCCCAGGGCTGCCGACTACTCAGTGGTGAGGCTCGTCCCGGGGGACGGTGCCGCTCGGCATGTCGAGATCGCTATCCAGGTCGCTCACGCCCGAACCCCAATACGGCGCGGTCCCGTAATAGTCATGCAGTTCGCTGGCCCACGCCACGTCCGCCATGGCAGGCCAGTGGTCCTTGTCGAACCCCGGCGCATTCTTGACGGTGTCGGACGACACGGACAGTTGGAAGCACTTGCGGTCCGTATCGAGCGTGAGGGCCTTCCAAGGCAATGCGAGCAGCTTGTCGCCGATGCCGAGGAAGCCGCCCACGGACATCACGGCGTACGCAATGCGTCCCGTGTAGACGTCGAGCATGATCTCTTTGATCTTGCCGGCTTCGTTACCGTCGGAGCACATGACCTTGTCGCCTTCCAGTGTGCTGGCCGCCATCACATAGGGCCCCGGACCTTCGGCCGTTTCGCTGCCTTTGCCGACGATGCGCGTTTCACCTCTGCTGCCTAGTGGATCGGTTGAGATGGGCATAACTTTCTCCATTCTGTTAATCGAATCGATGTGCGGGCCGGCGCTCAGTGTTGCCGGCTGATCGCCTTCGATACCGCGGCCGGGCTGTCGTAATCCTTATCGGGCAGGTTATCGATCAGCTCGACGATCTCGCGATCGGCATGGTGGGATCGCGCCACTTCGGCAAGGCGCTCGCGGGTCGTCGGGTAATCGACGCCGGCGAGCGCCTTTTGAATCTCGACTGGCGATGGTTGTCCCGAATGCCGCTGATGCTGCGAATGCGCTGGATGTTGCGCCATGTACGCCTCCTTGTGCGCGGGTTGGACATATCCGGTATCCAGCAACCGCCGTTCCATGAAACGCTGGACGCGCGATGCGGCGGGGCTCGGGGCGGCCATGAAAAACCTGCACCGGCGCTGCACACATTGCCGGGCCGGGAGACGCGCGCCGGGCGGCTGTCCGTGGCCGATAGGTACATGCGTTGCTGCACTCCTATGATCAGTCCGCTTACTGCCTTGCGAGGAAAACCCCCATGCAACGAGACCCGAGGCTCGATCGGTTGGCGATCGACACCATTCGCACGCTGGCCATGGATGCAGTGCAAAAGGCGAACTCCGGACACCCCGGCACGCCGATGGCGCTGGCGCCGGTCATGTACGAGCTCTGGCAGCACCATCTGCGCTACGACCCTCAAAAGCCGTTGTGGGCCAACCGCGATCGGTTCGTGTTGTCGGTAGGTCATGCATCGATGCTGCTCTATGCGACGCTCCATCTCGCCGGCGTGAAGGCTGTCGACGACGAGGGCCGGGCGACCGACGATCCCGCTGTATCTCTCCAGGACATCGAGCACTTTCGGCAATTGGACAGCAAGACGCCGGGACATCCCGAGTATCGAATGACGACCGGCGTCGAAACGACGACGGGGCCGCTTGGCCAAGGTCTCGGCAATAGCGTCGGCATGGCGATGGCGGGACGCTGGTATGCCGCGCGTTTCAACCGCGACGACCTCGACCTTTTCGACTACCGCGTTTATGCGCTGGCCGGCGACGGCGACCTGATGGAAGGCGTTTCTCATGAGGCGGCATCATTGGCCGGTCACCTGCGGCTCGGCAATCTGATTTGGATCTATGACAGCAATCGCATCACCATCGAAGGCCACACGGACCTTGCCTACAGCGACGATGTGGAAACGCGGTTTCGCGGCTACGGATGGCATACGCTGCATGTCGACGACGCCAATGACACGGCTGCATTCGATGCGGCATTGACGCAGGCTGAATCGACGCACGACGCTCCGACGCTGATCGTGGTCAAGAGCGTCATCGCCTGGGGGGCGCCGAACAAGCAGGATACCGCCGCGGCGCACGGCGAGGCCTTGGGTGCCGAGGAAGTCGCACTGGCAAAACGCGCTTATGGCTGGCCGGAAGACAAGCAGTTCTACGTGCCGCCCGGTGTGCGCGAGAGGTTTGCGCAGGGCATCGGCGCCCGCGGCGAGGCGGCGCGGCGCGAATGGGAGCAGCGCCGCGAAGCCTATGCCGAGCGCTATCCGGACCTCGCTCGCGAGCTCTCGCAGATCGAAGCGCATACGTTGCCGGACGGGTGGGATGCCGATATTCCGACGTTCGACCCCGATACGAAAGGCGCTGCGACGCGCGAATCGTCCGGTAAAGTCCTCAATGCAATCGCGGCGCGCGTGCCGTGGATCATCGGCGGCGCCGCCGACCTGGCGCCTTCGACGAAAACGCTGCTCAAGTTCGAAGGCGCGGGCAGCTTCAGTCGCGGCGATCCGCGTGGGCGCAATCTGCATTTCGGCGTGCGGGAACATGCGATGGGAGCGGTCTGTAACGGGCTCGCGCTTTCGAACCTGAGGCCGTTCGCTGCAACGTTCCTCATCTTCAGCGACTACATGAAGCCGCCGATCAGGTTGGCGGCGATCATGGAGGTACCGGTCGTCTACGTGTTCACCCACGATTCGATCGGACTGGGCGAGGACGGCCCCACCCATCAACCGGTGGAGCAACTCGCCTCGTTGCGCGGCATTCCGGGGCTGACCGTGCTGCGCCCCGCCGATGCAAACGAGGTCAGCGAAGCCTGGCGTATTGCGCTGTCGCAACCGTACCGCCCCACCGCGCTCGTCTTGTCGCGCCAGCCGTTGCCGACCTTCGATCGGACGCGTTACGCGTCGGCGGACGGTGTACGGCGCGGCGCCTATGTGCTCGCCGATCCGCCCGATGCGAGCGCCCCGCAGGTGCTGCTGCTCGCCACAGGCAGCGAGGTATCCGTATGCATCGAAACGTACGAGCGGCTGACACGCGAAGGGATTGCGGCGCGCGTCGTCTCGATGCCGTCATGGGATATCTTCGAGCGGCAGGACGAGGCCTATCGCGACAGCGTGCTGCCACCTGGAGTCGAAGCGCGTGTGGCGGTCGAACAGGCAGCGACGCTCGGTTGGGACCGATACGTGGGGCGCACGGGCGCGCGAATCGGGATGCATACGTTTGGCGCATCCGCCCCCATGCAGGACCTTCAACGCAAATTCGGGTTCACGCCCGAATGCGTTTATGACGCCGCCAAGCGGCAGCTCGCACGTACGGTCGCGACGAGGGGCCTGCACGGGGAAAGCTGAGCTGCCGGGGCAATCGATTTACGGGCGCGTCCGCGCGGACGCGCCGGTTCGACGCTGGGGCCCGACGCATCGCGCGCCGGGCCTCCGGGAACTCATGCGTCACTCATGACCTTGATCCGGCGGGCTCTGAGGCGTCTTCGGACCATATGTGCCGTTGGTCGTGTCCGGAGTCTGTTCGTCGGTGCTGCGCGGCTGCATCGTCGAGTTGCTGCCCGCGCCCATGCCCGTCGTGCCAGGCGAACCATAGCCGCCCCGGTCCCGGTTGCTTCGCATGTGTTGACGCTTGGACGGCGTATTGAGCGTGCTGCCGTCCGGCGAGGCGCCCGCACCCGGGCCGCCCACCGCGCCGGTCGAGTTGCCGCCCGCGCCGCCGCCCGTGCCCGCCGGGCCGCCGCCGCCGGCTTGCGCGTACACGCCGCTCGCGCATGCGATGGCGAGCGCCGAAGCAAGTAGGGTCTTCGTCGTGGATTTCATCGTGATTCCTCCATCGAAAGGTCTTTCCTATGCGCGTCGGATTTCGCACGCATGCGAAGACCCGCAAGCACCATGCCTCGAAGCGCTTCCGACGTACCCGGGAACGCCCATTGCAGCGCACCGACGACAGCGCAAGCTTGCAATTTTGCGTGTACGGGCATGGATAGGCCGCTATGATCGCCGTAACCGAAACTGACGACGCTCGTCGAGTGAATAAGTGAGAGACCCCGCTGCCGCCCGCGCCAGGCTCAAGCGGCGCATTGCCGGCGACCTGTGGCAGGCCGTCTGGCGTTACCGCAAAGAGACGCTCGGCGCCACCGCGCTGATGATCGCGGCGAAGCTCGCGGGCGTATCGGTCCCGCTGGCACTGCGCTCGCTCGTCGACGATCTCGGCCACCGCACGCCGCTCGCGCTCATTCCCGTTTTCCTGGTGCTCGCGTACGCGCTGCTGCGCTTTTTGGGCGACGCATTCGGCGAGGCGAGGGACGTCGTTTTCAGTACGGTCACTCAGCACACGGTGGCCTCGCTCGCCGAGCGCACGTTTGCGCGCCTGCATCGCCTCGGCGCCCGCTTCCATGCCAAACGCGAGACGGGCTCCATCGTGCGCGACGTGCAGAAAGGAACCGATGGCATCGGCTACCTGCTTGGTGTCGGCTTGTTCACCATCCTGCCGGCGTTGATCGAGATTGCCAGCATCATCGGCATCATGGTGCTGAACTTCACCGCGACGTTCATCTGGATCATTGCCGGCACGCTGGCGGCGTACTCGACCTACACGATGATCTTCACGCGCCGGCGCATGACCGTGCAGCGCGAGGTCAACCGGCTCGAGTCGGCGGCGGACAGTCGCCTCGTCGACAGCATGCTCAACTATGACACGGTGAAGTATTTTGCCGCCGAGGAGGTCGAGACGGAGCGGTATCGTGGCGTGCTCGCGGGGTGGGTGCTCGCCCGCCTGCGTAATCAGCGCGCACTCACGGCACTGCACCTCGGCCAGAGTGCGATCGTCTGTCTCGGGATCGCGGCCACGATGCTGCTCGCCGTGCAGTATGTGGCGGCGGCGCGGATGACCGTGGGCGATCTCGTGCTCGTGAACGCATATATCGTGCAGGTCTGCATGCCGCTGAACACGCTGGGCTTCGTCTTCCGCGAAACCAACGACGCACTCGTCAACGTAGAGCGCATGTTCGCGGTGCTCGCGGGCGACGAGCACGGCGAACATGCGGATGAGCTGGAGGATCGCGATGCGTCCGGCGCGCAACCGATCGTCGTGGGCGCCGGCGAGATCGTGTTCGACCATGTCGACTTCGGCTATGACCCCGCGCGGCAGATTCTGCACGAGGTCACTTTTCGGGCGACACCGGGCCGCACGCTCGCGGTGGTCGGGGGTAGCGGGTCCGGGAAGTCGACGCTGGTGCGGCTGCTTTTTCGACTCTACGCGCCGACCCGCGGGCGCATTTCCATCGACGGCCAGGATGTTGCGAACGTGACGCGCCGCACGCTCAGAGAGGCGATCGGCATCGTGCCGCAGGACACGGTGCTCTTTAACGAGACCATCGCTTACAACATCGGCTATGGGCGGGCGAGGGCGACCCGTGCCGATATCGTGCGCGCTGCGCGTGCGGCCCAGCTCGACGAGTTCGTCGAGCGGCTGCCCGATCATTACGACACGCGAGTCGGTGAACGCGGCCTGAGGCTGTCCGGCGGCGAACGCCAACGCATCGCCATCGCGCGCGCATTCCTGAAGGACCCGCCCATCATCGTCTTCGACGAAGCCACGTCCGCGCTCGACACGCGCTCCGAGCGCGCGATCCAGAACGAGTTCCGTCGGCTATCCGAGGGGCGCACGTCGATCGTGATCGCCCATCGGCTTTCGACGATCGTCGATGCCGACAAGATTCTCGTGATGGAGCACGGACGCATCGTCGAACAAGGCACGCACAACGAACTGCTCGGGCGGCGCGACGGCGTCTACGCCCGCATGTGGGCGCTGCAGCGCGAACAGGGGGAGCTCGAACACGCGCAGCGCAAGCTTGCCGCGCACCCGCTGCCGATCGGCGAGCTCGCCGCCGCGATTGCGGCACGCGTCGCCACAAAGGCGGCAGCGCGCGGTGTCGCGTTCGAGACCGACGTCGCCGATGCGACGCTGCCCGTCACCGGCGAGATCGAGGAGATCGAGCACGCGGTGGCGATGTTGTGTGCCAACGAGATCGAGCATGCGTGGGCCGGCGAGCGCATCGTGTTGCGCGCGCAACGCATGGAGAACGTCGTATGGCTCGTGGTGCTCGGTGCGCACGCGGAGCCCGCGCCGCTGACGGACGAGCAGGCCATGGAGGCCGAGCGTGTGCTCGGGGCCGCCGGCGGCACGTTCATGCCGAGGCCATTCGAGGCGCGCGTGGCCTATGTCGCTGCATTGCCGCTCGTACCCGTCGTGCCGGCCGTCGCCCCTTGGCTTCTGACAAAGCCGGGCGCGGAGCGCGCGCAAGGCCCGGCCGCCGAAGCACAGCGTCTGCTTCCGCTCGACGGCATCGCGGTGCTTGCCATCGACGACGACGAGGAGGCGCGCGACGCGCTCGAAGCCGCGCTCGTTGCGAATGGAGCGACGGTCGAGTTGGCCGGGACGGGCACCGATGCGCTTGCGCGGCTCGAGCGCACTGCGCCCTCGCAATGGCCGGGGGTCGTCGTATGCGATGTCACGTTGTCCGACGAGGACGGATGCGACGTGCTGTCGCGCATTCGCGAATTGGCCAGACGGCGTACCGCGACGGTGCCGCCCGCCATTGCGCTGACGGGTCATGCCGACGGCGCGACACGCCAGCGTACACAGCGCGCCGGATTCGATGCGCATCTCGTCAAGCCCGTACAGATCGACGCACTGGCCGAAGAGATTCAGCGGCTCGCTGCGCACGCCTGAGGAGGACGGGCCGCATAGCTGCTGCCGACCCTTGCTCTGTTCAAACGGCCAAGCAGCGCTGCGACGCCCGTTCGAGGACTTCATCGGCCCATTGGTTGATGCTCTTGCCGGCGGCTGCGGCAGCGACGCCGACCGCCGCATGGGATGGATGAAGGTCAGGCTCGAGCCGTAGGGGGAATGGCGCCGCTCCGATCGACATCCATGGTGTCCAGTCTTTCGCGGAAATGCCGGGCCGTCTCGCGCAGCCCGTCGTCGAGCGCCGTGACAGGCTCCCAGCCGATCAGCGCACGCGCCGCGGAAATGTCGGGCTGGCGATGCCACGGGTCGTCTATCGGCAGCGGCCGAAATGTAATCTCGCTCGACGAGTCCGTCGCGCGCAGCACGTGCCCGGCGAGCTCCAGCATCGTGACCTCGTGCGGGTTACCGAGATTGACGGGATGGCACGTCCCGTCTGGCGCATCCATGAGGCGGATGAACGCATCGATCATGTCGTCGACATAGCAAAGCGAGCGCGTTTGCGAGCCGTCGCCGTAGACCGTCAGAGGCTCTCCCGACAGCGCCTGAACCATGAAGTTCGAGACCACACGCCCGTCCGCCGGGTGCATGCGCGGACCGTACGTATTGAAGATGCGGGCGATGCGTATTTCGAGCCCGTACTGACGGTGATAGTCCGCGAAGAGCGTTTCCGCGCAGCGCTTGCCTTCGTCGTAGCAGGAGCGGGGGCCAATGGGGTTCACATGGCCCCAGTAGTCTTCCTTTTGAGGGTGTACGCGTGCATCGCCATAGACTTCGCTCGTCGACGCTTGAAAGATCTTCGCGCGTACCCGTTTTGCGAGCCCGCGCATGTTGATCGCGCCATGTACGCTGGTTTTCGTGGTGCGTACCGGATCGTATTGGTAATGAACGGGCGACGCAGGGCAGGCGAGGTTGTAGATTTCGTCGACCTCGACATACAGCGGAAACGTCACGTCGTGGCGCATCAATTCGAAGTTGGCGCGTGGCAACAGGTGCGCGACGTTCTCGCGCGTGCCGGTAAAGAAATTATCCACGCAGAGCACGTCGTGGCCCGCGTCGACCAGTCGCTCGCACAGATGCGAGCCGAGAAAGCCCGCACCGCCTGTCACGAGTATTCGCTTTCGATCGAGTTCCTTCACGTCTTTTCTCCGGTTAGGCGGTGACCTCGCGTAGCACGCGACACCAGTCTTCGACGAAGCGGCCGATGGAAAAGCGCTCGAGCGCGACGCGGCGCGCGCCGTCGCCGAGCCGCCTGGCTTCGCCGCGATCGCGCAGCAGGCACTGCATGTCTTGCACGAGCGAATCGACATCGGTCGAGATGAAGCCGCTCTCGCCATTTTTGATTACGGTGACGAGCTCGGTTGTCGCCAGCCCGACGATGGGCATGCCGATCGTCATCGCTTCGACGATCGCGAGCCCGAGGCTCGTCCAACGGATCGGATTGAAGAAGAGCCGGTAGCGGGCGCAAAACGCGGCGAGATCGAGATTGCCGATTTCGCCGAGTCCGCCGGCGCTTTGCGCATCCATGCCGACGAGATCGAGCGGGACGCGTTCGGCCACGCTTCGGTAGATGTCGGCGCCGAGCCGGCGCCCGCGGCTCGCGAGATTGTTGATGACCACGATGCCGCGTTCGAGTTCGCCCGTATAACGGACACCTTCGGGCACGACGACGCCATGCTCGATGACCCGCGTCGGCGTATCGCCGCAATCCCACATCAGTCGATTGAACGGCGTCACGTGAACGATGAGCGTGCTCGGATCGTCGACCCAATGCCGTTCGCAAAACGGATTGCGCTGAGGCGGGTCGTGCTCCAGATAGATGCGCGGCAGCGCGCGCTGGGCGTCGGACAACACCTCGAGGCGGTCCGTCTCCCAGTGCTCGCGATGCTGATACAACACAACGTCGAATTCGCGTGCGGCAACCTCCTGTGCGTCGACCTCATGAACGTTGTCGCCCCAGGGCAACACGCCTGTCCTCCCGGCATGGCCCGGCGGATTGCCGGGGCGCGTGACAAGCCAGAAATCGTGAGGTGCTTGCGTCAGGTAATAGAGATAGTTGCCGTGCACGTGCCAGGTCAGCACACGCAGTCTGCGCTCAGTTCGCATGCCTTTCCTCCCTCGCGGGTGTACCGCGCATGTGCAGCACGCCGGGCGCGCCCCGGCGCGTGCGCATGCGATGCGCCAGTTGAGCGAGCGCCTCGCTCACGACGCTCTCGACGCTGACGTTGCGCGCGCACTCGTGCTCGTACGGACACTCGCGAAACGCGCAGGGGCGGCATGGCGGATAGTCCGCCAGCACATGATGAAGCGCGTGGTCGAGCGGTGCCCAACGGCGCGTGTCGCTGCCCGAGGCGATGACCGTGCTTGGCGTGCACATGGCGGCCGCCAGATGCGAAATGCCCGTGTCGTTGCAGACGACGAGCCGCGCATGCGAGACGAGCGCGGCCAATCCGCCAAGCGACGTGGCGCCTGCGAGATGGAGCGCCGGGGCCGTCATGGCGCCCAGTACCGCCGCAGTGATGTTCGCTTCGTGCGACGTACCCGTGATCGCGATTTGCCAGCCCTGTTCCGAGAGGGCATCGGCGACTTCGGCGAAGCGGGCGGCCGGCCATCGGCGCGACGGCAGCTGCGCTCCGGGATGCAGCAAGACGAGCCGCTCCGGCTCGATCCCGTGCAGTGCTTCGAGCGCGGCATACTCGGCGCGATCCTGTGCGGTGAGCGGAAACCAGAGCGTATCGTCGGCCGCGGGAAGCCCGAGCGCCCGCACGAGGGCCAGGTATCGACGCGGCTCCGGTAGCGCGTCGGGCCATGCCAGGAGCCCAGGTGCGGGCGCTTCGTGCGGCTCGATGAAGCCCGCGCATGCTCTCGCGCCCAACTGGCCGACGATCGCATTGGCGGGGCCGCCGCTGCCATGCATCTGAATAGCCAGATCGAAGCGGCGCCGGCGCATGGCCGCGAAAAACGACGGCAGGCCGGCCTCGCTTTCTTGCTGCTCGGGAAAGCCGGGTGCGCCCGGAAAGACGACGAGTTCGTCGACGAGCGAGCTGAAGCGCTCCACGAATTGCGTCGCCCACGGCAGGCCGATCAGCGTGATATAGGCCTGCGGCCAGGCAGCGCGCAGCGCGCGCAGCGCAGGCACGGCGCATAACATGTCGCCCAATTGGAGCGCGCGGAATATCGCGACGCGGCTCGGCGCCGGAAAAATCGGCACGGCTGGCGCAGTGTCGTTCAGAGGAACCATGTTCGGTAGCTCAAGGCGCCGCGAAGACGCCAGTAGATCGATAGGAATGGAATCAGCGCCGATGTCGCGGCCATTTCGGCGATATGTGGCCAGGCGCGAGAGCGCCCCTGCATACGAAGGGCGAAAAACCGCGTCGTCAGCGCAAGCCAGATCAGCGCGGCACCGCAGGCGGCCCACGGCGCACCGGCCGCGGCGCAGCCCAGCGCGACGAGCGCTGCCGCCACCGTGACGTAATAGTCGATGGGCGGCCTGGCGGCGATGCGGCGCTTGTACAAATCGCGATGCTTGTTGTAAAGAAGCGCCTCGAAGCGGCTCTTCTTCTGCTGCGCGAGGCTGACACCCCACCGTGCCGGGCGGACCGGATGCAGCACGAGCGCATCGGTTGCCTGAGCGATGCGCGCTCCGATGGAAAGCAGCGCAAATTGCAGGTCGGAGTCCTCGCGCCATGCCGCCGTGAAGCGCTCGTCGAATCCCCCGACGGCAACGAGTGCGTCGCGACGCACGAATGCGTTGGCGGTGGCGAACTCGGCTCGTTCGAGCCCGCTCGCATCGGCTTCGTAGTCGGTCGGCTGAGGCGGCAGTGGCACGACGATCTTGCCGGCCGCAGCGCCCACGCCGTCGGTCAGCGCGGCGAGGCCGCGTTCGAGCCAGTGCGCGTCGGGTATCGTGTCGTCGTCGGTAAAAGCAACGACCGGCGCACGCGCGTGCCGCCAACCCGCGTTTCGCGCAGCGGCCGGACCTTGTGTCGCGCGAATCGGCAGGTAGTCGATGTGCAAGCCGCGTTCGCTCTGCGCGCGCGTGAAGCGCTGCGTCAGCTCGAAGGTGGCGTCATCCGGCCCGTCGTCGCAGACGACGATCTCGTAGCGGTGCGGCGCGAGCGTCTGATGCGTGAGCGCAGTCAGGCACCGTTCGAGCAGATCGGGTCGCCGCCAGGTGGGCACCACCGCCGATATCTCGGGCATCGACGCGGCGTGAGCTTGCGGATCGCGCACGTTCACCCGACCCTCCCGTTCGCAGCATCTTTGGCCTTCGTGATCAGAAACGGTCCGATCACGAGTGCGTCGAGTGGAGACGTCCAGAACGACTCGAGCGCGTCGCGCGGCGAATTGACCATCGGCTCCCCGCGCGTATTGAACGACGTATTGACGAGAATCGGCACGCCCGTGCGTGCGTGAAATGCCGTGAGTAGGTCGTAGTAGAGGGGATGCTGCGTTCGGTTGATGGTCTGGATGCGGGCGGTGCCGTCGACATGACGGACCGCTGGAATCCGCTCGGCGCGATCGGGCCGGACATCGAAGATGAACAACATGAAAGGTGCCTTGCGTGCGCCGACGAACCAGTCGGCCGCATGCTCTTCCATCACGACCGGCGCGACGGGGCGGAAATCTTCGCGATCCTTGATCTCGTTGAGTTTTGCCTGCATGCCGGGATCGATCGGCGACGCGAGAATCGAGCGTGCGCCGAGCGCCCGCGGTCCGAACTCGGTACGGCCCTGGTACCAGCCGATGACGTTGCCGGCCGCCAACAATTCCGCCGTCTCGCCGGCGATATCGGTCAAGCGCCTGAACGGCAGTTTCGACCAACGTAAAAACCCTTCGATTTCAGCATCGGAATAAGCGGGGCCCAAGTAGGCATGATCCATCGTCCACCGGCGTTCGTGGTCGCCCTGGCGGCTGCGCTCGCGCGAGTCGATCCAGAGCGCCGCGCCCAGTGCCGTACCCGCGTCGCCCGCGGCCGGCTGCACCCAGACCTCCTCGAACGGGCCGCGATCGCGGATGAACGAATTCATCACGCAATTGAGCGCAACGCCTCCGGCCATGGCGAGGCGAGGTAGGCCGGTGCGCTCATGCAGCCACTGCGCCAACTGCAGCACCGTCTCTTGCAACACGCACTGCAACGATGCCGCGATGTCGTAGTGCCGGGCCTCGAGCGGTCCGCCCCGTTCGCGCGGCGCACCGAAGCGTTCGACGAGACGTGGCGCTTCGACGGTGTAGCTGCCATCGCCGCGATAACGGACGATTTCACGGAACACGTCGGCATGGACCGGCTTGCCGAACGCGGCGAGCGCCATGACCTTGTACTCGTCGGAGGAGTGCAAAAAGCCGAGCCAGTCGGTCACGGCCTCGTAGAGCAGCCCGAGCGAATGCGGCAGCTCGACTTGCTTGATACGTTTGTATTGCCCGCCGACGTATTGGCCGAGGCTCGTCGTTACGCCTTCGCCGCGGCCGTCCATCGTGAGCACGGCCGTATCGCCGCCCGGCGCGGCGAGAAACGCGCTGGCCTCATGGGCGAGATGGTGTTCGACGTAGTGCCAGGCGAAGCGATGGCCGCCCTTGGCTGCGCGGAAACGTTTGGCCAGGTGGTGCGGCGCCCCGTCGATGAGTTGTGCCCGCGCGTTGACGATGTAGCTCAGAAAGAGCGGATCCCATGGCGACGTATTCGGATCGCCCGGTTGCTCCGAACCGGGTTCGAGCGGCAGCGCGATCGATGCGCGGCCGGCGCGCGTTGCCGCGGGCATGATCGGCAGGAGCGCCGGATCGTAGGAATAGGCCACATGATCCACGTCGGCCAGCGAGATGCCGGCTTCCTTCAAGCAATAATCGATCGCATCGAATGGCAGTTGCCAGGTCGAGAAGGGTACTGGACGCTTCCCATGCTTCACATGAGTGAAGCGTTCGTCTTCTGCGGCGGCAAGCACTATCCCGTCGCGCACGATCACCGCGGCGCTGTCGTGATAAACGGCGTTGATTCCCAGAGTATGCATGGCTGTCACTCGTCAATCGTCAAAAATCCGATGACACACGTTCGGGGGGAGGGGGAGTCGCTATCGACCGAACGGCATCAGGGGCGGGCATCGAAGCAGTGCGTCTGGCCGCGAGCTCGAGTGCGGCCGCGGCGACCTCGGCGGCCGGCACGCCGAGCAGGCAGGCATGATGGCCTTTCGGGCAGACGCTGCGATAACACCAGCGGCAGTCGACGTCGCGAAAGAGCACACGGTGTTCGGTCTGCCACGGCGTATGCTGCGGGTTGGTCAGCGCGTACAGATCCACGACGGGCGTGCCGAGCGCCGAGGCGAGATGGACGGGGCCGCTGTTATTGCTGACCAGCACGGCAGCGCGCTCGACCAGTGCACCGAGTTCGCCGATATTCAGTTGTCCTGACAGATCGTGCAGGCGCGTCAGCGCCGCGGGCCCTGCAGCCGAAATGACGGACCGGATCAGTTCGCGTTCGTCGGCGCTGCCGGTCAGCAGGATCGGCAGTGCGCTCATGCGTGCCAGCCGGGCTACCGCTTCGCCGTAGCGTTCCGGCGGATAGCGGCGCGACGCGGCGCTCGCACCTGGGTGAACGACGAACCACGGGCCGCGTGCCGCGATACCGCGCGCCGCGAGCCGGCGCGTGAGCGTGCGTCGTGCCTGGGCACTCACGTCGAAGCGCATGCGCGTATCGCCGCAGGTCGCGCCGACCTGAGCGACCAATTGCAACTGTCGTTCCGCTTCGTGCCGCACGCCCTGTTGCGGCTCCGTTTCGCAGACCCAGTCGGTCAGGAGGCCATAGGGGTTCTCGCGGCAATGCGCCAGCAGCCGCGGTATGCCCGCCAGGTAGCAGAGCATCGCGGCCGGCAGCGGATTTTGGCTATAGACGGTGAAGATCGCCGCCGCGTCGAAGTGGCGCGCGCGCAGCGCGTCCACCATCGCGAGATCGGGCTCGGGATCGAGCGTGTCCTTGCAGCCGTGCCAGGGCGCATCGTAGCCGAGCACTTCGTCGACATCGCCGAGGAACGGCGCGAGCCCCGCGTTCGCCTTCGATGTCAGCAGCGTCAGATGCCGCCCCGGCACCGCCGCGCGCAAAGCGTGCAGAGCGGGCGTGGTCATCAGCACGTCGCCCATGCGATCGAGGCGCACGCAGAGAATGCGCTTGACCTCGGGGCCCCAGCGCGACGCGGTCGATTCGCGCGCATGCGCGTGCGCCGACGAGGGTGCCACCGAAAACGGCAGTGCGTTCATCCTGCGGCCCTCGCTGGCTCGATGGAGGCATGCGCCCGGGAGTGTTGTTGCTGAAGCGAATCGACGATGGCAAGCGCCGCTTCGCGCATGTCGTGCACGCGCAGCGTCGGCCGCCGCAGCGGGCCATCGCGCCATTCGGTCTCGTGGCCGTTGTCGATCAATACCGTTCGGCAGCCGGCCCGCGTGCCCGCTTCGACGTCATCGAGGATGTCGCCGACGAACCAGCTCGCACTGAGATCGAGATCGTGTTCGCGCGCGGCGCGCAGCAAAAGTCCGGGCGCCGGCTTGCGACAGGCGCAGGGGCCGGCATAAGGGGCGACGTGGCCGTGCGGATGATGAGGGCACCAGTAGGCGCCGGCGAGCACGGCGCCGCAGGAGGCGAACATATCGCGCAGATGAGCTTGCATCGTATCGAGTGCACTGTGAGGAAAACGTCCGAGCGCGACGCCGCCTTGATTGCTGACGACGACGAGCGTCACGCCGTGCGCCGCGAAAAGCCGCAGCGCATCGGCCGCGCCGGGCGCAAACCGCATCGATGCGGGATCGACGTTGTAAGGCACGTCTTCGAGCAACGTGCCGTCCTTGTCGAGCAATACTGCGGGCTTGAGCATGGCGGCGTCATGCTCAAACGCGGCCCGCGGCTGCGCGTGCGCCGCGTTGCTGCTTCTTCGCCCGTTCGCGGCGCAGATCCGTTACCGGGAGGTCTGCCGGGATGCGCGCCACGCGGCGATAGACGGCTTCGAGTTGGGCCGCGACGTGAGCCCACGTGAACTCGCGGTGAGCGCGAGCGAGCCCCGCTTCGCCCATGCGTGCGCCGAGCGTCGGATCGGCGGCGAGCTGGGCGAGCCGTTCGGCCAGCGCCATCGGGTCGCGCGGCGGCACGAGAAAGCCGGTTTCGGAATCGACGACCGAATAGCGGATACCGCCCACGTCCGCGCCGATCACCGGACGCGCGCATGCCATCGCTTCCAGTGGCGTGATGCCGAACGGCTCGTACCATGGCGTCGTCACGAACACATCGGCCGCGCCATAGTAATGACGCAGCTGGGCTCGCCCGCGCCGCCCGACGAACGTCACGTGCTCGGCCACGCCGCACTCCGCGGCGACGCCACGCAGGCGCGCGATTTCGGGTGTGGCGATTTCGTTGGGAAGATCGGCATTGCCCCCCACGACGTACAGGTGAGCATCGACATCCCTGCGTTTGCGCAACAGCGCCAGGGCGCGAACGACATTGTCGATGCCCTTGCGTCGCACGATCCTGCCCAACTGCAACACGGCGAACTGGTCATTCGGCCAGCCGAGGATCTTGCGCGCGAGCTCGCGCTCCATTGGCGCGAACTCGGCGGTATCGAAGCCGCAGGGGACGATCTCCACGCGTGACCGATCGACCGCATAGTGTTCGCGAAGGTCCGCGGCATCCTGCGGGCATTCGGCGATGACGATGTCGCTCTCCCGCACGAGTTGCTCTTCGATCGCAAAGCGCTCGTCGGGAAAGCCGTCGTCGGCGCCCTGATGGAGCCTGCGCACTTTGCCGAGCGCGTGGAACGTCATGACGAGCGGGATGCGCTGCGCGTGTTTCGCTTTGAGCGCCGCCAGACCCGACATGAAGAAATTGGCGTGAATCACGTCGTAAGGCCTCGATTCTCGTCGGCAAAAGCCGAGCAGAAAGTCGGCGAAGGCCGGCATATAGGGTAGGAGCGCTTCCTTCGGCATTTGCGTCGGCGGACCGGCCGGCACGTGGATCACCCGCACGCCGTCCATGTCCGAAATAGCAGGCAGCAAGGCGCGATCGCGCCGTGTGAACACATCGACGTCGTGCCCGGCACGCCGAAGTTGTCGGGCGACGTTGGCGACATAGATGTTTTGGCCGCCGCTGTCGACCCCGCCCGCGATGGCGAGCGGAGAGGCATGTTCACTGACCAGTGCGATTTTCATTTGGTGTCCTTCATACGGAGACGGTGCAGGGCATTTCGCCGATGGCCTCCCTGGCAGGTACACACGCGAGGCCGTCTCCCGCCCCCGAGCATGCCTTGTGCCAATCGCATCCGGTCAAAGCTTCAGAAGCGCTGGTCAAGCGGCGCATCGCTTCTGTGTTCTTTACTCAACGAACGTCCACCGCCGCTCTTACCGGAACGATGTAATTAGGACGCACCTTTGCCGGCCGCCGGATGGCGGGAATCGCTGGAGCACTTCTTGCTGCCGCGATGTCGTTCCCAGCGGGAACCGCAAGGAGCGAGAGCCGAGGATGAACAACCGAATCTCCGTAGTCGTGTTGACCTACAACCGCCTGCCCGAAGTGACGCGCACGGTGTCGCATCTGCTTTCGCTACCCGAAGCGCCGCCCGTCATCGTGGCGGACAACGGTTCGACGGACGGCACGGCGACCGCACTGCGCGAGCGCTTTCCAAACGTGCAGGTGATCGAGTGCGGCGCCAACCTCGGCGCGGCGGGGCGCAATCGTGCCGCGAAGCTCGCAAGAACGGACTACATCGCCTTCAGCGACGACGACACGGAATGGCAACCCGGTGCGCTCGACGAAGCGGTTCGCATACTCGATTCAGCGCCGCGCGTGGCGGTGATTTCGGGGCGTGTGCTCGTCGGCGAATCGCGCGAGCTCGATCCGACCTGCGCGCGCATGCGGGCAAGCCCGCTCGATCGGGCCGGCTTGCCCGGACCGGCGCTCGTGGGTTATATGGCCGGGGCCTGCGTATTCCGCGCGGCAGTGTTCCGGAAGGTGGGCGGGTACGAGCCGCGGCTTTTCATCGGCGGCGAGGAAGCGCTCGTTGCGCTGGATGTGCTCGATGCAGGCCACGCGATCGTCTATTGCGATTCCGTCGTGACCGTGCACCGGCCGTCGGCTGCGCGTGACGCACCGTTGCGCCGGCGCATGCTCGCGCGCAACGCGGCGCTCGTGGCGTGGCTGCGCCTGCCGCGCGGCGAAGCGTTGACCGCGAGCTTCCGCGCCTTCGCCGCACTACGAGCCGGCGCACGCGATTTCCTCAGACATGCTGCCGCCTTGCTGCGCGATATCGGATGCGCGATGCGCAGGCGCCGCGCGGTGGGCGCCGCCGTCGTGCGAATGTGCGAGCAGGTGCGGCAGGCCGAGCTGGCGGCGTTCGGCCGAGGGGAGGCGCTTCAGCGGCTGCGGTCGGCGCGCCGATACACGCTGCGCGCGAGCGATAAACGCCAATAGCGCTCGGGTTCGACGAGATCGTTCGGATGGGCGTCGCCGAGCGCGCGCAGCTGGCTTCGATAGGCTCGCACGCTGCGCCATTTTTGCGCGGCGGCGCGCGCGCTTCGGACGGGCATGAGAATCTCGTCGGTGTCGGGTGTCGTCAGGATTCCCCTCGACGCGAGGGAACCGCGGCGCTCCAGCGCGATACGCCCGATGTGCCGATAGATCGCTTCCTCGTATGCGATGAGCGGGGCAACCTTTGCCGAGTCGAGCAATGCGCAGCAGGCGTCGGCAACGAGTACGTGGTCGGAATGATAGAGGCCGATCGGCGCGACGAAGGCGAGATGGCCGCTTCGTTGCCATGCCTCGTCAAGCGCCGCGCTCACGGTCTCGATTGCCGGGCTTTGGCGGTATTGGCTGTCGGTAAACGCCAGCCGGATCGGCCGGGCATCGAGCAATGCGAGCGCGCGATCGTCTTCGCGCCTACGCGCTTCCAATGCGGCGTCCGAATCCGCAAAGCCCGAGGCCTGGTCCCATGGTGTGGATAGAGCGGGCCGCGGTGCGCCCGCGAATACGGTGCAGACGATCGAGCCCGGGTGCATCGCGAGCAGCATGCCGCAGCTGAAAACGGCATCGTCGAGATGAGGCGACACGACGAAAAGCGGCGAGGGACTCATGCGGCGGGAGAGGCGAGCCGGTGGCGGCAACGCAGGCATGCGCCGCAAGGACAATGCCTGCCGCTCGCGCTCAGGCCGCTAGGGCTTGGCGGATTGCGGATGCCAGATCGCCCGCCTGGAACTTGGCCACGTACCCCGTCGCACCCGCATTCTTGACGTGCGCCTCGTTGGCCGTGCCCGTCAGCGACGAGTGAATGATGACCGGGATGTCGCAAGTGCGTTCGTCGGCCTTGATCTGCCGTGTCAGCATGAACCCATCCATTTCCGGCATTTCGAGGTCGGTCAGCACCAGCGCGATCTTGTCGCGCGTGCGCACGCCTTCGTCCTGCGCTTCGCGCGAGATCTTGCTGAGAATGTCCCACGCCTCCTGACCCGTCTTGGCGATGATGTATTCGGCGCCGAGCGCGGCCAGGCTTTGCTCGATCAGCTTGCGGGCGAAACCGGAATCGTCGGCCGCCAGAATCTTCGCCCCGGTTTTGACCGTCACGGCTGCGCCGACTTCCTGCGGGTCGACGCTCGGATGCTGCGCCGGAAACACGTCGCGCAGCACCTGCTCGACATCGACCACCTGGGCGAGCCGGGAGTCGCCGGTATTGCCGTCGATGCGGGCGATGCTCGTGACCGAGCTGGCGCCTGCCGACGCTTCGGCCGAAAGGACCTGATTCCATTCGAGGCGGACGATGTCGTCCACTTCCTCGACCGCGAACGCCTGCGTCGAGCGGGCGAATTCGGTGACGAGCAGGATGTTGAGGCCCCGTGTCGGGTTGCATCCCATGAGCCGCGGCAGATCGATCACAGGGATGATTTGGCCGCGGATATCGACCGCGCCGAGTACGTGAACGGACGAACCGGCGATCGGCGTCACGGCCGGCATCGTCATGATTTCGCGCACTTTGAAGACGTTGATGCCGTAGAGCTCGTGCGGATCGCTCTCGTCGCCGGAGGCCGCGCCGAGCCGGAATAGCAGGAGTTCGAACTTGTTCGAGCTGGTCAGATTGGTGCGTTCGTCGATCGAGTGATGATCTGCGGCCATTGAGGCATTCCTCGAGGTTGGACCTGTCGGTACAAGGGTTGCGGCCCCGATTCCGGGCACGCGTGGGCGTGCCGGGGGCTTACCAGCTTGATAACGGCCGCGAGCGGGGAAAATTGATAGGGCTACTCGTTTGTACTAGGCGAACGTTGATTCAACAGCTCTTTGGCAGCGTGTCCGGAAATCAGTTGATCCCCAGCATATGTATCAAGTCGATCGGCGGCTCGCGACATTTGTGCTTCGGGGCGGAAAACGCTCTCCTTGGTGAAGCGCTTTGCGCCGAGGTTTCCGCTTGTGTAAGACCGCTCTTTCACTGGTTCCCGTTGATCCGCGAGGTCAGGATGTGATCGGCCCATTCTCCGTTGATCTTCAGGTAACCGCGCGCTTTGCCTTCGGTTGCGAAGCCAAGGCGCTCCAGCAGCCGCGCACTGCGCACGTTTTCCGGACGATAGTTCGCCATCACCCGGTGAAGCCCATAGACATCAAGCACAAACGCGATCGCAACCGACAACCCCTCATACATCAAGCCTCGACCTTGCGCAGCCGCCGCGATCGAAAAACCCAGATGGCACGCCTGAAAAGGCCCCCTCACCATATTAGTGAAGTTGCACTCGCCCAGCAGTTCGTCGGCGTTGCGGCGGAACATCAGCAGATGAAGCGCGCTGTCGGCGCGCATCTGCTGTTCCATTGCTTCGAGCCGGTGCTCCAGTGCATCGACCGTGTAGAAGTCGTCAGTGCGCAAAGGCTCCCAAGGCTGCAGGTGGTCGCGATTTACGAGGTAGTAGTCCAGCAGTGCGGCGGCGTCGTAACGGGTGGCTTGGCGTAAGATCAACCGCTCGGTCTGCAAGCCCATCGGCGGCATCCGAAGAATCGACATAATGGCGTTTTTCCACTTGGTTGTAGGATTCTCGAAGAAATCAGACCTCTTTGTCGTCGGCCATGGCGCCCCCCGGCCTGCGCGCTGCGATACCATCGAATAGCACGGCCAGCAGCATGCCCGCGCCTGACAAACATAACAGCTGAACGAAGATCTGATCCGGCTGATCGACGCCCACGCCGCTGGCGGCCAGCAGCGCCGAGTAGGAACCGTAGGCGAGCAGCACCACAACTTGGACGACGCTGAAAACGGACGCGCGCAGGTGCTCGGGCACTTCGGCCAGCAACGTGGATTGTAAAGTTGTGTGCCCGGGAGAAAACATGGCGTTAAACAGGAATGCACTGCCAGACATATGCTGTTTGAGTCGCTATTATTCGAATCGGATATATCGTCAGCGAGAAATGACACTTGTGAAGGACGGCGTGATCGAAGGCCAGGCAATGATGAGGCTGCTCCTTAGCAACTCAACGGTTTGCGGCGAGTGACCTTGTGCCCCGCAAAACGATTGAACCGAAGCCGACGTGCCGCCGATCATGGCTTGCCGCGATCGCTTCAAACGCGACGCGTCAATTGCGCACGCGCGCGTTCGCGCTCGTCGACGGAAAGCTCCGCGGCGAAATCGAAATGACCGGAGATCAGCGTCGCAATGGGTACGCCATCGCGAAAGACGATGCGGTTCCCAGCCAGCGCAGGGATCTTGTCGCCCGGCAAGATGGTACCGACGAGGTTGAGTGGGTCCGCGCCGCTCACGCAGACCAAGGTGCCGTTGCCGGGACGCTTTCGCGTTTCGCGCAAGACCGGAATCGCTTCGGGCAAGGCGAATTGTTCGCCCGACAGGCCGTTGACGAACCTCCCGCCGCGTACTTCGCCGCGCCCCTCCAGACGGTGGAAGGTACGCAGCAGCTCGCGCCAGCGCGGCAGCCACGACGGCTCGCGCTCGAGCAGCTGCCAGCAGACGACGCCGTAACGTCGCAGCAATGTCGTGGCGACATGTTCGAGTACGTCCGCCGATGCGAGGCTCGAGTGCCGTGCATCGCCGATATCGGCGGGCGTACCCGCGGCCGCGGTCTCTCCGACGGGTGGCCGCCTGATCAACGCCCAGCGCCCGGCATCCGCCATGCCGCCGATGAACGCCCCGTGTCGCGCGCCGCGCCGAGGCCCATGGCGCGCGGTGCGCTGGCGTGCCGCGGCCGGCTGCAGCAGCGCGCGCAGTCCCGCGAAGCTGTCGGCATTGACGAGGCCGGCTGCGACCAGTTCGCCGAGGGCCGCTTCGAGCTCGATGGGCAGCGAGCGCGTCTCGTGAAGCTGCTCGTCGAAAAACATCGCCCCGTGTCGCGCGAGCGCGTCGAAGACGGCGCGGGCGCGGGCAGACAACGCATCGGCGGGAGGCGGCTCGCTCAACGCCTGCCAGAGCGGTAGATGGCGACGAGCGAGCAGCACGATCGGCGTCGAGCGCACAGGCGTACTCGATAGGCGGGCGGACGCTTGCGCGAGCCGGGCCCACACGAGCCGGCCCGAGCGGCATAGCGCATCGAGCGACGTGCCCGTATAGTCCCGAATCCGGCCGGGCAGGATGTCTTCTTCCCACGCGGCGGCGGGCGCCTCGAAGCCTTCGAGTTGCTCGAGCGTGGCGGCGAGCGCGTCGGGTCCCATGCCGCGCGAGTCGGGCGCTATGCGC
>Ga0157374_10000110_pt1 | contig 75358 bp, 62 predicted proteins | sample M25metaG_FD_115308 | JGI IMG/M metagenome (GOLD analysis project Ga0157374, IMG submission 115308) | Miscanthus rhizosphere microbial communities from Kellogg Biological Station, Michigan, USA - M2-5 metaG | ecosystem: Host-associated > Plants > Roots > Rhizosphere > Soil | place: USA: Michigan...
CGACTGCCGGCCAGCTAGGCCGCCTTGGATGGGGTGGGCTGCCGCCCAGCGAGAGGCTTTTTCACGCAAATCGGCAATGTTCGCCTCCGGTGCCCCCTCGCGAACGACCCGCTCCATCTCGGCCGAATAGAGGGCCAGCAGGGACCGGTTTCGCGCACTGAGCTCTGGCACGGAGGCCGCGACCATTTTGGCAAATTTTGCCGAGGACCCTTTCTTGGTCGCGCCACCCGAGATGCATCCCCTTCTAACAACATCAGCCCACAAGCCAAGCAGCACAGACACCAGACCATTGGCCTGCGTTTGTTCCTGTGCTTCTGTGTTTGTGGCAAGTGATACTCCCGGCAAGAAAAAGAAAGCCGATCTTGGCTGTCCCGTCCTGCGATGGATCAGACAAGAAAATGCGCATTCCCAATGCCAGGCAATTGTTACAGGTCCCTAAGTCCGGAAAACTGTCAAAAACTGCTGGTTCATGGAATCGGGTTCTCTGCAACTCGGCGTAGTGGAGTGAATGACAGTCGCTTGACAGCACTACATGATAGTGTCGAATCCTGCTGGGCCCATCCAGTTGTAAGTCGAGCACGGATTACTGATCATGGATCACTGATTACTGCGTTCTTGTGGTCGGGCGGGAGCTGCCAAGTCCCTGGCGGTCTTCAAGCGAAGCATCCAGGACATCCTTAGGGTCGCGAAATGTGCTCGCGACCGTGGTTTGAAGACGATCGAGCCAGTAGTGGAGGGCGGGCTGCCGCTCTTCGGGCATGATCGAGATCAGTTCGTTGACGAGCGCCATCATTCGACGCATGACCTGAACGCTAGTGGCGCCATAGAAGCGTATCTCGTCAAGTGCTAGGGTCAGGAAATCTTCCCAAGTCGGGAAAAGAACCACGAGACGAAGTTCCCCCCGGAAATCGCGGAAGGTGCCGATTTCGAGCCTACGACGGCCCAGCCGAATCAGCAGGTCCTCAATTTGGTCCAAGGTCTGTACGGCGGTCGTTGGGTCGTTGATCGCGGCAGAAAGGGCTCTAATCGCAATGTCCACGAGCAAGCGGATGGCGTACTTGGGGTCTTGCTCGAAGGTACGTTCATCGCCGAGTTGGATCGCATTGATCAGTGCCTCCTCTGGAATCTGACTACGGCTACCGTGGACTCTAAGGATCGGCGTCGATTCCATTACAGCATCACCAACGGCAGAAACCATTTCGATTACCGCTCCAGCCGCGCTAGCAACCCGTACGAGAGCAGAGATATTAATCGACTGAACCTTGCGTGGGACGCCGTGGTGAAGAAGGGTCTGGGTGCAGGGAGACTGAATGGACGCGGCCGGGCACATAGACGGCGTCTCGATGGGTGGATACAGTTTCTCGATGATCCCTCGACCTTGTTCACTGGTGAAGATCAGGATTTGGGTGACCTGCAGCCTATTCACGCGTTGAATCAGCCCGATAAACATAATGATGCTGACGATGAGCAATGAAACGACTCCGACTGCACCTATCAGTGGGACCCTGCCTGAACCATAGCGGTCGACCCAAGCAATCGAAGCGAGGGCGTAAAGAAACGTACCTGTAAACACGCCCATGGCATGAGGTAGGAATGGATCACGGGCGACCCAGAGCACAAGGCGAGGGGAGTAGGCCGTAGCGCTGAACTGCACCATCACGAAGTTAAGGGAGAAGACTATGGCTGTGAGAGCAAGCATGCCCGACGCTACAGCCGAATAAATTCCGATCGCAGCGTTCACGCTGACCGTAGAGGCGAGATTGGGCCACCAGGTGTGTCCCAGACGGGGAGCTGTGAAGCTGAACAGAATAGCGCCCCCGGCATACGCCAGCGGAATCATCCAAGCGGAAAGACTGGTGCCCCGGAATTTCATGGCCGTAGAGGCTTACTGGCTCCTGCTTCAAGGACTTTTGATCACAATCGCGCGACGCGATTCAAGGATGTTCGTCCTCAAAGATCCTCGGAGACAGCTCACCCGCTTTTATTGGTCCACGTTTCGCTTCCAATCGGAACTGTGAGTTCTTACTGGGATCGGAGTTGGTTTCCGAAACGGCCTTTGATCCGCATAACCAGCATCAATACAGAAAATTTAGCCGTAAAGCGCCATTTCTCCAGACCGCTTAGACGCTCGGCGAGCCTGTCAAGGCTGACAGAGCCCACGGCCGGCGGGGGTTACAACGCCGACCGCATCGAAATTGCCTGGTTCGTGCACACGAGGGGCTCTCAAAGGTTGACCTCGATGCTCAAAGCGCATGTGCTCGTTTGCCTCCCCACTCCAGGCGCTTCAGAGTAAGGCTTTTACCACAGCTCCCGGTTTTAGCGCCAAGATAGAGCTTGCAACCCGAAGGTCCATCGGTTCGCCCGCCACAAGCGTCGCCTCGGCGCTTTTTTCCGTGATGCGGATTGCGACTAGCCGTCCACGCCAACGAACATGGAAGGAAAGACTTTGCCAGTTGTGCGGCAGAGCCGGGTGAATGGCAAGCATGCTCCCTTTCAGCCGAAGACCAGCGAAACCGAGTATCACAATTTGCCACAGCGCGCCGAGACCGGCGATGCGCACGCCGCCTGCGCCATTCGGATCGAGATCGAGGTGGGTCGCAGCCGTCCTGTGGAAGTACCGCATCGCCATGTTCGTATCCCCCAAACGCGCCGCGACCAGCGCGTGCATTCCCGCGCTGAGCGAGCTGCCGTGAGCGCAGAGGGGTTCGTAGTAGCGGAAGTTGATCTCAGCCATGTTTTGAGGAAACTCCTTCGGCAATAGCGCGATCAGAGCTACCACGTCCGCCTGTTTCACTACTTGCGAACGCTGCGTGCGCTCCCTGCCGAGAAGCACATCTATCGGAACACTCCGGTTGGCATACTGCGAAAGATCAATGGGTTCCAGTTGGTGAAAACCGGAGAACTGTTCATACAGCCCAGTTTGGGGATCAAGCCCGATGGCAATACGAGAAACCGCATCACGCCAGCCCGCCAACTCGTTATCTCCGACGGCAAGCTTCTTCCGTAGTGCTTGTTCCTGGTCGGGCCAACGTGCCTTCACAATGCTCAAGGCTTCTACCGCCCGGGCGATGTTCCACCGCGCCATCAAGTTGGTAAAGGCATTATCATCCACGTCCTCGTGGTACTCATCGGGGCCAATCACGTGCCGAATGTGCCTCTTCCCGTCCGGTTCGAGGATGGCCCTTGACGCCCAAAACCTGGCTGTCTCAACCAGAATCTCCGCGCCGGCATTCAAGAAGAAGTCATCATCACCGGTAAAGGACCAGTACTGCCAGACGGCATAGGCTATGTCAGCACTGATGTGGTGCTCCATCTTGCCGGTCAGAATGTCCACGGTCTCCCCGTTGTTCCCCACTACGCAGTCCGGCGTTGTTTCCACCCCCGTGTCGGCAGACTCCCATGCAAACAACGCACCTTCATAACCGCACTTTGCGGCTTTGTTGCGTGCTTCGGGAAGCGTGTTATAGCGGTACATCAAGAGAGCCCGGGCTACTTCCGGCCAGACCGCCGTATAAAAAGGAAGGAGGTATATCTCGGTGTCCCAAAAGACGTGCCCGAGATAAGCATCTCCGGTAAGGGCGCGTGCGCCTATCGAGACTCTGGGATCGTCGGGATTCGCAGCGCTGATCAAGTGATACAAAGCGAAGCGCATGGCACGCTGGGACTCATCATCGCCTTCGATCTCTATTTCGCTCGAGTTCCAGCGTTTCTCCCAGGCCGATTCGTGCGCGGCTAAGACACCCTGCCATCCGATTTCGCAATTGCGCGTCAGAGCCGTTCTGGCGCGCGGCGATGGGTCTTTGTCGGGTGTGTCGGATCGCGACACCGACACAACCCGGTCGAACTCGGCAACTTGTCCACGAACAGACTGCCACTTCCACGTCCACCGAAGCGGGAAGGGACGGTCGGAGTCGAGAATCTTTCCGTCCAGACTGAGTGATGCATGGCCTGCCATGGCCACCCTCTTGCCTGAGCCTTCCAGTTGCCAGGCGCCGAGATCCCGCTCTAATTGCGTTGGTTCCATACCGAGCCCCGCAAATGCAAAGCTCGCTTCCACTTCCACTTCAACACCTTCCCTGTCCAACGTTAGCCACATCAGTTGCAGTCCAATCGCCCGATCTGCCAGCGACAGGAGCCGCAGCTCATGCCCTTCGAAAGTGACTCCAGAGGGAGTGCAGTGAATCCAGGACGACAGCAAGAGGCCGCGCCGCATATCCAATTTGCGCGTACCAGAACGTATCTGGCCGTCGCGCGCCAGCAGGGCCTTCCCGTCCAGTGTTATTCGCACCCGCGACCAATCGGCGATAGGAACCATTGCGGGTACCGGCGGCTCTAGATTCGGCACATCAAACAGACCCGCGACATAACAGCGCGGCCAAGACGCCCACCGGCTATAGCCTAACCACGACACCCAGGTGGGGCCCCGGCTGACCGAGCGGGAGGCACGCATCCCCAAAAATCCGTTACCGACAGCAAAGCTCGATTCAAAAGCGCTCTCAGTCAGAATGTCGTAGCCATCGTGGCTGAGAGTCCAACTTGGATATTCTGTTCCGTTCAGTGCCTCAAGCATCCCCATGGTTTTCACTCTTGTTGAATGTGCGATTTTGACCGGGCTGGCAAACGTAATGATTTACGCGGAGCGAGCGGTTCTTTACTCGGAAGCACAAACCTCAACTCGTTTGTTTACAGGCACAATCTAGAGTGGCTCCCCCGGGTTTGGCACTGGCACAAGTGACAGACTGCAGAGGCAAAGGACCATCGCCGCATGATTGTTGCTGCGGCCCTCCGTTCTGAAAATCCGGCTTCGATACGTATTACATGGGATTTTGCACTTGAAACCGAGGAGCGACCGATTTCCCCGTCCGCAGAAAAGGGCCGCGGTTGCTTTCGCCTAACAGCCATGCGCCTCTTGAACTTGCGCCCATGTTCCGCATTTCTTCCGGCTGATACTTCTGCTAGTTCAATGGCCACGGCACTAGCGATATCGTCAAAAATAATGTTCCTATCCGCCCGACCATTGCCCCAGCCGCAGGCTCAGTCGAAAGTAATGCCATGGTTATCGTGATTGGCGCCGATCATGCCGGATTTCCTCTCAAGGAGGCGCTTGCCGCCCAGGTGAGGCAACTTGGTCATGGCGTTCTAGATGTTGGCACCCACGGTTCTGACCCGGTCGATTATCCCGATTACGCAGAAGCCGTGACTGAGGCCCTCATTCAGGGCAAGGCCGATCGAGGCGTCCTCGTATGCGGCAGCGGGGTAGGAGCGTCGGTTGCCGCGAACAAAGTTCCTGGCATTCGCGCCGGGCTGTGTCATGACACATACTCCGCCCATCAAGCCGTCGAACACGATGACATGAACGTTTTGGTGTTAGGCGGACGTGTCATAGGTCCCGAACTGGCGCGGGAACTCCTGACGGCCTACCTGGGAGCTGCCTTCACCCGAGAGGATCGGCATCGACGACGATTGCAGAAAGTCGCTGCTATCGAAGGACGGTACCTTTCGAGCCACACGTCGAAGCTGGGAAACACCCGACCGGTCATTATCCCGGGCCACTACGATGCTGTTCTGCTCGACATGGACGGCGTCATCACCGACACCGCCAGCATTCACACTTCCTGCTGGAAGACCATGTTCGACCAGTTTTTACGTAAATGGGCAACTCAAAGCGGCCAGGCATTTCATGAGTTTGATGCTCGCGACTACAAGCTTTACGTGGATGGAAAGCCCCGCTACGAAGGCGTTCGCGACTTCCTGAAGTCGCGTGAAATCACCTTGCTGGAAGGTTCACCTCGCGATTCTTCGTCTCTTGAGACCATTTGCGGCCTGGGCAACCGCAAGAATGAACTCGTCAACTTCCGTTTGGCTTCCGCTGGCGCCACCGCATATCCAGGCACGGTCGCATTGATCTTGTACCTGCGCCGGGTTGGAATCAAAACCGCGGTGGTGACTTCGAGCGAGAATTGCCAGGCCGTGCTCAGGGCAGCAAGGATGGATGACCTCTTCGACGTTCGTGTCGATGGTCACGTGCTTCAGCAACAACACCTTGCCGGCAAGCCCGCTCCCGACTCCTTCCTGCGGGCCGCAGAGATGCTTCGGGTGAGCCCACAACGCTCGGTCGTAGTCGAGGACGCAATTTCTGGCGTTGCAGCCGGCGTGAAAGGTGGTTTTGGGCTTGTGGTCGGCGTAGACCGAACGAACAACGCATTAGAGTTGTTAAACCAGGGCGCACACCTGGTTGTCACTGACTTGGCTGACCTGTTGACGACAGCCGTCGAGACACCATTGAAACCTGCGGCATAACGACAAGGGCCTTCTCGAATGATCCCTCATGAGCGATTGAAGCCACCAATCGGCGACTACCCGCCGGACGGATGGTGCGTAGTTGAAAAGAACTTTCGCCCATTGTGGCGCTTGAGGTGGGCGAGTTTCAGAAAGCCGTGGAGTACGCTCGTGCGGCCCTGTTAATGGATTTGGCAGACGTCGGTGGCAATGTCACCGACGTCTGCCACATTGCGTCCATGGGCGGAACTTGGATGATCTTCACCTACGGCTTCGCGGGTTTTCGCGATTGCGATGGAAGGCTTTCTTTCCGGCCGCAGCGGCCAGAGCCACAGGCGTCCGTGCGCTTTGCACTCACCTACCACGGACAAGAGTTAGGCGTCGAAATCGATCCAGTTTCTACGACTCACTCGCTCCGCAGCGGCAACGAGCTCACCAGCCGACATGGGGAGGAAGAAATCGTGCTCCATTCAGTGGTTGGGCCGGTCACAGCTTCAATGCCTTCCGAAATGCGGCCAGCCCGAAAACCTTTCTGGCAGGACCATGAATCGAGGACGCTACGGAATAGCAGCCGTCACCTGGTTTGAGTATGGACTTTGTTTGCCAGAGCTGTTGAGGGCTGCAACGACATAATAGTAAGTGGCACCTGATTGAACTGCAGTGTCGGTAAAGCCCGGCCCTGAGGGACTGCCGATCAAGGCATAATAACCGCCTGAGACGGTCGAACGGTAAACCCGGTAGCCACTTACCCCGGAACTGGTGCTGGCATTCCAGTTCAGTTGAACCGAGTGCGACGTCGTCGTACCCGTTGTGGTGCATGTGTAATCCAGGCTATTGACCCAGTCCTGGCTGGTGTCGGATGCGACAACTCGGAAATGATAGGTTTTCCCAGGCGTCAGTCCCGAGATCATCTGGGTCTTAGTACGCCAGTACTGGTTGCTGTTTGCGGTGCTTTTTGTATAGGATCCGGCTGCGAGCCCGTAATCAAGATGCGCAATTGTCGGAACCGCGGTAGTCCAGCCTATCGTGCAGCTGGTGGTCGTGGAACTCTTGCTGATATTGCTGAACCAAGTCTGGGCACAAGCTGGAAGGCAAAGCACTAGGAGAATGGCAAGTCTGGATACAGATTGGGACACGGATCGCTCCAAGGGAAGATAAGGCTCAGACGTCTGCAAGCCACTGAAAACACGAATGGTTTCAATGCGCTGGATCGTCCAACCACGCTGAACAGGGTTATATCGGAACCCTCTCTCCTCGGCAAAATAGGAAGGGCAATCGTTTGCCCTGCTTGCGATTATCGGAGTGTCCTTTTGACAGGAATTTTGCAAACAAGACGAGACAGTCGCATCCCTCTAAAGTTGTAGACGAATTGCAACTTCCCGGTGATTGACTCTGCCTTACAGCAATGTTTAAGTGACGTAGTTAAGGCTTTGCAAGTGAAGTCTAGCTCTCGTTTCCGTGCCCTTAGAGGGTGTTCCCGTCCTGCACCCTCAGGTTCTACGTGGGCTCCCCAGGATATGCATGCAACTTCTTCTACTTCCTTGCAGTCACAACACTTGACTTTCCAGGCTTCCACAACAGGACTGGCGAGCTTCAGGGGTGAGGCAACGGATTAGTGTTTTGGCGTCTTTGATAACTGCGAGTTTGTCGTGCCTGCCAAGAACATCCAATCCCCGATTAGCCTTCTGATCGCAGACGCAAACGCAATGGTTTGCGAACTTCTCAGTGGTGCTTTCAAGGGGCGGCGTAGTTTTAAAGTAGTTGCCTCCGCAGTTACGATGGGCGACTTCCTTTCAATAGCCGCAACAACTGCCATCGATGTTGCTCTGGTGGGAGCACATTTGCAGGATGGAAAGGGCAGCGGATTGCGTGCCGTTCAAGAGTTGAAAGCAATGCGTCCCGATACACGTTCCATCGTTCTCTTGGAGCGTTCCGAGCAGATCCTGATTCCTGAGACCTTTCGCGCAGGAGCCAAGGGAGTCTTCTTCCGCTCGCAGCACGACCTCGATGTGCTCTGCAAGTGCGTATCCCGCGTACATGCAGGACAAATATGGGCGAGCAGCACGGAGCTCGAACAAGTCATTGAGGCTCTTCGCCGCTCGAGCCCGCTGCTTTTGACCAATGCTCAGGGGACCAAACTTTTGAGCAAGCAGGAGAGCAGGATCGCCCGCTTGATTGCTCAAGGCATGACGAACCGCGAGATTGCCAGTCATTTAGGGCTGAGCGGGCATACGGTCAAGAATTATCTATTCAAAATCTTCGACAAATTGGGCATTTCCAACCGAGTCGAACTGGCGTTGTACGTCACCAGCCGCGACGATCGCATCGATCTCGATATTGAGGAAATCATTGAAACCCCGCAACTGAAAAGAGTTGGGTAGCGTTTCAGTTCTCCCGGATAGGGATGGGGTTGCGGGTCATGTCTTTGCAATACTCGTAAGTTCACCGTAGAGAACGTCCATCCGTCCGTGATCCATGAGCACTATCGATACGTCTTTCCGATTCGTCCTTCCGTGACCTTCACACGAGCCCGGGTTCTTGCGATTCTCAATCGATGCAAAAACTAATCGCCCTGATTTCTCTAATTGTGATTCCGTCGCTGTCTTGCGCGGCCCCCTACAAACACGTTCAAATTTCGATCAGCCCGTCGAGCACGACAGTAGTCTCAGGTGGTACACAGCAGTTTTCGGCCAACATTTCTGGCACGTCGAACACCAGCGTCACCTGGTCCGCGTCGGCTGGAACGATCACGAACAATGGCGTCTTCACTGCCCCCACCGTCACTCAAAACACCACCGTTTATGTGACCGCTTCAACCACCACCTATCGGACGAAGAGCGCGACGTCAACGGTTACGATCACCGCACCGGCGGCAGCACCTACGCCAACACCAACTCCAACACCAACTCAACACATTGTTGATCTGAGCTGGAACTTGTCTACCTCTCCTAACACCAGCGGCTACAACGTATACCGGGGTACAACATCCGCGGGACCGTACTCCAAGATCAACAGCGGCGGGTTAGTAGCATCCAGTTTGTACACGGATTCAAACGTCTCTAGCGGCCATACCTACTACTACGTTGTGACCGCCGTAGACAGTTCTGGTGCGGAGAGTGGATATTCCAACCAAACCCAGGCGGTTGTGCCCTAGCTCAAAAACAAAAAAACCCAAGCCACGATAGTAGCTTGGGTCCGACCTACAACGATAACTACGGCAACGAATGCAGGTTTGTTGAACGATGAGCGGGCTCGGCGTCGTTTATTCGTTCGGCTTGCGCAACGGTTCGCGCACCCCTTTCGCCCTACAGCGCCAGCGCCGGCGATCCGATCGCGTCCCCTGCAATGCAGACCGAAATTCGAGCAGGACTCTGGCGGCCTCGAGAACGTCAGGCGGGTCGATTGCGTCACCTGGTGAAGCCGCGTTGGAAAGCTTCACCGCAGACGACCGCTCAGCCGCCTTGTCGATGAGAACGGCAGTAATCTCCCGTTGGCGGACCGCGAAACCGCGGACGAGCGCGCCTTCGCAAAGAATGTTGATCAAGCTCGGAATTCCTCGCGAATGGCAGCCCACGGCGGCAACAGCCTCGGCGAGGAAGATTGGACCGCACTGCGGGCTTGCCTCGGCAAAGCGTAGCCGCGAGGCAATGTATTGTTCAATTTCGGTTTCATTGAGCGGCTTGAGCTGCGATTGGAATGCTGGGCCCGATGTAGCCTCGAACGGAGCCCGCCGAAAGCCGTAGTAGGATAAGTAGCCACCGCAACCCGGGTCGCGAAGCACCTCGCTCACGGGAAAACCCATTGTACCGTCCCGAACCTCTTCCGTTGATTCCGTCCTTAGCGGCGATGGAGGAGCGATGTCCGGCTGAAGCTCGGCGGGTTCAAGGTCGCCAATTACCTCCTGCGCAATGTCGGAGTCAACTTGCTTGGCCCTGAGCGCCACTAGCAATAGCAAAGCGTTAAAACAGATGGTGTTGATCTCTCGCGGGACACCGTGGCTCGTTCTCCAAATAAGCTCAAGCGCTGCCGGAGCGAACAGCCGCTCACCGCGATAGCCGGCAACTTGCAAACGATGCTCGATGTAGCTTGTTGTTTCCTCGCGTTCCAAGGGCACGAGGGTTTTGATGATGGATATCCTTTGGTGGAGTTGCGCGAGCTCCGGCACGGAGAGCTGCCGAGCCAGTGACGGCTGTCCCGCCAGTACGATCTGCAGCAATTTCTCACGGGGTGTCTCGAAGTTCGACAACAGCCGCACCGTCTCCAGCACCGAGGCTCCAAGCGTTTGGGCTTCGTCGATGACCAAAATTGTGCGCCGCCCTCTCCTCCGCTCCTCCATCAGCAGGCGATTAATCGTGTCCTGTATCTCCACTACGTCTGTACCCTTCACCTCGCTGCCCAGTTCGAGCGCCACGGAACGCAAAAAATCACCCGCATCTCCCGGTAGCTGAAAAAGAAATGCGGTTCGCGCACCACGATCGAGCTGCTTTAAGACATCGAACAGGATAGTGGTTTTACCCATCCCTGGCGGAGCGATCAGCGCTTGGAAACCGAGTCCACATTCCAAACCGACAATGAGAGAGGCTCTTGCCTCTGTATGGCTATGGCTTTTATACAGGTATCGCGGGTCAGGCGTGCAGCCGAAGGGGTTTTCCCGCATTCCGAAGGCTTCCGACAAAAGGTTGGGGACGCCCATCATGGTAGGCCAATTCCTTTCTTATCGCTCCGCTGGTTCATTCCGTCACCGTGTCACTCACAAGGAACTCGTGCTATCGACCGAAGGTATGATCCGTCGCTTGGCAACATCGCCTATGCCCTTTCGAGATCTTTTCATGCAGCGTTCGGAGTCATAGGATGCAATGCAAGGTCGTACTACACCGCTTCACATCGGGACTGCGCTCCGAACCTTGCTTCACTCGTCTGCATGGAGCGAAGTCCGATGCTCGAAGGCAACCAATCACTCAGGTTCAGGAGGCACTTACTTAATGCGAAGTGAGATCAGGAGAATGCTGCTCATTGTTACGCTGGTCATGGGACCCGCTATGGCAGCGCAAAACTATTATGTGTCCACGGCAGGAAGCGATTCCAATAATGGGTCATCCACTGCTCCATGGAAGACGATCACCCATGCTGCTGCTTTAGCCCAGGCTGGATGGACGGTGCACGTAGCTCCAGGTACTTATAACGAAGGCGTTATTCAAATTTCTGCCAGTGGTACGTCGTCATCCCCGATCACGTTCATTTCTGACACCCAATGGGCTGCTAAAGTTGCGGATTCTGCGTGGCACGCCTTTTACCTCACAGGCAGCTACATAGTTATCAACGGCTTTGAAGTTTATATGACCAATCCCGACAAAGCCTCTGACATCATTGACATCTACGGCACTCACGAGAAGGTTGTCAATAACTACGTCCACGAATTGGACAATACCGGACCAAGTTGTTGGGGAGGAGGCGCGATTGCTGGCCCTCCTTCGAGCTACCTCACCGTCACGGGCAACACCATCGCAAATGTAGGGTTCTCTACCTGCGACAACGTGAACGGCATCTATCTCGGCGGAGATCATCTCTATATTGCTAACAATATCGTTCGCAATGTTGTTGGGAATTGTATCCAGCTCTGGCCCTATGTCAGCTACTCACAGATCATGAACAATGATGTAAGCTACTGTGGCGGTTCGTTTACCAACCAGGCTGGAATCACTATTGGGACAGACGTGAACAATCAGGGCCCGCTACCCGGAAGTAACCATAATGTAGTGGGAAACAATATTGTTAGAAACACATGGTTTGGTATTCGTGAGTGTTGTTCTGACTCTGGATATCTCGGAACTGACGAGCAATATCTCAACAATGATGTACTGAATGCCGGCACGGCCAATTATTATCTAGTGAAGAGCGGCGCCACTCCGCAGAATCCTCTCAGTGTAGATCCGCTTTACGTCTCTTATTCAACCGGACAATCATGCGGAAGCGCTAGCTGCGGTGGCGGCATCGGTAATTACTCCTTGCAAGCGAACAGCCCGCTTATCGATAAGGGGACTAGCTCGTATGCCCCCAGCGCCGATTTCAGCGGAGCGGCGCGTCCACAAGGGGCGGGTTTTGACATCGGAGCATATGAGTATACTTCTACGTCTACGGCCCCGCCTTTACCACCCTCACAACTGACCGCCATTGTGCACTGACGGACGTGCATCGTAGATTTTGGCCCATGGGCTGCCATAGACTGTTTTGAGCAACGCACACAGAGATATGGCAGCTCAATCTTTTTCTCGTGGTAAGCGCAATGCCGGGCCGCCCACTTGTGGTTAATCGTACGGACCACATGTGGCTTGGGACGAAGTTTGTGAACCTGTGCAGTCGCTGAGCACTCCCTATCTCACCCCCGCACGCGAATCCACTCTCGACCGTGCTTGCAGATAACCATACTGCCAACATGTGAAATTTCGATCAAGCTGCCGCGCGTGGTGGAGAGTCGGCCAACTCAGGCTCGGGTTGCAAAGCTTCGGAAAATGTGCGCCAGTCGTGAAGAAAGAGACTATGCGGCGCTATCCGCAATAGATAATTGAGAGCCCGGTGAGTGCTATGACTTAGAAGTGGGCGTGCCAAGGGGCTTATCAGAATGTTGCGGTCGATCGGTTCTCGTCGAAATCCCATACTGAGTTTGAAATGTTCGAGCGAGCTCTTGAACGCGATGGGTTGCAAGCCGTACGAGACTCGTGAGACCCGTGAGGTCGCAAGCAAGTGTCGAGTGACCGTGAACAGAAGCGCGTTCATGGGGCGATATTTCAGGCTCTCGGTCATGACGTAAGGGTGATACGTGTAAGCATAGTCATCGATAATCGGGACGAGCATAAAACCGCACAGTCTTCCTTCCACAAACACGCCCCAGGCATCGATATCTTGCATTCTCGAACACAGACGCATGTAACGCTGCCACAAATCATCCCTAGTGAGATGGGATGGTCCAGGGCGGTCATGCCGGTCGAAAACGCTGTTGTTAATGGAGCAGCCCTCGCGAGCGAGCAGATCAAAATCAACTTGCCTAACAACACAGTTGTTGAGACCCTGACGTGTCGCGTTGCGTGCGTTGTGACCAAGCGAGTGGAGATCGTAATCTCGATCGTCGCAAATGTATTCGCAGGTGGTACTTCCGTCCCCACGCGGGCAGGTATAACGTACAACCGCGGCGCCATGCAGGAAAAGCCGGGCCCTACCGCGACGAGTCAAACGAATTCGTCGGTGAGGAGGAATACTCTCTAAGAAGAACGGGCGCTTCATAACCCAAAGCTCACCGTCGATCTCGAGAGTACGGAGGCCCTGAGCCCGCAGGAACGTAGCATATTCATAACGGTCCATAAGCAGTGATTCGTAGCCAGAATTGCCGATCAGCCCGATTGCCCGCAGCTAGGTCGGGTAATCAAGCCGCCAGCACATTCGTATAGAGGTTAAAGAGTACCTCTTCCTGCATTTCCCAGTTATATTGCTTTTCCACCGCCGCTCTGCCTTGTTTGCCCATCTGTTCGGCTTCATCGGGATGCGTAAGGACATATTCAACCGCCTGGGCGATGGCATGGGGATCAAAAGGATTTACCAGCAGGCCGCATTTGGCGCCTTCGATAATACTGCGCCATAGCGGGAAATCAGAGGCAATGACGGGAATGGAGGCCGCCATGTATTCGAACAATTTATGGGGCATGGCCCGGATATTGTTGGGCTCGGGATGAAACAGAACAAGGCCACCGCGCACTCGCCCTAAGATGTCTGCGATCTGAGCGCGATCCACCGATCCCCAGTCGCGAACTTTTGCCCACCCGGGATATGCGCTTACCTCTTCGTAAAGCCCGTCGGGAAAGTCGTCTCTCGCTAGCTCTAGCGTCGCATGCAAGTGGTCGGGGAGAAGAACCATGGCCTTCACCATTTCGCGAACTCCACGCTCTACCAACATACCGCCGACGTAGGCTACGGCACTTTGCCGCGTTTGCCAAAACGAGCGAGTGGGACCAAGTTCCTGAAGGCGGGGATAGTTGTGCACCACGACGGTCGACGAATTGTATGTTTTAAAGCGATGGGCAATGTTCGGAGTAACGGTTACGAGCCCGGAAAAGCAAGCTGCTCCAACCGCCTCAACCGCCCTAACAAACCATGCAATGGGCATGCGCAACCATGCAGGCAGGTAATACTTGGAGAGAATGTCGAGCGGAAAATCTTCATGAACATCATAGACTACCTTCCTGCCGAGGAGCACCAGCAACAAGCCCACGGGAATCAATTCTGGATCATGGAAATGATAGAGATCGGCCTTAGCTCGCAAAGCCTGACGAAATACTCTCCATGTGGTCCGAGTCATTCTCGACAGCCGATGTCGCAATCGCGGAATTGACTTGATGCACACTCCTCCCACAACTTCATCCCGAACGTGGGGAACGACAAGCGTGACCTGATGGCCGTGACGGGCCAGCGACTTGCATTCCTTGTGAAAAATGCGGATGTCAAAGGCTGCGTGGACAGACGTAAGGTGTGCAATTTTCGCCATCGTTGCTTTCCATAGAGATGTGTCTGACCAGCGTTTTCTCAAGAGGAGGCAAGCAAGACACTGCTACGGACTTGTTCAGCGATCAACAGCAAGTCGCCTTCTGAAAGGCAGCTGTAGTGAGGAACGATACATACAGTCTGGGCCGCCCTTTCGGCAACATCGCATCCCGATGTGTAGCCGAATTGACGCGCGTGATAGGCACAGTTTTGATATAGCACAGAGGTGTCTACGCCATGGCGAAAAAGAATTGCCCGGGCACGGCGTCGCTGTTCTACATTACGATAGCGTATAGGCCATAAAAAGTGATTCCATCTGCCCCAGGGAGGCTCAGAGATTGCTCCCAGGTCCACTCCATTTAAGACCTGCTGTAGCTCTGCAGCGTGCCGCCCGAGCTTGTCCAGTTGGCGACGAAACATGCCAAATCGCATCTCCAGTAATCTTTTGACTCCCGGCAACATGAACTTGGGCTGCCAGCAACCCCGCATAGTGGCCGCCGGTGCTGCATAATTGCCGTCAAAGGGCCTATCGTGCCGCTCAAGAATCTTAGATGTGTAACTGAAGCGATAGACTGAACTCGTGTAGATCAGGGACATAAGCCACGATCTAACTGCCGCCCTAAGCTCTCCCGTTCTACTGGCAAACGGTAGAGTTCGAAGCTTTTTGTCAGCGGCGGCGGCCAAATGAGGATCGTTAATCACCAGCATGCCACCGGAGCCGATTGCAACCGGTTTATGTCGCCCAAAACTAAAGAAAGACGCCTCGGTCAAAGTACCCGTGGGCAAACCCTTGTACTCACTAAACAGGGAGTGTGCACAATCTTCAATCACCGGAATGTGGCGAGCACCAATAGCAGCACGGATTTTGTCCAAATTCGCAGGGTACCCGAAGGTGTGGACCACGATCAGAGCATCCAGTAGACCCGCAACCCGCGACAGATGCTCGGCGGAAATCGAATACGTATCGAGGTCAATGTCGATAAATACAGGTGAACAGCCAGCTGCAACAATGGCGTCAAACACGGCCATGCAGCAATACAAAGGCACTCCCACTCGGGCGTGTGGAGGCAGCGGCAGGATGCGCAACAGTAAATACAAGCACTCTCGGCCGCTGCCAACAAAGTATACGGAACTGGGCGAAAGCCAGCGCTCAATGAGGCCAGTCGCCCGGGTGTCTCTAGCCCAGATGCTGGTAAATGCGTTGACGAGCTCTGTCGTGGTGTACTCACGCGGATAACGCGGGATGACTTGGCCGGTTTGATGTGTTGCGGAAATTGGAACGGAAGTCAAGCTATTGTTGCTTTCACCGCGAGGGTGGCACACACGCGGCCAGGTTAGCGGCGGTGGCTATCGCGGTACATAGGACGCCCATCGCGTCTCGAAGTACTTCAACTGCTCATCGGCGGTAATCGAAACTAGAGCATGCAGCAGGAATACATGCACACCGTGGTAGCTCACACCCACATGAGGAGGGCTTTTTCTTATTAGGTGACTCAAATCGTATGCTGTGAACCCACCCAGGTCATAGTAAGGAAGGATCGAGCGTAGTGTATTGAGCGAAGTGTCAAAATATTGATGTGCCTGTTCTGCATCTTGCCCAGGCACACTGGACCAGTCATAAAGACCAAGTATCGTATACATGAACCCGTTCAGAGTGTGAGCCGAGGGATTTGCGGGATACTCCTCGAAAATGACGGCTTTCCCGAGAGCTGGGTCTACGTTCGCGAGTGAACCCCTGACTCCCCCTTGCGAGACGGGGACCAGAAGAAAGGCTAAGGCTTTGTCTCCAGCCTGGATATATCGGCGGTCGCCGGTGATGTGATATGCGCGCGCAAATACACTCAAGGCAAGCCCTTGCGCCATTGCCGAGCACCAACCCGGCGCATAATCTTTCGCAGCAAAATAGTAGTGCCACGCAAATGGAAATCGCAGGGCGCCGAGTGCATCCTGCATACTTATCAAGTGGTTGGCCGCATGAAGGAACCCATCGCGCGCGGAAACCTGGCCCTGCACAAAGCGTCCGTGCATCGAAAGCGCATAGAGGGCGATGGTAACCGGGTTGTAGACAAGCTTTCCTCTATAGCTAGTCCGGGGGGTTTGGTCAGCATCAAAACTTAACTCATCCGGACTCCAGCTCTCCGTTCCGGGTACTCTAGGAGGAAGAAATGTGCGACTAAAATATAGCCAATTACCAAAAGGGGTGTATTCCTGAAGATTGTTTTTGTATGTATAACCTAAAGCAGCGTATTCACGCTGCGCCTGCCGTACTAGACAATGATAATCCCCCTGAGCTAGCTCGCCTGAGGTCTTCCGGGTCCCGAACCTGTCCCCGGCCTCACACAACCCACGCGCTACGTATATCGAAGCATAGCCTGCGTGGGCCTTAACGAGAGCCTGTTCGGCGAAACTCATCACGCTTCTGTAAGTAGGTTCGGATATAGCCACCAGCCCGATGCAGAGCAGGAGCACGGCGAAGAGGGTCCTGTTTCCGACGCGTGCAGACGAGATCGCCACTCTGTCTAATAGGGAGCCGGCAACCATCCCCCCTGATGGGACTCCGGTCGAGTTACGAGAAATACTGAAGCTCATACTCGCGCTTGGACGTCAATCGTTAGCACATTCTTTAGCGCTGACCGAGTGTGGCGCCTGCAGGCGTCAGAAGGAATGCGTGTGTAGGTCCGGGATGGTGAGGGTCGTCAAGATCCACAGCGTGCGCGGGGTCAGCAACAGTCGCACCGATTGCAACGATTTGGCCATTGTCATTAATACTCAAAGCAGCGGTTAAGACAATTCCCAAAGATGCCGGAATGAAAGAATTTAAGTCCTGCATCCCCTGTGCACTGGTCCATAGAAAAGCACGGGGACCAAGAGAGATTGCTGATTCTCCGACGACCTGGCCGGCGTTGTTAACTCCCCTCGCCACACTGAAGTTTCCGCCAAGGGTCCCTAGATTCTGGATCGTGCCATTGTTCCACAAAACCGCGTGCCCACCGGCCGGGCCAAACGATGAGCCAACAATCATGCCCCTCGCATTTATGCTCAGCGCTCGACTGGCCGTGTCACCGGCAAGTACGCCCAGATCCTGCATCCCGGTGCCAGATGTCCATAAGAAAGCGCGCTTGCCATTCGAAGCGGATGATATTCCGACGATCTGGCCAGCATTGTTAACCGCATACGCCTCGCTGTCGTTGCCGCCCAAAGTCCCGAGGCTCTGCATTCCTGTTCTACTGCTCCACACAAAAGCACGAACCCCGGCCGCCCCGCTGGAATATCCAACAACCTGCCCGGAGTCGTTGATCCCAAATCCCCGGCTGCTGGCATCACCCGCCAGTGTACCCACGTCGCGGAAACCACTAACAGGGGACCAGAAGAAAGCATGAACTCCGTTGGCCGTGTTGGACGATCCCGTAACTTGGCCGGGATGGTTGATTGCAAATGCATCGCTATAGTCCCCACCCGCCAGTACACCAAGACTCCGCACGCCTTGTCGTGAGCTCCAAAAAAATGCCCGCGAAATGCCGGATTGTGGAGCGCCCGAGCTGCCCACGATGTCGCCAGCGAGGTTGATTGCCCGGCCTGTTGTACTACCCCCTGGCAACGCTCCGAGATCGACAACGTTGTACGACCCGGCAGCAGCGTGTGATGCTGCCATGAGCAGCACCGCCAGCGCAGTCGACAAGTTAAGATTGGCGATACTTCTCCTCATTGTGCATCTCCTGTTGGTGACCATTGGTGAGGCACGACTAGTGAGCCAGCGTCTTGGCTTTCGCGGTGTTCGAATATGCGGAGTTGCCGGACGCATTGAATGCCCGCACACGGTAGTAATAGAAGGTGCTTACGGTCAGACCGCTATCTGCATAATTCGTCACCCCCGCGCCTACAGTTGCGATTTGGGTGAAATTAGAACTCGTGTTGACGGAACGCTCGATCGAAAAGCCGGACTCATTGTTTGAATTATCGGTCCACCTTAGATTGATTTTTGAACCCGACGCCGCAGCGGCAGATAGATTCGAGGGTGTCGCTGGTCTGCTGGAGCCGGGAGCCAGTTGCACGATCGCTGCCACCGACGGCACACCGGTGGAACTTATGATAAACAGCATGTAATAACCCGGAGGTGCAAGGTTAGCATTCGCAGGACTGATCACGTTCAGCCCGCCGGTGGTTTGCGTGAATGCAAGTTGGTTAAAGCGCTGATTTTGATCAAAAGTGTGGGTTGTAGAGTCCAGGCCGAGTAATGTGACTGACCCAATGCTGCTGGCGCTGGGGGTGCCAACAAAGAACGTTTGCCCATAACTGAGCCCGCCACTCGGAGTAGAACTGATCGTCGGCCGAGTTCCGTGAAACAGATATGGCGGGGAAAAAATCTGGTATGTTGCTCCAGTCTTTTCACCGCCGCCTTCCATGACCCTGCCGTCTGGCAGTAACACCGACGTGGAGTGATAGCCTCGATATACGGCGACGCTTGCCAGTGTCGTCCATGTGTTTGTTAACGGGTTCCACAACTCCGTCGGGTAAACAGGCGCTGTCTCGTCGTCAAAAGCTGAGCCGCTACTTCCTCCGCTTACGAAGATCGTTCCATCGGGCAGTATCGTTGCATTTGCCTGTCGCCGAGGGTAGGTCATTGGAGCGGCATAACTCCACGCGGGTGACGCGGCGTTCATGTCAATGGTCTCAGCAGTATTGGTAGGACCGCCGCCTCCGATGAGGATTATCTTTCCCGGCTGGTACATTACAGCTGGCCCATAATCCCGGCTTCCATATTTACTGTACGCTACAAAGGTCCAGGCCCCTGTTCCCGTAGTGTCCAAAGAACGCGTGGTCTGCGACGGTCCAGCATTGAACACTTTGCCGTTCGGCAATAGAAACATCGATGGGTATAGCGGCTGAGTAAGCTGGGCAGTAGTCAAATTGCGCCAGGTGTTACTGCCCGCCTGCCAAACTTGCGGCAGCGCGTCATTGCCGATAGAGGGATCGATCTGGCCGGACACGACAAGCACATCTCCGTTTGCCAGAGTAGTGTTCGTTGGATACCACCGCCCCTGGTTCATGTCGGGTAGTTGCGTCCACGTACCACTGATTGGGTCATAAATGGAGGCGTTTGGTAATCCGTTTCCAGTCGGATCCTGTCCTCCGGTCACCAGCAGTTTGCCGTTAGCAAGAAAGGAATGGCCCGCGCAGAAGATATTGTAGGGCGCGAACGTTGCGGCAGTCACACCGTTGGTGCTCGGATTCCAAAGCTGTGGATTGTTGCCCACATCAAAGGTAGGCCAAAATAGCACAACTCCGTTATACATAACATGCGTGTGCGCCGGCATATAGGGGAAACTCTGGACGGTCGACCACTGTCCCACTAGAGACGGGTCCGTCACCTGTGCGAATGTGAGGTGAGAGGAGAGCACCATGGCGAACACAATATACTCCGCGATGGTCACTCGCCCTCGCTTGGCGCAGAACTCTATAAGCGTCTTCTCGTTTGTAAACATTGGCCTTCCCTATGAGGGTGTTGCGTATTGTGCAGGATCCGCTGCTCCTTTCGAAGCAATGGTGACGGGGGACAGTTTGGCAGAGTTAGAGCACCCAACTCGGGCAACACCAGCTTGCTCTCGAGGCACAAGCAACCTAAGGTCGACTACTTGTAGCTGTTCATTACAATTAAAGGTATGGATACCGAGTTGGCCCGGGCACCAATTAGGGAGAATCCTTTCCGCCGGTGATTCGCGATAATCAGTTTCCGACAGTACTTGCACGTCGTTGAACACAGTTGCATGACCGTAGGTTTTCGCACAGTCCTGTGCCGGACGGATCAGCCTAGGACCGATTGTGATCAGTTGCCCCGCAGGACGTGCCCGGCGCACGTCGCAGACGACAGGATTTTTCGGATGTGGTGTCCAGCGGCCAAATGGGGTTTCCGCATAAAAGAGATGCAAGTCCTGGTTAAGTGCGCCGTAACGTGTCGATCCTCCGCTCGCGAATAGCCACCATTTGCCGTCGCGTTCCAGCAGCGTGCTATCCACAACCCGGAGCTGGTCAATCAGCGTTGCCTCAAAACACCACCGGTACGGGAAGTCAATTGCGCGATAGGCCTCGATGCGGTTTGCCGCTACAGTTTCCGGAACCAGAAACAGTTCATGCTCCCACTCGAACAGGAACGGGTAGGATAGATGGTGTTCTTTCTCCAGTATCACGATCGGCTCCGTGTAGTTACCGGCTTCATCTACTTCAACGCACGAAATGACGCCCTTGGCAACGTCCCAACGAAAGTCTTCAAAGAAAATATAGGTTTTATGCTCACGGGTGACTACAAATGGGTCGGCGAAAGCGCGATCTGGGGGAGGTTGCACCACCCGGAATTCACCGGAGGAGCAGATAAGTTGTTTTTCGTTTCTGTTTTTCGCGTACCCGAGTACCCATTGGTCGAGATACAAATGATCCTGAACTCGGCTTTTAACGAACTGACGAGCGCAACGGAACAGAAAGCGCCCAGTCCTTAGATTTCCGCGGTGCACGGTCGTGCTGATTGGTTCTGGGCCCATTTCACCGGGATTCGAATTGTCGTGCCCGTCTCGAGTCAGGTTGCTGAGTTCGCGAACCAGCATTTCGCATCTCAACCAAGCCGCCGCATTCTGATTGCGATACAACGACAACGGATTGATTCGAGAAATGCCATCACGAAGAATGCGATTCGCACCGCAGGGGTCAACTTCCACGAGGGTCGTTGCAAACACAGTCGCGAAGTTACTCATTAGTTCAAATAACGACGCGCGGCTGTCGCTTTCGCTTGGCTCACCGCAACGCCATACAGGGCATTGAGCAGCCTCTGCTAGATTGTGAGCCCGGCCTAGTCCGCTCACATCCAACAAAAGGTCTAGTTGCGCTCCGCGTAATTGACACTCTTCGTCCACAGAACACGCTGATTCGTTCTTGAAACTCACATGGCCCCGCGGAACCGTGTCTGCCAAGACGGAAGTGAGGCTTACCCTTCGCAGTGCATCATCTCCAGACCGCACAAAGTGATGACGGTCCCAACTACTCCAGGCACGAAATACTGCTGAGCGCAGTGCCCATACGCTACGGACCCACCACGGATCTTGCGCGGGGTGAAGATATACCACCAGCGCCAGGTCCAGCCGTTCTGATGCCTCGATCGCATCCAGCACCCTGGCGACCCAGCGCGGGATATCTGCGCTCGAGACGGCTATTCCAATTCGTAGCGGTGGCACAACTCTCCGGGAATCACAGTGATGAAGGGGGTGGCTCTGGTCACACGGATACGATCTCTCATTGCTTGCGCAAAGAGTTAAACTTACGATGTAACATTTGACGCATGTATCGCCCTCCAATAGCAGCCATAAGCCCCACGTCGAACTCTTGGCCAGTGCTGTTATAAGTGGGAACTCTGAAGTTCCAAAAGAACTTGCGGGGATTACCGCCCGGCGGTACGGTATAACGGCCATTCACGGCCACGGTGTCTCCTCCCCAATCAAAGAGGTAACAATATTGCAGGGCTTCCGAAGATAGGCAGATATCGGCGACGTCGGACTGATTTTTACTCAGTTGAATTCCGCCGAGAATAGACACCTGAACAGTGAGCCTGAGGTCGGTGATATGCACGGTACACGAAGGAATGGCGGATAAAAGCAACCTGCTGTTTTTCGCGGAGATCTTACGCCGGTAGGCCTGATGAGCGTTCCGTAACTTTTCTAGCGGCACGGTGTCTGCTGTTGTCAGAGGGGCCGTTTCAATTGCCGTATAGTCGATTGCGTACCTTGCTAGGGCAACGGTGCAGTCAATCTCGGCTCCAACCTCCCACACGTCCCCAGGATAGAGCACTACAGTGGTGATCCCAACGTTCTGAGTCAGATACTTAAACACGTCCCCTATGCGGTTGGCTTCGCGGTTGGCAAAGAAGTTCTCAGCGTGGGAAAACCAGACGAAACTTGCACACGGAATGATTGCCTTGGGCCGAAGAAAGCGCACTTGCCGCTTCATGTCATTCAGCTTTTTGCGCGCATGCTCGCGATGGGATAACCAATCGCCAGGGTTGCCCACCCAATTGGCATAGGAGAATTGTGTAAGCAGTACGTCCGGAGCACCAACGAGCTCGTAGATGCGTTCCAGCTCGGCATCATCATCGAAGACGCAATCGTTGAGATTCAGGAGAGTCTGGCCTTTCTCACGGACTGCCAACCATGAGTCGATCAGGCCTTGTCGCCCGCACAATACGGCCGCGTCGTCTGTCAGCTGCACCCATACATTTGTGGGCAACTCCATGGTGCGAAATTGTGATCCCTTGCAAAACTTCACGACCCGTTTGTCTTTTGTCTCATGAAAGAGCACTGTAATGTTTCGGCGATACTCTTCCGGTATGCACCGGAGGTTTGGTGGGCTGAAGTGATCCGGATGTTCGTGGGAAAAGAATACATACTGGATATCTCTAAAATCGTGGAAGCCGAATTTACTCTTCGATAGCAGCGACCAGCCGTTGTCAAAAGCAGACCCTTCGATCCAGGGATCAGAAATCAGGCGTACTCCGTCGATATTAGCGACAAACGAAGCGTGATTTACCCAAGTGATTTGCATGATTAGTCACCTTCGAATGGCTTGCCTCTATGTTGGTAGCTTGCTGACATCTGCGCTCAAGCGGCTCATTCAGATCGAGCCAACGTATCTGCTAAGAAGTTGCCTGGCCGTCGGATTCCTCTGCACCAGGCGACAATAGTAGAGGACCATCAGGACAAACGATATGGCCAGAACAATTTTTGGCGATAGTCCAGAATATTGGGCAGCCACGATGATCAAACCCGCGGGAATTGTCATGATCAGGTGCGGCGCGGCCAAATTATAGACATTCACAAAGGGCACATGCGCCTTCTTTAAAATCGCGACAGAATACAACCCATGTACGATGGCACCAGAGATGGAGAATAAGGCCAAAGTCAAAAGAATGCTGCCCAGGAAACCTCCTGCGACAAGTGAGAGCAAGCGTGTAGTGAAGCTGAGCGCCTCAAACCTTAGCTCAACCGCTTGTTGTTGAAGAACCGGCAAGACTGGATTCAGTGGCACGGACATGAACCAAAAAAATGTGAAGGGGCTCAGAATTTGGGCATACACACCAGCTTCCGCCCACCGTGCTCCGAAGATCAGAACAAAGAGGTCTTTGCTGATTAAGGCTAAAAGCATGCATGGAAATAAAGTGGCGGCGAGCAAATAGTGAAGTGCATTTTGAACCACCGGAGCGAGGTCTCCCTTGAGTTGTGCCGCTGCGGCACGGGGGAAGAAAGCTCTCGAGATGTTTGCCCCGATTAAAGCCATAGGTAACCGCAAGAGACGATTGCCCAAAGAGTATTGGCCGACTACGGTCGTGGTAAAGAATGCCGCAAGGAGAAACGTAGGCATCTGCCATGACAAAGCATTCAGCACAGAAGATAGAACGTTGTATTGCGGAAAACGGCGGTAACGCCGGCACGCAACCCACATGTTGCGAGGTGTGATGGCGTGAACGATTTGGCCTGAGCTTTTTGCAAGATGGACGCAAAGCGCAGCACTGAACAAACCCGCCCCCGCGAGCGTGCCGGTGATGAGCCATCCAGCGGTCGCATGGCCCATGGTCCCGGCCACAATTTGCGTGCCCACCATACCGACCGTGCCTAGCACCTGTGCCGAGGTGATTTGACCAAAAGACCTGCGCCGTGTACTCCATGCGTCCAGAGTCAACTTGAGCGAGCCTAGGAACACACCCACAGGCACGAGTGCAACGTAGGGCGTGAATTCGGGGGACTTCAGCGTATTAGCGAGGGTACGAGCACCAAAGCCGAACAGAGGAAATGCCAAAAGAGTGACGAAGATAGAGATGGCTATACTCAAGCCGAACACGTTCGCGGCTTCTTCCTCTTGCTCTGGTACAAGAATGGCCGTTTCGTAGCGCAGGCATGCAACGACAACAAGGATGCCGACCAATGACATGAAAAGCGCAGAGACTCCAAACGCTTCTGGCGCAAACAAGCGTGCAATGACAGTGGTCGCCAGAGCCCCGAGAAACTGCGACAGCACAGTGCCGGAAGCTAGCGTCAGCAAATCAGTGGCAAAACTGCGGTTTCGCGTTGCGACTGCATTCCTCTCCTGCGCCCCTACTTTCATCCGACCTCCTGGGGCACTTCGACGCTCCCGCTATTCTGAGCATCGAGGGACAGAGTCACCAGGGCGTCGGCGATGCTTCTAGCGCTACTGCCATCGCCATACAAACGAAGCAGTGGGACCTCAAAAGACTGAAGCGCATCGCGCAGGGCCGATTCCACACATGCAGCACTTGTAGGTGAAATAAGACGAGAAGCGCCTGCCACCACAAGCTCTGTCCATTCTGTCTCCGTGCGTAGAGTGACACACGGAACATTGAAAAAAAAGGCTTCTCTCTGCACCCCACCCGAGTCGGTGGCTATGAGTCGAGCGTGCTTCTCCAACAGGATCATCTCAAGATAACCGACGGGCTCGATCAGCCGGATGTGATGCGAATAGACATCCAGCGACTTGGATTGCATTAACATCTTGCGTGCTCGAGGATGAAGCGGAAGGATGACCGGCACCTCCTCTGCGATCGCACGAAAACCGTCAAATATGGCGTGTAAGGCTGTGGGATCGTCGGTATTCTGAGCCCGATGCACAGTAGCGAGGACATATTGCTTACTGGTAAGACCGAGCCGCTTTAGCAAGCCGCAATGCCGCTCTGCCTTTGCAGCAAAATGGAGCGCCGCATCATACATAACATCACCGACTAATCGGATCTTCGATTTGCAAATTCCTTCCGCCTCAAGATTCTCAACGGCCTGTGCGGTCGGCGCGAACAGCAGATCCGATAGCCGATCGGTGCACACCCGGTTAACTTCTTCGGGGTGCTTTGTATAGGAGCGCAGGCCCGCTTCGACGTGTGCGAGCGGCAATTGCAGCTTCGCTGTGGCCAATGCTCCAGCGAGCGTAGAATTCGTATCTCCGAACACCAGGACCCAGTCTGGCCTGGTTTCCAGCAAGATGGACTCAATGCCTTCCAGCATACGTCCTGTCTGGGCCGCATGCGATCCTGAGCCGACCCGCAGGTTGTAATCGATCGCAGGGATGTCCAGCTCCTCAAAAAACACGTCGGACATGAAAGAATCGTAATGTTGCCCCGTGTGAAGAAAGATTTGCTGGATACCACCGACTGCTTTCAATGCACGTGAGACAACGGCTGCCTTCACAAACTGGGGACGTGCGCCAACGATAATAACGATTTTCATTCGAATCGCCTTCTTCAGATCTGCTCCGGCAGCCTCGAGCGAGAGGTCGGAGTACCATGGCCTAGAGCTTGATGAAATGCATCCAGCGTGCGCTGTGCGTTAACATCCCAAGTCAGCATCTCGTGGGCTAGGCGCTCGGCTCGGTTCAGGATTGCAGTGCACTGAGGTGGATTGAGAGAGAGTGCACGATCAATCGCGGACATCAGAGCAATAGAATTCGCGGCGGCCACTAAGAATCCTGTATCACCGTCGGTAATCAGCTCCGAAGTACCTCCGACGTCGGTCGCAACTACCACGGTGCGGCAGACCATCGATTCCGAAACAATCGTAGGGAAGCCTTCGCTGAGGCTGGGCAGGACTAGGCAATCGGCGGCACACAGCCACACGGGAATTCTCTCGTGCGGTTGTCGACCTATAAACATACACTGCCTGCCAATCCCCAGCCGCTCAGCGCGGTCTTTGAGAGCACCCTCCAGAGGACCGTCGCCTATGAGATACAGAGATACGTCCGGCCTGTTCAGTTTTGCTACAGCCTCGAGGAGGAAGTCGACTCCCTTTAGTGCTATAAGGTTTCCGACGAAAAGGATGAGCTTGCGACCAGCGTCGAGACGAAGCTCCGCTCGCGCGTCGAATTTGGGCATAGGCTTGAATGCCTGCGGATTGGCCCCATTGTGCGCGACACAGATCCCCCTCCTGCCGCTCATCTGTTCCGCTTGTTTCTTTAAGTCGTTACTGACTGCTATTAGTTGATCGATGTTCCTCAGTACCCATCGAGTCGCGGTGTAAGCAGAGCGGCACAGGCGTGGGTATAAGCTGATATCAGAGCCATGTAAGGTGCAGACAACAGGAAGGTTAAATTCGCGCCCTAACAGCACCGCAGCCATGCCGTCAGGTAAAGCTGTATGGGCGTGAAGCAGATCGAGTTTCAAGGAATTCAGTAACTGTCGTACAACGCTGCGACACTGGACATAGTAAGCCACTCCTTCGCAGGCCAAAAAATGAAGCGACGGCAATTGCAGGGAACGCACGTATTCGGTCTCAATGCCCTGTACGACGTCTCGTTCGGGAATCTGTGAGTACTTCTGAACCCGGCGCACGGACCTAAGCAGTGAGGGAGACCATGGCTGAGGTGAGATGACATGTATGTTCACGCCATATTTCTGTAAAGACCGAGCCTGGTCGAGAACGAACTTGCCCTTCGTTGGATGAACGACTGTGGGAAACATGTGAGACAGCGTTAGAACGTTCATGACAGAGCTACGAATTGCTCATTACGGCAGGTGCGCACAGCTACGGCAAGCAATATCCAGCTAAGCCAAAATGATTTCAACCACAGGGTGTCGAGTGACAGACTCATCACCAACATCCCCCAGCAGGCGGCCTCACAGGCGATAGCGATTGGAAAGCTGCGCTGTCCACGCACTGACATAAATTCGCTAGCCGACCGCAATTGTGACCCGATTGCCGCCAGCAGCAGAAACAGTCCAATCACCCCAAGCTCCACCGCAACACTAAGAAAGAGTTCGTGTGCCTGGTTCTGATAGCCACCAAAAAACGTTGCGTTTCCAGCGTGCTTCACATAAACGACTGCAAAATTGTCAAATCCCGCACCGCGATACCACCAGTCGCGCAGCATGGGAAAAGCTGTACTCCAGATATCGAATCGCCCTGACGCACGTGAACTCAGCCCGGTTTCCATGCGTGCATAAAAAGTGCTGGGAACCGTTATTGCCAATATTGCCACAGGGCTAAGCCATCCCAGAACTCGCAGCGGAGGACGGTAACGCCAGATGAGCACCAAGGCACTAACACCTGCTGCAATGAGTGCGCCCCGAGACATCTCAAGCAATAAGCCATAGGTAATAAGTCCAAATGCCACCAAGTGAAGGACTCTTTGGTGACTGCTGCGGGCGTTGAACAGTCCGCTAAGTGTGAGGGAAAAGGGTAACAACTGACTCGCAGCTAGAACATTCGGATCAGTAAGATGCCCTTGCGCCACCAGTGAAGCACGCCCACCCGCCCAGCTTACGCCGTGATGATACAGAATAGCTGTGTACGCCGCGGCAACGCTACCTCCCGCCACCGTAAGCACAGCGATGCCGAGTAATTCTCTCCTGCTGATTCGAACGGAAACAGCAGCAAGATACAGCAGTAGCAGGGCAAATGCCGTGGGCACCCGTTCCAATGCAGTTCGGGAATCTGCGGCCCACGCAGCTGTAACAGTCCCCCATGCGATCAGAGCTGCCCAATAAGCCGCGCCCTTTTGTGGCCAAACAAATCGATTGCCTACTAAACCGGCAACAATCAAAGCGACCCCCGCACCTGCGCCCAGGTACCAAGTAATGCCGGTGCCCGGGCCTCCTGGAGAACGCGAAAGTGTGGCCATCGTGTCAAACGGCACCAGCGCGGCAAACAGGCCGAGAGAGCACTCAATCGGGCGCAGAATGACTAAAGGAAAGAGCAAGATAGGGGGGACGAGCAACCACTGTTCACGACCAACGGCCACTGCCAAAAGCAAGCCGTAGGCACACACAACGATATGCTGCATCGGCATCAGCCTGCGGTTTACGGCAATTCTAGAAGCGCTTTGCATTGCACGGTGGCGACTTCGTGCTAGTGAGGTCCGTTTCCCAAACCTAGGAGGTGGTCGTTGAGCTCCCGGGCTCGGCGATCACGGCTGAACTCTTGCAGGACGCATTCGCGCCCGTTCAGCCCCATCCGCGCGGCATTCTCGGGATCGCGAGCGATCTTGAGTATCGCATGGTAGATAGCGGCAGCATCACCAGGTCCTACGCAAAAGCCGGACGCGCTTCTGCGCACGATCTCCTCTGCCTCCCCGCCAACAGCAGCAATCACTGGTTTCGAGCAGGACATGGCTTCGAGAAGCTTTGTTGGCAGCGCACCCCGAAAAATGGGCAGATCTCTAAGCGACACCAATACACAGTCTGCCGCGTTCAACAAAGCTGGCATGTTTTTCTTGGGCACCGGGTCGATGAATGAGAGGTTTTTCAGATCCAAAGCGATGGCTTTACGGCGGAGCATATGCTTCTCGGCGCCATCTCCTGCCAGAACAAAGCGAATGTTGTTGCTTCCCTGCTGTTGACACCGATGTGCAACCTCCAGAACGACACTGAGGTTGTGAGCCATGCCCAATGTGCCAGCGTATAGAACCAACAATTCGTTTGGCGAAATCCCTAGAGCTTGTCTCATCGCAGTACCGTCTATGCCAGGACGAAAAAATTGGCAATCGACAGCAGCCCTGAACAGGACAATTCTCGAAGAGTCATTTCCCTCAGAAATGATTGCCTTGTGGATTCCTTGAGTGACTGCTAGTACGAGCCTGGCATGCCGGTAAATCGTCTTCTCTAGTTCCTTTGACAAACGAATGAGGAAGGCGTTTCTTAGCACTCCCATCTGAATTGCCGATTCGGGCCACAGATCAGAAACCGTAAACAAAAAGGGAGCCCTTTTCAGCCAGCTCAGGCACAACGCCGCCAGTCCATCGAATAAGGGAGGAGACTCCACTATGATTGCATCAAAGCTCGGGAGCAGCCCTCCCGCGACTGAAGCAGAGAGGGCAAAGGAGACTTGTCCGAGGATTCGTTTCGCAAATCCTCTATTGGGAACCACGTACGACCAAATCCGATAAACGCGTATGCCTTCGTTCAAGCCTTTCCACCAATACAATCCTTTCCATTCCTTGGGAACCACTCCGGACGGGTAGTTTGGAAAGCCGGTCAACACGGACACGTTGTGTCCCAGCCCTACCAGTCGAACCGCCAGCTCTTGTATTCTGGTTTGTGCAGCGCCAACCTCAGGCGGGAAATAGGGAGTTACAAACAGTAGATCCATGGACCCAGCATTCGTGGCTTGCAGTGTGTGTATTGAGAGGTACAGGGTGCGGGATGCAGATCAAGAGGTCTGGTGAGGCTAACCGATCATGGCTAACACAGTCCGGAGTATTAATTTGAGATCGCTACAAAGGCTGGCGGAATGAGCGTATTGCAATTCAAGTTGAACTTTTTGCGGTAGCAGCGTGTCGACGTAAAAGTTCTCAAGCTGCTCCGGCGCGACACTGGCCAATAGCATTTCTTCATGACGAAAGTTTAAGCTTGCGACGCCGGTTATCCCTGGTGGTAACGACAATACCAACTGCTCATTCGCACGCAACATTTGCCAGTATTTTGGCAGGTCAGGGCGGGGCCCAACCACGCTCATTTCTCCGAGCACGACGTTGACGAATTGCGGCAGTTCGTCTAGTTTGCATGCCCGCAGAAAACGACCCAACGGGGTGATTCGAGGGTCTCCGTAGCGGGTCAGTCCCAGTCTGGCGTCGGTTTTGTGGTACATCGTCCGAAACTTTAGCAATTCGAAGGGGACACCATCTCTTCCCGTTCGGGTTTGTCGAAACAGCATCGGGCCCGCTGAACTGACCTTGATCAATAACGCTACTACGGCCATCAGCGGCAGAAAGCTAGCAAGAACCAGAATGCTGCACACTACATCAAAAGCGCGCTTGGCTGCACAAAAACACCACGGACTCAGGGAATCTCTCGCGGAGTACACCTCTGTTGAAAACTTGATATCACTAGCACTCATGCGACGGCCACGGCTCTGATTCGGTTGCTCGCCACAATGTGCTTGACGGCACTGATGACACGTTCAACTTCTCGATCGCTCATGTCGGGAAAAATCGGCAGGGAAATGCATCTGTGATACGCATCTTCGGCGTTAGGAAAATCGCCCAGCTTGTAGTTGTATGTTTGTGCGTAGAAAGGATGCAGATGGAGCGGAATAAAATGCACGCTCGTACCTATACCGTGGTTTTTCAGCTCCTGAATAAAATCATTACGCGTGATCGAGAGCGCTTGCGGTCGAATTCTGAGGATATAAAGGTGCCAGGAATGATCACTCCACTCGTCGCAAGGTGGAACTTGTAGCTCCGCATGCCTAGAAAAGGCATTGGAATACAATGTTGCGATCTCCCGTCGACGCCTGCAGAAGGATTCGCACTTTTCTAATTGCGCACAACCAATAGCCGCTAATACGTCGCACATATTCATCTTGTAACCAGCGTTTTCTACCTCGTAAAACCATGCCCCCTCTTTTGAGTAGCGCTTCCAGGCATCGCCTCGAATACCATGGAGACGCATCCGGCCAACTCGCTCGGCATAGTCCTGATCATCTGTCGTAAGCATCCCGCCCTCACCTGTCGAGATGGTCTTGGTCGCATAAAAACTAAACGCTGTAAGCTCAGATATCGTGCCGACCCGTTTCCCTCGGTATTGAGCCGGCAAGGCATGGGCTGCGTCTTCGATTACATGGCACCCATATTTCCCGGCGAGCGCGTGAATGCGATCAAGATTGCACGCTTGCCCGGCGATGTGTACGGGAATAATGGCCTTTGTACGTGAGCCGATTCGCCGTTCCGCATCTTTTGAACTAATGTTGAATCCTCCCTTTACGCTATCGCACAAAATCGGCCGAGCCCCGGCGTGGACCACAACCGCGGCCGTGGCCGTGAAGGTATACGTGGGTACTAGGACCTCGTCGCCCGGTTTAATCTCGGCGGCATCGATCGCAAGTTGCAGGGCAGCGGTCGCAGAGTTTACCGCAACTGCGTATCGGCAACCGATGAACTCTGCAAACTGCAATTCGAAGTTTCGCGTTACCGGTCCTGTGGTAAGCCATCGAGATGCAAGCACCTGCGCAACGGCTTGCATCTCCTCGTCTCCGATGGAGGGGCGGTGAAAGGGAATGAACGGCGCTTCCATGGTTTCGTTTTCCTCAGCTGGCTAATGACTGCGGCATCACAGGCGTTCCCGAATCTATGACAAGTTCGGGCGTTGGCGTCGTCAACTCACTGCACGTCCCACCGTGTATCACATATCGACGCTCGCAACTGGAGCAATGGACTCGCGAGCCGCTCCCCACTAAGCGAACACCGCAGTAACACATCCAGGCGATCTGTTTTGCCGGAACGCCTACCATTAACGCGTAGTCAGGCACATCCCGCGTTACCACCGCCCCAGCTCCAATAAAGCTGAAGCGACCTAACGTCACGCCGCAGATCACAGTTGCGTTTGCGCCGATCGTGGCACCTTGCTTGACTAGCGTTCGCTTGTACTCATGCTTTCGCGCGATCCGGCTGCGTGGATTAATAACGTTTGTGAACACCATGGAAGGTCCACAAAACACGTCATCCTCCAACTCAACGCCGGTGTAGACAGACACATTGTTCTGAATTTTGACATTGTTCCCAATTCTCACGCCAGGGCTTATGACGACATTCTGTCCAACATTGCAGCCCCTGCCGAGGCGCGAGCCGGACATGACGTGTGAAAAGTGCCAAATCCTGGTGTCTTCGCCTATTTCGCAACCGTGTTCAACAATGGCTGACGGATGTGCACGCCAACCTACGGCTTCTTTCCGCAATTCCACGGGCTCCCCGCCGCTTCTCAACGAGCGCTCGCAGGCATCTAACACCTGCATTACTCGGAGAGCACTCGCTCCATTGGTGCGCGGTGATTGCCTCGTTCGAATACATTGCAGGAAGTGCGCACACTCCTCGCGTAGCGGCTCTTTGTTCTCGATCGGTATGACCTGCCCGGCAGCCTTCTGCACGATGGGTGTACGATCGATCCACTCAATTCGATGTGAAAACACGGTCAGCTTGCGCTCTGTTTCAACATCATCGAACACCGCCATTTGCTTGCCGCCTATGACCACAAGTTTTTGTTCTTTAAACGGATGGAGCCAACTGACAAAGAAGTGAGCTTTTGCTCCGCTCTTGAAGTCGCACGTGGTTACAGTTGTATCGACAATATGCGAATTGACGTAGGTACCGCCATGAGCCGACACCTGGTGGGGAAGTTCGTCGAGAAGAAACAGCATTGCAGAAATATCATGGGGAGCAAAACTCCAGAGTATGTTCTCTTCGGTACGCAATTTGCCGAGGTTCAAACGAGACGAGTAGATGTACCGGACACTGCCAAGGTGCCCCTCTCGCACGAGCCGCTTCAGTTCGAGCACCGCAGGGTGGTATTCCAGAATGTGTCCAACCATCAACAGCTGGCCGTGCTCAGCCGCAAGCTGCACGAGTTCCTGACCCTCGCTCAGGGTTAGTGCTAGGGGTTTCTCGACGTATACATCTTTTCCGTGCTGTAAGCACTGTTTAACCAAATCATAGTGTTGAGCTGCCGGCGCGGCTACAGCGATTCCCTGGATTCCCGGCTCGCCGAGAATTGCTTCGAAGCTGCCGGTTGTCCTGACCCCATATCGCGACTGCACTTCTCTTCTCACTTCCTCCCGCACATCACACACGCACTCGAGAGCGCCAAGAGCGTGAAAGGTGCGTACCAAATTCTTTCCCCAGTAACCGGAACCGACAACTGCCACCCTCGTTTCTGTGTCGTCCATATTCGCCAACTCCTCCATCAAGAATTTCTACTCACTTCCGTTCCGTGGTTGTTTCGAAAAACGCGGCGATGTTTTCCATGACGGTCTGTTGCTGTGCTTCGGTGAGCTCGGCAAATATCGGGAGACACAGTATCTGTTCACTGGCTCTTTCGGCCTCTACACAATCACCTGGCCGATATCCGAGATAGGTGAATGCGGGCTGCAAATGCAGCGGCAGCGGGTAGTAGATTTCCGTTGGTATGCCGGCTCGGGTCAAGTATTCTCGTAGTTCATCGCGTCGTTGCGTGCGAATCGCAAACTGGTTATATACATGAACGCAACCATTGGGGCTCGAGGGCAGCGTGATCCAAGGATTAAGATTGTATTTCGAGGCCAACGCCCTGTATCGGTCAGCGTTGAGTTGTCTCTGTGCCGTCCAGCGGGCGAGATATCGTAACTTTACCCGTAGAATTGCCGCCTGGATTTCGTCCAGTCGGCTATTGAGTCCCAACATTTCATATTTATATTTCTGCCTGCTGCCGTGGGATCGTAGTAAGCGGACCCGATCAGCTAAAGCCTGGTCATTGGTTACGATCATGCCTCCGTCACCTGCTCCCCCTAGGTTCTTGGAAGGGAAAAAGCTGACGCTGCCGCACCTGCCAAGACTACCGACCGGCTTACCGTCCCATCGGGCTCCAATCGCTTGTGCGGCATCTTCGATGATCTCTAAACGATGAGCTTCGGCAATCTCGATAATCTCGCTCATATTTGCTGGGAGCCCAAAAAGATGTACCGGAATGATCGCGCGAGTTCTCGGCGTTATCGCAGCTTGAAGTTGACGCACATCCATGTTGTAGGTTTCAGGTTCGATGTCGATGAACACAGGTCGGGCGTTCACCCTCGCAATAGAACTTGCGGTGGCGACAAACGTGAAGGGTGTCGTTATAACCTCATCATTTGCGCCAACTCCCATTGCCAGCAAGGAGAGTAGAAGCGCATCTGATCCTGACGCGCACCCGACAGCGCAACTGCACCCGGTAAGTGGTGCCAACTCCTTCTCGAGTTTCCCCACTTCGGGGCCAAGAATGAAATGTTGCTTCTCAAGAACTGCGCTGATACTGTCCAGTATCTCAGCGCCGATCAGGGAGAATTGCGCCTGTAGGTCGACAAAGGGGAACAGCGGGCCGGTAGATTCCAATCGCGTGCCACGACCCACAAAGTTATCGGATAGAAGTGAGCTTTGTACCATATTGTCCCCAGGATGTTGAGATTTACAAGGGCAGTAAATATCGTGGTTCGCGCGCCTGCGATGTATTTCCGAAGGGTTAGCTAAACAATAAAGAGGATCAGGTATTAGGGTACCCGTAGTAGCTTTCGAAGTCTCCGGATTGCACGTCCGTAAGCACAACTTGAATTATCGGCGCGGCATGCACCTGCGGCAGCAGTTCCATCGCGCGACCAACATCCTCGCGCGGGGTAAAGCCGTAGCGCGTGACCAAGATTAATGCATCGGCGAGATGGGCGATCGCACGTCCATCCGGAAAAGGAATAATCGGTGGCGAATCTATTAGTACGTACTCAAACTTCTGACGTAGAAGCTCTAGCGTGTTGTGCATCGACTGCGAGATAAAGAGGTGCGCAGGGTCGTGTCGACTAACGTGCGCAGGTAACACCGTCAACCGGCCCGCGTCGCATGGCTGTACACATGCATTCTCCAGAGTCGTGGCATCCTCGAGCACGTCCGCAAGACCGCATTTCGTCTGGAAATCAAACGCTTTCGCGATTCTTGGACTGCGAAGGTCTGCATCTACAATGCACACGTTGCGGTGTTGCGCGAGCATGAGTGCAAGATTGACGGCAACGAGCGTTTTGCCTTCATGGGGAAGAGCTGAAACAACCTGAATGACTGTGGGAGAGATGCCGTGGTGCGAGAGCGCGAGGGAGGTTTCTAAGCCCCGCAATGCCTCGGATACAGGTGAGCCGTCGCTTTCCACGTTGAACCGAAGTTGCGAGTCCTCGATGCGATCCTTTTTACGCCACGACCTGGCGTCAAGCCTTCGTGAGCTACTGATACCCTCAATTTTCGGAATAATAGAAGTTGCGCCAATTCCGGTTATCTGTCTGAGGTCGGCGATGTCACGGATGCGGCGGTCGACGGTGTCCGTGAAAAATGCGATTAGAACGCCCCCCACGAGTCCAAACACAATCGCTAAGAGCATAAGCTTTACACGATTCGGTTTTGTTGGCGTGTCGAGAACCCGGGCTTCATCGATGACCCGAATGTTGCTCGACCTGGACTCCGCGGCTATGCCGGCTTCTTTGATGCGAGTATAGAGCGTATTGTATAGATCTCGGTTAGTCTGCGCTTCCTTTCTCAGAGTGCTGTACTGTTCCAAGTGATTCATCTGGTCCACAGCGCGCGCCATTGCTCGAGAAAGCAGTTTTTCGCGGGCATTTGCCGCTGCATAGTTTGTAACAATGCCGCCCAGCACGAGCCGTCTCTGTGCATCGAGCTGCCTGTCGAGCTCGTCGACCTGATTGTTCAGTTTGCGGACCGTGGGATGATTTGGCCCGTATAACACGGCCGCTTGAGACAACTCGATTCGGATACTGGCCAATTTTCGCGTTAGTTCCTCGATAACAGGATCCGCACGAACCTGCGGCAAGGAGGTACCCGCTCCCTCGTGAGAGTTGTTCAAGAGGGCTTGTAAGCCAATTCGCTCGGTTGTAGCGCTAGTTAGTTGTTGGTTCAGGCCGGATAATTCTTGCGTCAGCGTGCTCTGTTGTTCATCGCCGCCCAAACCAACAATTCCAGATGAACGCTCATAGTCCGCCAGAGCGCGATCTGATCGCTGCATCGCTTCACGGACATCGTCCAATTGCTTCGAGAGCCACTGTGATGACTGCATTATGCTGTCGTGACGGGCCCTGTAGCCGTATTCGATAAACGTTTCAACAAGTGTGTTGGTAATCAGCGCTGCAAGTCGTGGATCGGGGCTGGAATAACTTACCATCACCAGGCGGCTTGCGGTATCCCGCTTAACCTCGAGGTGCGAACGGAGGACCCGAAGAGCCGCGTTCTCCCTCGGCGACAGCTCGGGCATCCCCCGCCGACCTGGTTGAACGGCAGGGGGATCTAAGGACCTGCGATGAAACAGTTGTGCAAGCGTGCGCCAAACGAAAGGAACTTTGTTAGGCTGAAGAAAGTTAACGTTTTGATCCAAGTGCAAGTTTCGGATTACTGCAATCGCTAACTGATCACTCTCCAAGGTCTTGGCCTGAGTTTCCAAGTACTCCGCATCGGTCGGAGAGAATGCTTCATGTTCTCGCGACAACGGATCAGCGGGGGCCGAATCGATTTCCAGGCGCGCGACGGGTTCGTATACAGGAGTCTGCAGGAAGGCCAGCAGCATGGCCGCAACGACAACGAAGACGGCAAAGCTAAGAGACAGCTTCCAGCGCCTCCGCAGTATGTTTATGGCTTGATGCCACTGCAACCCCTTTCTCGGTGCAGGTTCTTGTTTCTTCAGGACAGGCCGGAGCGGCCTCGGGCTACCTCGATGTACTATGGGCAGCGGCTCCGGTCTTTCTTCAAGCCTCCGTAACAATTCGTAATGTCTACTCATCGACACCTCCGGACGGGAGCAGGGAGCCCCAGTTTTGCCCCGCGTTCCTCGCGCTCGATTGAGCTGCTTGCGTAGCTGGGCATTGCAGCACGTTGGGAGCGATGATGCTGCCCTCGGTCTCGGCGGGATACAAGCTGCTGTCGCCGTCAAAGATGCTAATATCCCAGTAGTTCTGGTGATTCAGCTGGGATCCGAGTGCGCCGCTTGCCGCGTACAGATATGACATCGAGGCACTGGGCTTCACGCGTTTGTGAGGTGATAACCTTTGCACGACAGCACTCGCTTCCAGGCGCGAGCTCAGGATCTGAACACAGTGGATTCCCTGCTGTCGGCTCTCGTCGGCAGCAGCCCTAAGCATCGCCGCCAATGCGTTTTCGTCTTCCTCAATTTGTTGGAAGTCGGCAAGAATCATTCGTCGCAAGCCTACAACGCTGTGGTCGGAACGCAAGAATAGCGAATAAGCAGTCATTCGCCCTTTGTCGTGGTAGGTGAATAGCCAGCCTCTGCCACTTCGTAATGCTCCGCCAAAGTGCCAGTCAAGAGCAGCACGATCCCGACGGCCCAGTAGTATGTGCTCTCGAACGCGCCGCAATTCGCACCAGAAGTTATCGAACTCTTCGCCAAATTCACGGTTGCGCCGAACGGTGTTGATATGCGGCAGGGATGGCCTGAACGTGTCCAGCAACCATACAGCCGCTCCTGCTGCGTGAGCCAGAGCATTTGCTCGCAAGATGTTTTTTAGCTGAAGGTATGAGGCGGCAAAGCCGCGGTACCCTGTCACCCAAAATGCGCACTCGGGCGCGATTTGTTGTGGTATCTGTCGGGCGCCTACAGCAGCTAGGCCGGCGCTACCATGTTTGTTGCCGCTGGTGCTCAGGAAGAGATCGACATTCTGCTGGCGCAGGAAAGTGTCTGCCAATAATACCGCAAACGTGCGAACATCCTCGTCTACAACCCAGGAACGCGGTGTCATGGTTCGGACTAATTCCCCGTTGAGTACATAGTGCAGCGGCACATTAGCAAACCAACCAACAATCTCTTTCGCTCTCTCCAAGACCCATCCGATAGGCATCCCAGGTTTGTACGCCGGATTCCTTAGCCACAAACTAGCCCAAGTTTTCCAGGGTTCAGGCGGCATTTCATAGCGGGTCGCCAAACGCGCAATTCCTGGATAATCCTCAGGTCCTGCTTCACGTAGTCGTGGTGTAGGTTGGCGGTTCATGTTGCACCGCATGATTCACTCTGACCTTTACCGCGGGGTGAACTCGATAGCGAGTTCGGTCAAACCACGTAAGCCAAGGTTGGTGCGCCAGGTGAGGGGATTGGACTTAAGCGTGATATTCGAGAGACGCCGCAGTAATGTTGCAAACGTGACCTGACCTTCAATGCGAGCCAAGGCAGCCCCGAAGCAGAAATGGGCAGCCCAGCCAAATGCTAGATGCTGGTTATTTTGACGCGTTAGGTCCAGGCGATCGGGATCGGGAAATCTCTCTGGGTCTCGGTTGCCGGCGGCCATGACAGCGATTACAGCATCGCGCTTACGGATCAGTTTGCCACCCAGTTCAATGTCGGCCGGAGCTAAACGGCCGGTGTGTTGGCTGGGACTCTCGTACCGGAGCAGTTCTTCGACGGCCGAGGCGATAATCGAAGGATCTGAGCGTAATCTTTGCATCTCTAATGGATTGCGCAGCAGCGTTAGGATTCCGTTACCTATCAGGTTCGTCGTAGTTTCCTGTCCACCCACCATCGTAACGATCGAGTTGGCAATGACTTCTTCCTCACTGAGGCGGTCGCCGCCAATTTCGGCTGTCATAAGGGAATGCACTAATCCTTCGCGCGGTCTGACACGCAGCTCACGAATGGCGGACCGAAAGTAAGCGGTCATATCGTGAACCGTGCGAAGCATAACGGGTACGCGATCTGGGTTGTGCTGGAAATTGCCAAGCATCTCCGCGAAGTCTTGCGACCACAGTTTCAACTGTAGATGGTCGCTCACTGGGACACCTAGCATCTCTGCGGTGACGATTGCGGGGAGAGGCGCCGCTAGATCAGAAATCACATCCATGGCGCCGCGATCCAAAGCGGAATCAATTAGACGGTCACAGATTTCTTGGATGTGGTGGCGAAGGACGGCAACCCGGGCGGGGGTGAATGCCTGAGAAGCCAGGCTTCGCAGACGCGTATGCGCAGGCGCATCCATGAACAGCATCTGCTTTACCATTACCAGGGCTAGGGGATTGAGAGCAGCGAGACCCATGGCTGTCAATTGTTCAGGCGTGGGTGTTCTGACGGCAGAAAATCGCAATAGCACGGACTGGACGTCAGCGTAGCGCGTGACTACCCAGGCGTGCAAATAGGGGTCCCAGTGTACAGGATCAGTATCTCTGAAGCGCTTATATAGGGGATAGGGATCGGCTAGAACTTCCGGATTGAGGAGATGGTATAGGCTCAGCGGAGGTACGCGCGTCGTATCGGGCGCATCTTGAGTGCGAGTAAGCATGGGGGCTGCAAATGAGGACGTTCTAGCCCCAACTTGCGGCTAGAAGCATGGGGTCGAAGCTGTCACTGCGTCATGTCAAACCGAGGTAAGTCTGACACCTTCTGTTGAGGGTTCGTCACGAAATGTCGGAGGATCGTTTGAAAGTTGGAAGTTAAGCGATCGATAGTGGCTGGCCTGAAAAGCCTGTCATTATATTGCACATGGCCTAGCATGTCAGCTGGTCTGTCATCTATCTCGATAAAAATGTCGACTCTTGCTCCGCCTGGGCTGAAGTCCATGGTGCTGAAATCCCACGTCGGCGTAAAGTCGGGCACAGATGGTTCCAAGGAAAACATGGTCGTGTAAAACGCGTTAGGAATAGGATCACGTTTTGGCTGCAACTCCTCGGCGATCACGTCAAATGGCACATCGTCGTGAGACAACGCCTCGAGAATGACGTCTCGTGCATGGGTGATGAGGTCGATCGGGGTGGGATTCCCCGTAAGATCGAAGCGCAGAGGCAACCACGTCTGAAGCAAACCCATGACCTTCTGGAACTCCGATCGCTTCCTTGCACCCGGTGCTACGATTCCGGTCGTGATGTCCTCGCATCCGGTGTAGCGGTTAAGCAAAGTGACAAATGCTGCCTCCAAAATTACAAAGAGAGTAACTCGTTGCTCTTGGCTGAACCTCCGTACATCATCCGCCAAGTCCTTTGCCACCGTGAATTGGCTGATCGACCCGCTAAATGTTTGCCTGACTGGGCGAGCACAGTCCGTTGGCAGCTGTACAGGTGGGGAATTTCCTGCGAGTCGTTCACGCCAATATGCGATCTCCCGACGAACGAACTCGCCCTCTGCCCGTTGACGTTGCCACTGTGCGAAATCTCCGTACTGAAGAGGTAGATCCGGTAATGGATTCGATTTCCCATCCACGAAAGCGCCGTAAATCGTTGTTAGCTCCGGGTACAGAATGTTAAACACAGTGACTCCATCCAAAATCAGATGGTGGGCGGTTATAAATATCCGGTATTCGTTATCCGCGATCCGGATAACCTGGGCCCGGAACAACGGACCAGATTCCAGATCGAACGGAATGTTGGCTTGCTGACTGGCCAAGAGCAAGGCCAAGTCTTCGCGCTGATGTAGTGGCGCGTCACGCACGTCAGTGATGGGCACGGAGATTGTCGCGGGCGGATGGACGAGCTGGACCGGACACCCATCTTCAATGCAGAAGGTGGTACGCCAGCTTTCATGGCGACGCGTGAGCTCGATAAAACTCCGCTGCAGCACCGAAACATCGAGCGGGCCATGGCGGTAAATCGTGATCGGCTCGTTATAGCAAGTGAGTGTGGGATTCTGTCGCGAGTGTCTCCACATGCGTTCCTGCCCCGGCGCAAGACACGGCGACCCTTGTGAGGTTCTGCGAAGACCTGGCAAGGCACAAAATTGCTCTCCGTGCAGGTACGTCGCTAGCAGTTTGCGTTTTGTATCAGATAGTTCGCGAGCGCGCATGGTAGAACTTCATGCAGCTTTTGTAGACAATGGCATTGCCCGGCGATCCCTGTCGCTTAACGAAGCGAGGGCGCGCTGTGCGTCGTCTTCGCTCATGGCCTGAACCTTGGCTGTCAATAAGCGTTCAATTTCGGCAGCCTGTGCGCGAATGGTCGGCAGCTCAAAAAGTGTTCGTAAGGGAACTTCCACTCCGAAGTTGTCACTGATGCTTGCTATCAATTGAGTCCCCAGCAGGGAGCGGCCACCTAGCAAAAAGAAGTTGTCTTCTACGCTTACCCGCTCCATGCCAAGAAGTCGGGCAACGATGGATGCAAGCCGGTCCTCGAGTGGATTGCCTGGCGGGATGAAGACTTCATCCCCGAGACTATTGTCAGTGTTCGGATATGGGAGAAGTTTGAGATCCACCTTCCCACTGTGATTGAGGGGTAGGTCTAATAAGGTCACAAATACGGATGGAACCATATGCTCGGGCAGATGGGTTGCAGCAAACTCCCGCATTTCGGTGCGGGTAGGTCGCGCGCCTTGCTGCAGGACCAGATATGCGACCAAATGCTTGTCACCTGCTTCGATTTCACGGGCAGCCACAGCGCTCGCTTCTACGGCGGGGTGTTCGTTCAGGACACTTACAATCTCAGCAGGCTCGATTCGGAAACCGCGGATTTTAACCTGCTCGTCGCGCCTACCTACAAATGCGATCTGGCCATCCGGCAAGTAGCGCGCCAGATCGCCAGTTTGATATAACCTCGCTCCTGGCTCGGCACAGAACGGATCGGCAATGAATTTCTCCAAGGTTAAATCGGGACGATTGCGATATCCCCGAGCGAGACCCGCCCCCCCAATGTAGATCTCACCTATTTCACCGATCGGGACTTCATGCTTGCTTTCATTCAAGATACGGATTGTTGTATTGTCGATGGCACGTCCAATGGTTGGCAGCCGTTCCGGCCGCTCTTCCGGAAACACCGGTCCAGAGGTGGCCACAACAGTGCATTCGGTCGGTCCATAGTTGTTCACTAATTGGAACGGAAGTTTTCGGGAAGGATAGTGATGGAGCGTGTCAGCTCCTGTAAGCATCACTCGCAGGGTGCTATTCGACGGCCACTCCAGCCTCATCACTTGCTCGGCCAGGGGGGTTGGAAGAAAACAGATTGTAATCTCTCGATTCAGCAACCAGTCACGAATTTCTACAGGATCATTTATCGGGCCGGAATCGAACAAGTCGAGACTCGACCCGGAGCTCAGATAAGGCCAAATCTCCCACACCGCAGCGTCGAAGGATAGAGCTGCAAGTTGGCTTGCGCGTTCGTTCGCGCTCACATTAAATGCCCTCTGATGCCAGCGCACAAGGTTGTGCAAGCCCCCATGCGTGAGTTCCACTCCTTTCGGCTGCCCAGTCGAACCAGAGGTATAGATGACGTAGGCAAGATTTTCCGGTTCCACTGGCACAGTGATTGACTCAGACAGAGAAGTAACAGGCAGTCGTCCTTCGATGTCCAGAGCAATGATGTGCTCAGGCTGTATTGGCAGGTGATTCAGCAAGAAATCGCCGGTTACCATAATGCGGAGGCCGGCATCGTGCAGCACGAATTCTAGTCGTTCCTTGGGATAGGCTGGATCTAGAGGTAGATAAGCTCCCCCAGCTTTGAGGATGGCCAGAGCTCCTACAACCATGGCAGGTGAACGATCCAGGTAGAGTCCGACCGCGACGTCAGGTCTTACCCCGAGGGAACGCAACACGTGGGCCAGCTGTGACGCTCGTTTATCAAGCTCTTCGTAGGTGACAATCAAGTTCCCGTACCTAATTGCCTTCGCCGCCGGCCTCAAAGCTCCTTGAAGGCTTACGAGTTGCGGGACGCATTGATTAGGCATCAGTCCTGCTGACGCTTCCATGGCTGTTATTCTCTCCGCTTTAGACATATATTCGTGATGGTTTCGAAATGGCTGTCGACAAATGGTGGATGGTTGGTCTGTGAGGTCTACTCGGCAACCCACGGACATGCTGGCCGTGCTGATGACCCGGTTGATGTCACAACCCCAACCTGGTCACCCTCGGTCATGCTGCGAGTTTGGCCAAGGTCCTCATGCTCGATTCCGCGGACGTGCTGCTCGCCGCAAACGCTTCGGTCACCAGGTGGTTGTTAAAACGCGATGCGGTGAAGTCACCAATCTGATGGGACTGGATGACCTTAAATATCTCTCGGATCCCGAATTCAACGGTCTTTTCGCACGAGAATTCCAGATAGCTATGTATCTTGTCAAAGGAGACACGATAATTTCGCTGATCAGTATTGTCGACGTTGTCGATTTCTAGGGCACAAACGACCTCAGCGACCTTTTGGGACACTGCAGAGAGCTGCAAATTTAGTCGGTAGTCTCCGACGTTAAAGATTTCGCCCGACACCAATTTCGAACTGGCTTCGAGGGAGGTGACAAAGGCTCGCGCCGCGTCGTGCACATGCAAGAACGGGCGCCATTGCTGCCCATTGTAGATCGTGATCTTTCCACAGGTGGCAGCTCTTGCGGTCAATAAATTTATGACAAGATCAAACCGAGGTCGGGGCGATAGCCCAAATAATGTCCCCAATCGAAGGATCACAGGATGGAAACTGCCCGTTACAGCCTCTAGAACCAATTCCTCAGAAGCTACTTTGGTTTCGGCATAGACGGAGATCGGACAGGGGATCGTACGCTCATCGACAAGATAATCGGAGGCACCGTAGACGCTACATGTGGAGGCAAACACGAAACGACTGATTCCGTAGCCCTTACACACTTCAATTAACATCCGCGTGGCTGCTCGATTAATCTCTAATGACAATTGCTTGTTCACGGCGCAAGCTGGATCACCCACCAGAGCGGCCAGATCAATAACTGCATCGCAATCTCGGAGTGCGGCGACTACCGATTCAATGTCACGAACGTCGCCGACCATTAATTCAAAACGCTCATGATTTTTTACGGATGCGAGCGGTTCATCACCAAACAACAGTCTATCTAGTACTCGAACCTTGTAGCCGCGTTCCAGCAATATAGGAACTAACACGGATCCGAGATATCCGGCGCCTCCAACGACCAGCACGCGTTCTACGTGGTTAGAAATTCGCCGCGGAAGGGAAACTGCTACATGCCCGTGCATCACATCCACTGCAGAGGGAAGTAGTCGAACCTCAACCCCGAATTGCGTAGCCACTGAAACCACGTCCCCAATGCAATCCAATCCTGCATCGGCAATCATGATGAGATCAGTCTTGTGCTGCTGGAGTAATCGGTCAAGATCGGACGGGTCCCCCAGAACGGGGCAGCCACAAATCCGTACTCCTTTCAGCTTGATGGCCGCGGGAACTACGAGTCCGGCTACCTCTAGGTCGGGGTCATGGGAGATCTGATGAAGTGCGGAAGGCAATATCACATCGCTTGCAACCAGCAGTAAGCGTCGACAACCCCCAGGTCGTGACAGCGCTGCTTCTGCGAGTAATCTGCGTAGCGCGCGTGCTCCCGTTGCTAGAGGCAAAAGCAAAGTAGCTTGGATGAGAATTACGCTGAGTGGATTGGCGAACGCGGGCAAGCTATATAAAGTCAATCGGATAATCAACAAGAGCCCGGTGCCGAGCAGTATGCCTTTGCCGAGCTGTAATGCGTCACGGAAACTGAAGTAGCGCCACGTGGTTCGATATACTCCCACGCTCCACATCAGGGCTGGCCCGATGACCGGAAGCAGACACATCCATAAGTACATCGTGAATCGCGCGTCTTGCGGAACAGCAAACTCAAAACGCAACTGGTAGGCTCCAAAGATCGACACTAAGGTAAGAGAAGCATCAATCAAAATCTGACACCAGCGGCTGAAAACAAAATCAGGAAGGCGCTGCTCCAGGCCGACCGCCTGTCTTAACCAACGTTGATAGACCGAACTCAGTCGGGGCCTTTCCAGAATTGGCAGCCCTCTTTCTGCGGAAGCATTTGCCAGCAAACCACCAGCTTTCATGCCCTGCGCTCCTTCCGGAGGTACACAATTTTGTTTCATTGTTATTTCGCGGGTACGGTCAACGCGTCGGTTTGGCTTCGGGTCGGGTGCGAGGGGTGCGAGGGCCGCCTTCAATAATATCGACCATAGATAGCAATCCCGGTTGCGGTTTGGAGTATGGCCTCTAACCCGCGCTTCGTTGCGGATTTGGCCACGCTGGTGGGAATAAACAAAATGTCCTCAGCTTGGAGTTCGAGATCGGGCGCCTTGTTCTCAAGTATGTTGCGAATCGAGACGGGAATTTGCTGCCTGCTTCCTTTTACATTGCGGATCAGCGTGGCATCTTTTAGGGCAGCATTTGGACCGGTGCCCTGCGCCATTGCAATCGCCTTTAGGATCGTCAATCCCGTTCGCTCCATGACGATCCCACTCGGCTGCCTTACATCGCCAACTACGTAGACGATTCCTGCCTTCGAAACCAGCAGAGTGTCCCCTGGGAAGATTTGGGCCGTCCCGGCGGAGACGGAACTTAGATCCACATGCTCAGTCGGTTTGTGGGTGTGATTGTGGATAATCATTACGTCATGGCCAGCTTTTACCGTGGTGCCTCCAGCGACTGAGATCGCCTGTAGGAGCGTATGCGGACCAAGGAGAGGGTACGTGCCTGGCTTTTGGACTTCTCCCAATACTGAGATTCCCTGGGTCGCATAGTCCTTCTGGATCACCGTCACTTGGGGGTTATTAAAAAACTTTCCTTCAGAGAGGCGCGTTGCAATGACCTGTTCTGCGTTCGCTACGGTCAATCCCGCGACTCGTGCGGAGCCAACCAATGGAAGAACAATATCTCCGGCATCGTTAACACGAACCTCACAGCCGGTGTTGGACGCTCCACAGGAAAAGTCCGTGCCAAATACATTGACCTGGAGCAGGTCGCCGCTGGCAATTCTGACCTCTGAGTCAGAACTCCGAGCCGTTTTATTGCTTTCAGGGTTGTCGTCCTCAATGCCATGCAGAATCCCAGATGGGTTGGCGATGAGCGCAGAGCTGACGACCAGGAGAGTGATTGCCTTATTCGAGAGCATGCAGTAAACCTAGTTTGCTTTGAGGCACGTTTTCCGGAGTGTCCTGCTCAAGAATGTATCGGGAACAGTCTAGAACAGGAGGTGCGACCTCCGTTGTACCGGTTGGGGCGCCAACACCGAAGTGCGTTACACGGCGAAAGACATCTGCGTAAAGCCTGCGCTATGCGCACTCATCTCATGTTTAGACCGCCTCTATATCGTAGCCGTCAATGTGAACTGCCAACGACCGCGAAATGCCATCTATCGAAATCACCAATTTCTTGTTGCCGTGTATTCGCAGTAGCAGTCCTTCTGTACCATTTAACGCACCGCTACAGATGCGAACCCGCTGGCCAGTTTTTAGATAACCATAGGCCGCGCAAGGTACGTTCTTGACCACCAGCTTCTGAACTGTCTCAATCTGCTCGTGTGGAATCGGCACCGGTTGGCCATGCATTGTGACAAACCCAACACTCCCCCTTAGGCATGTTGCCATGCGTCTGATTTCCGCCGACATCAACACGTGCAGGAATACATAGCCCGGGAAAAGAGGAACCTCCACGCGTTTGCGACGGTCGCTCCAGCGATGGATTTCAATTTTGCTGGGAAGGAAGGCAGACAATCGATGCCCTTCTAGTTGGTGGGCTACGAATCGTTCGTGACGCGACATGGTCGCAAGAGCGTACCAATTGCAACCCTCTTGGTAGGAAAGGAAACTCGGATGAGGTTGGGGTAACAGCGAGCTGCTCACAGCTTCCTCCTCTGGCTATCCACCCTGCAGAAGTCAAGTACAGAGCGCTTCGGCGGGCCATTTACAAATCCCGAGCAAGTACCCACAGCTTCGCCCTCTCAGTCCCAATGCGTGTCAGAAGAACACGCCGCAACCACAAAAGTATTCAGCTGCGTGCAAAGCCGCAAGAAACGATGTTCTCCGAGAGTGATCCATTCGTCATAGGGGTGCCAAACTCCGTTGCAAAGTAGTGACTGGGGTAGAGAAGAATCTCTCTACGGCACCCCAGTTCCGGCTTTAAGCAACCGGACTTCGTAGACCCAAATGACTCTTTTGAATAAGCCTGCTTCTACTCTGCTTAGGGAGAGGCCGAGGGTTTGTTGGAATGGTATTTCGGTTTGCCGGAGTGGGCGCTTAGAAGATCGTTAAGGCGCGTAACCTTCAGGTCCAGCGGTGTGGCAATGGGATTAAATCTCTGGATTTGGTCCTTTTATGATTGACTCGATGAATGCCGGAGTGCTAAACGGTAATGAGTACGTGGGTTGAGTAATTCAGGGAAGCCTAGGCCGTCGCCTTAGGAGGCACGCGCCGGGACGTTTTGCTGTTGCGATTTACAGTGAATGTTCGGTCGAACGCTTGCAGAGCTAGGGCCAAAGCTTTCTAGCAACTCCCGCTTGAACGCCTCTCGTGGTTTTCCACCCTTGACGTTTCAAAGCTGGCGTTGCACCAAACCTGCGAATCCTACGTCATGAAACGGAGCGCGGGAGTATGGGAACAGGCTTTGAGGCTCTTGAAGGATCCCTGCAAAAAACGGATGAGGCCCCTAGTAATCAATCGCGACGCAAGACTTTGCTCCGCCCAACCGGATCGCGACGGCCAATTCGTGTTCTCGTTGCCAACCGGACTGCTATCGAGAGCGAACTGTTAGTCGATTCTATTGGAAAAGACCGCAGGTTTGTAGCAGTTGGCTGGGGCGTGCGGTACGCAGACCTCGAGAACCTCGCCCTGAACCAGACTCCAGACGTCCTTCTAATCACGCCAAAGCTGGATGATCAACCAAATGCCGGGTTCGACGTGCTGGCTGACTTCCGAATCTCCTACCCTGCGGTAAAAACTGTAGTCCTTCTCGAATCTCATGATTCCGAATTTGTAGTCCACTCATTTCGGCTCGGCGCACGTGGAGTTTTTTCCAAGGACTTGCCCTTGAAACTACTAACGAAATGCATCACCCGGGTATTCGAGGGGCAGATCTGGGCCACAAACGAGCAGTTCGGCTTTGTCATGGAGGCCTTGGCCTTTGCGCGCAATGTGCATCCGTGCAGGGGTGACAGTCAAGGCAAGCTGTCGGCACGCGAATTCGAGGTGGTCAAGTCATTAGCCGAGAGTGTTTCTAGCGAACGGATCACAAAGCGTTTTAAGCTGGGGAAGACCTCGCACAATGACTACATCGGAAGAAGTTCTCACAAGTTAGGAGTTTCAGGACATTTCGAAATGTTTTCGGCAGGCCACAAATCCCCGACTACAGAGTCGGCCGAGTGGAAAAAGGAGCCTGGCGACTAGCCTCGAGGGGAACTTGTTCGACAGCCACTCACCTTTTAGATACTCAGAAAACAGTTTCCGTAAATAATTGTATCGGGCATGCTCTCGCTTGAGACTTGAGAGACTCTGCCTGCGCTATTGTAAAAGTGTCAGCCCTCGACAGCACTCCTCCCGTGCTCCCTCTCGGCTCGATCAAGACTGTATGGAATGACAGTGGATTGGTGGTGTTTGGCTGGGTATCTGACACAGAGCAGCTACATCGAAGGTCTGAAGGAAGCCAGGCTCGTGGCTTGAGCCAGTGCATGCAGGACTAGATTCAACAGGGTCAGGGGTAGGGGGGTAGGGGTAGGGGAGTCACCCTGCCCCGCTTCACTCAAAAAGGCTTGGTAAGCCAGAGCTGGACCATGACTTCACTCTGACTTGGATTTGCTCTTCCAGGTCTGCAGGTTGTAGGAATACAGACAGATGCAGAAGAGATTCGCTGGCACGAATCCAAACTGTGCCGTCCTGATGCCAATCAGGCAAATCAGCAGGCTGTTCGCGCCCGCAACGACCCAGCCTTGCCACAGCTTCCTGCCGACTAAGACCGTGGACAGAATTGTCAACACGCAGGAAATGTAATCCAACCGCAACATGGCAAAGAATCTCTAGACTGAGTGCTTTCGCTAGAATATCCTCTCCCCCGCTTAATTTCGTTGCGCAGTAGCAATCGGTGTTCACGGAAAGATGGGCGCGCGTTTCGCCACATGGTAGGCTATTCACCCTATGCGCGCCTCCATCGCCCTCGTCGCTCTGCTCTCCTCGGCATCATTGCTGGCCCAGGCTCCAAAGCCCTTTGCCGGCCGTTTGGCCGCCCAAAACGCGCTGTTCGAGGAGTACTACGAAAACCAACTGCGAAATTTTCCCGAGGCCGCAACTGCCTACGGCGACTATCGCTACAATGACCGACTCAATGATTATTCGCTTGCAAGTATTGCCAGACGCAACGAAACGAACCGGGCGTTTCTTCAGCGGATTGAAGCCATCCCATCCCAGGGCTTCTCCGACCAGGACCAGGTCTCTCACGATTTGCTCATTTGGGTGCTGAAGCAGCGCATTGCTGAATTCGATCTCAAAGAATACGAGATGCCGATCAATACGCAGGGAGGCATTCATACGCACTTGGCTGACCTCCCCCTGGCGGTTCCTCTTGACTCCGTCAAACACTACGAAGACTACACCGCGCGCCTCAGACAGATTCCGCTAGCCCTCGGCCAGGTAATCGAAGTCCTACGGGCCGGCATGAAGGACAAGCTCATGCCGGTGCGCTTCATCGCGGAAACCATTCCCGGGCAATGCGAGGGCATCATCGCCGCCGACCCGTTCCTCGGTCCGACGAAGAAGTACCCTGCCGGCATTTCGGCGGAAGATCAGAAACGCCTGACCCAAGCCATCACTGATGCCATCAACGTTGATGTTCTGCCCGCGTACAAGAAGTTCGCCGAGTTCGTTCGCACCGAATACGCGCCTCGAGGCCGTACGACGCTCGCCATCACCTCCTTGCCTGACGGGCAGAAGAGGTACGAATTCGAGATTTATTCGCGCACTAGCTCCCACATGTCGCCGGATGAAATCCACCAGCTTGGCCTCCACCAAATCGATCGCATCCAGGCTGAGATGCTGGTGGTCGCCAAGAAAGCAGGGTTCTCAGATCTCGCATCCTTCCGGGCGTCCTTGAAGACAAATCCCAAGTACATTCCAAGCTCTGCCGAACAAATCCTCGACGATTATCGTCACTACATTTCGCAAATGGAGCCCAAACTCCACGAGCTGTTTACTCTGCTTCCAAAATCGCCGGTCACTGTCGAAGCCATTCCAGAATTTCAGGCATCCGCTATGACTCATTACATGATCGGTACGCCTGATGGGAAACGCCCTGGGCGCGTCGTGGTCGCGACTTCTAAGTTTGCCGATCGCTCCTTGGTCGAGGATGAGGCGATTGCCTATCACGAAGGCATCCCCGGGCATCACATGCAGCTTTCGGTTCAACAACAGCTTGGGGGATTGCCTAAGTTCCGCCTGCACGGCGTGCCCATCAGCGCTTATAGTGAAGGCTGGGCGCTCTATGCGGAGCAACTGGGCAAAGGGTCGGGTTCTACCAGGATCCAGTCTCCGACTACGGACGTCTTTCTTCCGAACTATTCCGAGCAGTACGCCTTGTGGTGGATACCGGAATTCACGCCAAAGGCTGGAGCCGCGATCAGGTTGTAGATTTCTTCCGCAAGTCCGGCGCGGTGGATGAGCCCACCCTCCAGTCCGAGACCGACCGCTATATTTCCTGGCCGGCCCAGGCTCTCAGTTACAAACTCGGCCAGCTCAAGATCCGCGAGCTCCGAGAGCGCGCTCAAAAGGAGCTGGGAGAGAAATTCGACATTCGCAAATTTCACGACGAAATTCTCGATGGCGGCACTCTGCCGCTCGATATGCTCGAAGCCCGCACTGAGAAGTGGATCGCCGAGCAGAAAGCAAAGTGACCAGTACGGAAGTACCCCCGAGGTTCAAATCGGCGAGATTCTCGAATCAGCGTTCAAGAAAACGCATGGGCGTTCGATTTCGACTCATTGAGAATTCTCGTGATCGAGCGTCGAATTATGCAGGCTGCCACAATTCGATGGGATTTCCCTCCGGGTCATGTAGATGAGCGAAGCGCCCAACGTTGGGATAAGATTCGGGGTTTTTGACTTCAATTCCGGCCATTCGTAGCTGGGCGACCATCTTGTCGAGGTCATGCACTCGAAAGTTCACCATCCAGACCTTGGTAGGATCCCCGAAATATCCGCTCTTTTCGGGAAAGGGAGTGAAGGCGGTCGGTCCTGCCTCTTGCTGCCAAACGGTTCCGCCCTGGCTCGTTGGTGTGAGCGCAATCCCTAAGTGTTGTTGATACCAGTTCCCCAGCGCCTTGGGATCATGAGCCCGGAAGAAGAACCCACCGATTCCGGCTACTTTTTCCGTTCCCCCCGATTCATGTTCAGCAGCTGCCTTCGCAGGCGGAGCAGGAATCGCTGACTGCGGTGGGTTTTGTGCTGCGACGGCTAATTTGTTCTGGGGCAGAATGAAGCTGGACCCGAAAGCATACGGCAGGATTTGAAGTAATTGGCGCCTTTGAAAGCTCATTCCCATCCTCCTCCTCGATAGACTCTGTGGGAGGTTACTACCATACCTGGGCGGATGGGGTTCTGAAACTAAAAATACCGGGCACAGGACGATTGGGTCGACAACTCGAAGCTTCGATTTTCCGCCACCTGGCGATAAACTCCCATCTCGCTTCGTTGCCCATCCGTTTGGCTATTGACTCCTTTGGTGATGTTCTTGCCCTCAGCAGAAACAAGCTGGAGCACCGCCCTTTCGCCTGGGTTTGAATCTAATTGCCTGACATCAGGAAGCATCGGCATCTTTCTGCTAGAGTAGGTCGTCAGTTCGGGGGTTGGGTATGGGACAGAACAACGCCTGGAAGGTTTTTCTCCTCTTCTTGTGTTTCGATATTGCGACGTCAGCCGCATCCTCTCAGAAGATTCGTCTGTACGTGGACAACAGCGAAGGTGACGACGTCAGCGTGATCGACCTGAAGACGTTGAACACCGTAAATGACATTCGTCTGGCCGACAAAGTTCACGGGCTGGCCATTCAGAAGGATGGTCGGCGGCTATTTGCGACTATCGAATCCGATGACACGTTGCGCGTGGTGGATACTGCGACGAACCATGTCATCGCGACGATCAACCTCACGGGGCGTCCGAATCAGTGTGCGGTCACTCCCGATGGGCACTACGTAGCGGTGCCGATCGTGGACAAGGATGCAGTGGACATTGTGGACGTACAGCAACAGAAAGTGGTGAAAACACTTCCGGTGAGCAAGCCGCACAACGCCTTCAACGCTGGGAGCAATCGCTACCTGTTCGTGAGCGCCATGGGGGCAAACCAGATCAACGTCATCGACCTCACGACGATGACGTACTCGGCGAAGGTGGCGGTCGGAGGAATTCCCCGGCCGTACGTCGTCACGCCCGATGGCAGAACAATGTACGTCGCTTTAACCGATCTGCACGGTTTCATGAAGGTAGACGTGGCGAGTGGGAACATGCAGCGAGTAGCGATGCCGTCCGAAAACCAGACGCCGAAGCAGCGCCCGTTCGAGCCGAGCAACACTCTGACGCACGGGCTAGCGCTGGCGCCGGACGGGGCAGAGCTATGGGTCACCAGCCTGCTGGACAATAGTCTCTACGTTTACGAAGTTAAGGCGAACAAAATCACGGGGCGGGTACCGGTGGGCGATGGACCGAATTGGGTGACGTTCTCGCCGGACGGGAAGTACGTGTGTGTGAGCAATACTGGGACGAACGATGTGTCGATCATTGACGTGCGGACGAGGCGCGAGGTCAAGCGAGTGAAGGTGGGAAAGGCCCCGAAGCGGCTCGTGGCGGCAGTTCTGGGAGCGTAGACAACACCCGCGAAAGCTCGCTTGTTACGACCTCCCGTTCCTCAGCGGCCGATCAATCTCTATGTCGCACATCAAGGCGAAAATGGCTTGTTCACGCCTAGACAATATACCAACAATCGGTGAGCGGACCGGAGCACGCAACGCTAAGACTTGCCGAGGCAATGCCCGAAGTTAACTATTCGTTCGTCCTGAGCACGTTCACAGGAATGTAGTGACGCGCGACATCAAAAGCAGTCCCCGTCAAGCAAGCGTGGGTGGTCATGGATGATGACAGCGGGAACGTAAAATCCATTCGCCCCGGTTTGAACGAACTGAAGAAACGTTTGCAGGCCATGCAGAATGCCCAGAGAGTTAGGAGCCGCGAGCCCTCCGCCGGAAGCGCTTACCCGAGCTGGTAAGACTCATCCTCGCCCACGCGTCCGGCCTCAGCACTTCCTCGTTCTAGCTTCACCGAGAGGGTTGGGTTGTTCTTCTCAGAAGCTGCAGCAAGCGTCATTCCGATTTGCTGAGAGAGTTGTGCGACAAACCTTTGAACACCCTTATCGACGACCGAGTCACGGTGGCCGGAAACCGCAATTGAGAATGACTGATCACCCCGACCCGAGTTGTACGCTCTCGGGCATGGGCATCAAGTTGATGCTTTGTGTGGTTTGGGCTATGACTCCGTGGCTCAGTGATAAGAGACCGATGATCGCCAGGTCGATTCTCATGCGGTAGGGAAGAATGCGGAAGGGACCAGAACGATTTCTGTACATTCTCACCGAGGGATTACAAGATGTCAGATGAATGCACCCGGTTTGCTGTTGGTTTGTCCTCCGACTCGGACTCGATAGGGGTCTCATTGCGAACCTCGTCGAAGGCCCACTGTCCTCTCACTTGCTCTTGTAAGTGAACGCTACCTTGGTTTCTTCGTTGACCACTAGCGGGCGCACGAAATGAAATGCCGTTCCAGTATGCGGTACGTCGATGGTGACTGGCAAAACGCCGGCAACTCGTCTTTGCAGGTTGATGACGTTGGCGGATGGAGCGGCCTGCGCAACTTGGGCCTGCTTCTTGTTTTCTCGTTCCATCTCGGCAATATTGACGCCGTTTAGGTTGCCAGCAGTCACTTCGACCGTCTCCATGGCGGCTCCGACATTCAGGGTTGCATGAAACGGTTGCGGATGTTGTGAGTCATAGAAATAGCCCCGTACCTGGTAGGCGTGAAAGCCTTGCGACTCGATTTTGATGTCCACCCGCCCCGTAGGCACGTTCCACACTCGCCAGAAACCCTCACTGTTCGCGGTCGTCTCCATCTTGTATCCGCTTTCCTCAGAGGTCACGGAAACATGAGCATTCGGGATAACGGCTCCGGCTGGATCTAGTACAAGTCCACCCCATTGTCCCTGGAGCAGGGGCTCAACTTTGTAATTGATAGGGCCCGCAGCGGCCACTCCAGGTTGGATGGCCGCGTATGTCTCCAAACCGGCGCTCTCGACAAAGGCTTGCGGAACGCGATCTGCCGGCAGCACATCGCCGCTGAGGTCCTTCACCTTGTATTGCTCAGGAAGGAAAACTTCCCACTGCAGCAAGTTGATCGGGATGTCCATCCCCGGCAGCGACAAATCCGAGCCGCCTTTCTTCGCAAAGGGAGCCCCGGAGTGCATGAATACAAAGGAAACGGTGTAGGCGTCCGTGGGCCTGAACCCTGTTCTAAGCAATGGAACGCGATTGCCGTCCGGAGCTTCGACCGGCTTCACCTTCTCGCCGGCAACATCCGCCGATAGAATCGTTGCTCCTGCAGGCAATCCCACTTTGAGGAAAGGTTGTGCCTGGTTCTTGACCGTCAGCCTCACTTCGGTCAGCGATTTGCCTTCCGATGTGACCAGCGTGGTTACTTCGGCATTTTCCGCAACCGCGGCAAGCACCGCGCTGTCGGGAAAGCGTAGCCATTCAAGAGAGAGCGACGGCCCCTCGTTCGGCTGGCGATGGTAGCGAAAAGCGGCTTGCGCGGGAAAGCGGGCCAAAGAGCGCAGGCTGGGGTTTGCCTCTTTGATGTCCATGCGCTTCATGCTTCCACCTTCCGTGGCCGTGATCTCGGTGCTGCCCGTTCCCTCAACCAGCACTTCGCCAGTTTCACGCTGTGCGCCTTTGAACTGAATGATCGGAGCATCCGCTTTGGTGGCAGTGAGCGAGCGTTCCATCGAGATCAAGAACTCATATGCCTTCTGATTTGTGGTTGCGAGCTTCAGCGTCAAAACTGAAGATTTCTGTTCCGTCGAATCGAGCGATGCACCCGTCACGCCCGTAACCTCAAAACCCGCGGGAATTTCGACATCAAGCTGGGTCGGCTCGCCCTGCACGACAGTGACGTTCGCAAGCACCGAAGCATTCAATTGTGCTTCGGTAACCGAAACTAGCGTTTTCACGTCGGCTAGGAAACGCACTTCCTTCGCGGCTGCAGGCGTAGTTGTGGCAGAGTCCCTTGTCGTCCATTCAACGTTTACATTTTGTCCGGGGACAAGCGTCGCCAGTACGGTCGTGCGGCCATTTTCTGAGGTGCGGCCCGTAACCAGGCCGCGGCTAAGCCTTACTGCCGTGGACTCCCCCGGAACCGTCAGCGAAAAAGTTACGCTGCCGGCTGCGGGTACTGGCAAGGTCATCGACGCGCGGCCCGCTTCGAGCCTGAGCGGCTGACCCACGTCCAAGAGCAACGAGAACTCCGCCGGGCCTGCCAATACCGCGTTTTCAAAACCGCTATCCAACTGGAGGGGAAGATCTTTACCGTCCTGGCGGGCGTTGAAGATGGTAAGACCACGGGTCAGCGGAACCGTGACGAATCCTTTTTTCAGAACCTCTCCACGAAGCTGCACGGTTCCTGAGACTGCGTCCGCACCTGCAGTTAGTTTCAAATCCGCGTTCTTCAGCGAATACGGCAGTGGCGGCGTGTCGACCTTCCGAGGAGGCTTATTCGCAAGCTCATTCAGACGATTGAACTCATCGAGCGTTAGCGTCACGTTCCCAGCACTGGGCAGAGGAGGCGACTTTTTGTCCTGAGACACGGCACAGAGGCCGCACAGCACGATCAAGATGGGCAGAAGAATTTTCATCATCGGCCTCCTTTCTTGTCCTGTTGGTAGTTGAGCGTGGCGCTTGGCACCTGGCTGGCACTGGTCAATTGCGCCGTTAGGAACACCGACGGGCCAAAAGCGGGAAACGAAACTCGGATCGGCAGAATGCCACGGGCACGTATGCCCTGAGATTTTGCGAAGAAAATGGCCTTGCGGCGGGTTTCATCGTCTCGTTTATTTCCGTTAGGCATATCTACCTCTACAGCCTGTTGCGAGGCTTGGGCATTCTGTGAGCCGGTGACGTCCCCTATGGGCAGAGTCGTCAGCACACTCGACACCGGCGCAGCGTAGGTTTGCTCGCGGAAGACTCCGGGCTCAGGCGAAAGCTTATAAAGTGGCGGGTAGTACACGAGCAGGCCGGTGCGGGAAATCGGCAAGTCCAACGCAGGCAATTGGACTGCGAGCTTGCCTTTGTCCTCCCACTTGCTCCCGCGGCTGAAGTACACGAACTCAACCGCGAACTCCGACGCATCCTCGCCGCCTCGCGCCTTTTCTAGCGGAAGGAGAATGCTGCCGTCGGGAGACTGCCCAGGACGTATCGCTTTTCCTGACAGAGCAGCGCTCCAGACCATCGCGCCTGGCGGCAAGGTGACCTTCAAGAAATTTCGTTGATTGTTGCGGACGGCATATTGTGCCTGGACCAGCACCTTGCCGTCATTGCTGAACAATGCGCGATATCGGGCCTCCTCCACATTGGCCATCAGCATGGCCTGTTGCGTGTACCGTGCTATGTCTACCGACAATGAGCGGGGGCCCCCCTCCATATTCCGGAAACGATAAGCCGCAAGCGATGGCGACTGCCGGCTTGCCACCATCGAGCCCAGGTCACTGGCGTCGGCCTCCTCTAGACCCTGCACCTTTGCCTCCTTGATTTCACCCGCGCCAAGGACCTCTACCGCGACTCCCCCAGTTTGACGAAGGTTATTTTCGACGCTAAAGATCGGAACCTTGACCTGACCGTCACGCGGAAGCCGCGTTTCCGAGCTCACCACAAAACGCACATTGTGATCGGCCGGTTCGAGGAGCTTGACGGTAAGTTCACCGCTCTTGATCTCCCAGTCGGCAACCGCCGCACCAGAGACTTGATTGATGCTGATGTTGTCGCCCAACTGAAGTTTCTCTTCCTGCGCTGTCCCCTGCAGAATCTCCAGGTCGATTTCCGCCACGATCGAGGTAGAATCCTCGCCGAGGCTGACCAGCTCGATCAGTGATCCGCGCTGTCGCAGCGGTAAACTGCTGCGGTGATCTTCAGTCCGCCGCCGCCACGTAAAACTCAGTGGCTCGGTGCCGTGACCGTAGGCCGTCCATCTAGTTTCACGGAACTGCTCGGTTCTCTCCGTCAGTAGTCCACCCGCAACTGCAACGTCCACCTCTGGCCGTGAAATCTGCAGGGTGGCACGAGTGATCCCGGATGCGGTTGCCGGAAGTGAAAGACCTTCGCTCGCCGCAGCGCCGGTGACCGGTACCGCAATATCCAGCATGAGAACAGCCCTGCCCGGTCTGGATAGCAGGGCGCTTAATTCCCCACCTTTGCCGGACCCTACTGCGAGCGATACGAGCTTTCCGTCCAAGTGGGCGCCCCGCACCAGCAAGCCGTCAGGAATTGGGACGCGCACCCAACCATCTTTTATAACGTCAACGGTAAGGTTGGCCTGCCCCGTAGCGGCGTCCCCGTTGATTTTCAAATCGTAGTCGACACGAGTGAGCGTCGCATCGACACTCAAAGGTTCGGGCCGAGCCCCGGAGGGATAGGCTTTGGCACGCAGGTCGCGATAGTCATCAACTGAAATGACAACCCATCCGGGCGAGTGTGAGACGTCCTGAGCCGATGTGAACCGACCAACGCTGGCAAGGAGTAAGACTGGCAGGATACAACACAAAAACCTGAGTAACAGCCGATGGCGAATCACGCGCTGACACCCCCTTCACGAGGAACCGCCCCTTGAGGAAGGATAACGGGACTTACTGGAAAAAAACGTTATCTCTGCCGATGCGGGCCCCTGCTTGGCACAAACGCCTCATTACCGAAAGAACGCATACGTACCCGCCTTGGCGGAAATTCCGGATTAGGCCGTTAGGTGTACAGCTGGAGAACGCGCAGAGCGGTCTATCTTGCTATACAAATAAAGGGGTTGAGGTATGAGTTGACTCATCAATTGTCCAATTGAATGACTCAGATCAAGGTCCTGTATGTCGGGCGCTTGGATTCGCTAGCGATTGGTCCGAGCCAATGTCAGGCCAGGGTGGTGGCTTAGCAGCTTCGGTCCTGACGGCACGCGATGGCGGGCTTAAGATAGTTTTGTGCAGAATGTGACGTCTGTCGCAGCCGCAGCCTTTGGGGTAGCACTCATTCCAGTTGTGTTGTTCGGATTGGCTGCGGAGCAATTGGTTCGTTCCCTACAACGCTGGCCGGTTCCCGCACGTATTGCTTTTCCTGCTCTTTGTGTTCTGCCTTACTTAGCGGTTTCCCTTTCCCAACATGTTTTTCATTGGAAGTGGTTTGTGTTGTACGCGGGGCTGCCCGTCGGGTTGACGTGGCTGCTCGAACGAGCGGCGGTGTTTGACCCCGAACAGCGAGGTAATTGGCGAGACGTATCGACCTTACTGGTGCTTGGGTTGGCCGTTGACTTGCGCTGGTTTGACGGCGCCTGGCCCGGAGGGCTGCAGGCACTAGGCAAACTGCTCCTTGTTGATATGGGCTTGTACGGATTCCTTGCCATTCGTCAACTCAGCGGAATCGGGTTCGACTTGCGTGTGAAGTGGGGCGACTTGAAGACCGGTTTGTACGAACTGATCCTTTTGGCACCGGTCCTCCTAATCCTGGGGCTCGCTCTCCACTTTATTCATCCCCATGCCAATCTGCCAGGAGTGGCCTCGGCGCTGAGCTGGATAGGGATTTTCTTCTTCATCGCACTTCCCGAGGAACTCTATTTTCGCGCGTGGGTGCAGAACTTACTCGAGCGGCGTGTCGGGCGAAAGGCTGCTTTGATGATCGCGTCCGCTCTGTTCGGGCTGTCGCATTTCAACAAGCGATCAGTGCATTTCAACTGGCGCTATGTGCTTCTGGCCACGATCGCTGGGATTTTCTATGGGCGGGCATGGCGAAAAAACCGGCGGGTGCCTGCGTCATCGATCACGCACGCCAGCGTGGATTGGATCTGGTCGCGGTGGTTCTGAGGCCCTTGTTTTGCACTAGGGTGACGGCCGTGTTGCGTGATAGTGCAAATACCCGCGCCCAACCCGCATATGGTGGTTCAGCGCGTCCGGCACACATACAGCGAAGCAGAGGCCAAGCAGTCCCTGTGCCAGTCCGATCGCGTAGAGATTGCGATAACGCCGGAATGACACGCACGAGATCAAGCCCCACACAAAAGTGGCTGCTGTGAGTACGAGATTCGGCAAGTGGGCCGTGGCGAAGAGAACTGCCACGAAGAATAGGGCCTGCGGTTCGTTCGCAAGAACCCGCGCCATCCGCGGAAAGAAATAGTCCTGCAACAGAAACTGCTGGTAGATCGTCCATAGGAAGTATCCGGCGACGTGCCCGAAACCAGCGTCGTACAGGGCGTGCAACGTGCCTGCCCTCTTGCAGATGAGCACGCCCCCGACCGTCAAGGCGGCCGCGGCCGGCAGGATCCACAGCGACGGCACCAGACCGCGCAAACCGAAGCCGAGTTCCTCTCGGGTTTGTCCGCGTGCTAGCACAATCGCGAGCGTCACCGCGAAGGCGATGGGAGAGAGAATGCGCTGCGCGGGTTCGGGCGTCCAGAGAACCGCGAGAATCAGTCCGTAGCCGACAATTAGTTCAGCCAGATCTCGCGTTGAGCCGGGCTGGAGACGTGCCATCCAGGAAGTATGGCATAGAGAGTCGCAGTACGAGGAGCGCGGACCTGGGTGAAAATTCCTTGTGCAATTTCACGAACGGGCCTCGTTCCTCAAATGTCACACTCAACTTACCCCGGGAATCACGCCCGTAATTGGCTTTGGTTGGAGTGTTTGAGAGAATTCAAGCACTTTGCGGGCGGGCATTCCTTTGGCTGAGGGCACGTGAGCAATCTAGGCTTGAGAGTCTCAATTCTCGTGACAGGCGTCCTCCTGACTGCCGTCCATTACAAGCTCAAGCCCTCGCCCACTGACAAACAAATCCGCGAGCAAAGTGTCGGCATGAGTGGTAGCGTCGATTGGCGCAATCAGACGGCCCCAGACTTTGAAATTACGACCACGCGTGGCGAACGCTTTCGGCTGTCAGAAAATGTCGGGAAAAAAGTAATTGTTTTGAATTTCTTTGCGACTTGGTGCGGCCCGTGCCGCGCCGAGATGCCGGAGCTCAGTCGCTATTTTGAACAGCACAAGTCCGACGCATTTGTCCTGCTTGGTATCGACGCGGAGGAAAAGGGTGACCGTGTGGATGCCTTCCTTGACGATCTAAAGGTCACGTTCCCGGCGGGAGTGGATGAAGGGGCAATTCAAAAACAGTATGGGGTCGAAGCTTTTCCAACCACAGTGGTCATCGGTGTAGATGGCAAGGTCCAATTCTACGAGACAGGCGCGCTCGTCAACGCTGAAGTTGCTTTCGACAACCTGCTGAGAAAAAACCAGCAACTCATGAAGGTCGGGCAGGCAGTCTCACCAGAGGGTTATCGCTTGGCTGCGCCCAAGCAAACCGCCCTTCCGCGGCGCCACCCGGAACAAAATACGGAAACAAGGCAAGAATCTCAGCTCGACGAGCGTGGCAGGAGGATCGCTTCACGCATGGGCTGCCCGTGTGGCTGTGACGATAAGGTTCAGACTTGCTCCTGTCACACCTCGAAGAACATCAAGAAAGCACTCGCCGAGGAAAAATTCACGGACAAGTCCGACGACGAAATCATTAGGTCTCTTAATAAGCGGTTCTGCTCGGGGGGAATGTGATCGTCGCGGAAGATATGCACGTCCATTTTCGGACAAGATTTCTCCGCCGAAAAGTGCGGGCCCTGAACGGCTTGACGCTCGAAGTGCGCGATGGAGATTTTTTTGCGCTAGTCGGACAGAATGGTGCGGGCAAATCAACAGCAATGTATTGCTTTCTCGGCTTACTCAGGCCGACATCGGGGAAAGTCCGAATCATGGGGCAAGTGCCCGAGCTTGGATGCGGCCTGTACAAGGACATCGCATATCTTCCAGAGGAACCGCACTACCACCTCTATCTCACAGTCGAGGAGGCGACTCGCTATTACAGCGCACTCTCCGGCAAGAGCGTGTCGAAGCAGACTGTCAATGAAACGCTCGAACGGCTCGGGCTGGGACGGTTCAAGTCGCTTCCGCTTTCCAAGTGTTCGAAAGGAATGAAGCAGAAGGTTGGGATTGCCCAGTGCTTGATTCACCAACCCAAGGTGCTTTTCCTCGACGAGCCTACGCGGGGGCTCGACCCAATCATGGTGAAGGAGTTCCGAGAGACACTTCGAGAAATTCATCAACGCGGAGCAACGATTGTCATGAATTCCCACGTGCTCTCGGAGATTGAAATGCTCGCGAACCGTGTGGCGATTATCGAGCAAGGCAAGGTTGTGCTTCAGGACGAACTGCAAAATCTGCTGACCGTCAACCGTGACCTGTATAAGGTCGTGTTTCAAGCAAACGGGACAGTTCCGAACTATCTAACGGGGGTGGATCGCACAGGGGATGTGGTAAGGGCATTTTTGCCGAAAACAAAGCTCCACGATTTCATGGAGCTTGTGAAGACATCCGGCCTGCAATTGCACGAGTGTTCTCTCAAGAGAGCATCGCTCGAAGAGTCCTTTTTCAACGTCATTCGAGGGGAAGAATTGCCCTTTTGTGGCGACAGCCAGCCAAGCTCGACTGCGATCCCCTGAGGTGAAGGTTGCTATGGCGGAATTAATCAAGGCGAACATTGCGGCCGGCCTGACCTACTATCGGCGGAGCAAGCTTTTACTCGCGTTTATGTTGCTTTTCCTGCTGCTGACCGGATTGCAATCGCTGCCTTCCATTTTCATGGACTCGGGCGTGCAAAGTTTTAACTCCTTGCGGCAGGTTATTTCCACATTAAATGGATTTCTGCTCATTCTCGCGGCAGGCATGGGTCTCCTCATCATGTCCTCTCACCTGCGCAACCGTAGCTTGAAGATGGTGTTTACGAAGCCATGCCCGCCTGCGGTATGGCTGCTTTCGACATTCCTCTCGGCAGCCCTGGTATCGCTCCTTTTGAATATGGTTGTCTTGACGGGCGGAATCGTGCTCTCGCTTGTGTGGCATTTCCCTGTGCGGGTGGGCCTGTTCTTTGTGTCCGCGCAGACCTTCGCGATCTCGCTGGGATTGATGTCTTACCTCGCTCTGTTAGGGACCGTCATGCACCCGGTGCTCGCAGCTGTCGTCGCGCTTATTTTTAACGCAGAGCTTTTTTATGACTTTCATCTATGGACTCTAGGTGCCATTCAGTCCGGCTACAATCATTGGGCCCTTAGAGCGTTGGAGCGGGTGTTCCATGTCTTCTACATCGCGCTTCCCATGCTCGACCCATTCGATGATAAGACAGCGAACATTCACAGCAGCCTTCGCGTCCTGAGTAACGAATGGAAATATCTTCTTTTTTCATTTGGCTATGCGCTCGCGCTGTCCACATTTTGTTATTTCGTTTCTTTGTATGCACTCCAGAGAAAGAATCACATCTGAAGTGCAAGCGCCAAATGCTTAAGACTGTCGAGTTCCCACTCCGATCAGAATAGATAACCTTACCAAGCGGCGTACTGAATCCTACCTGCCAGTGCATGCCAAACTGTCAACGACGCACTCGGACGCCTCGGGAATTCCGCCTAGGTGCCGATATCGATTGGCACACCCGCCTCGTCGAAGTCTTGGCATTCGAACGCATTGGAATTCGCCGGGTATCCAAGCTGATTTGAAATGATCCGGGTCCTGCCGATCGTTTGATCGTCGCATTCATGCGTGTGGCCGTACACCCATAAGGTGGGCTGATGGCGTTCAATCACCTCAACCATATCGAGGGAGTTAAATGCCGGCATGTAGGGGCTGCCTCTGTGCTTAGTGTTGGGGCGCGTCGGGCGATCTCAATGACGGTCAAGCAAATTCTCAAGGCTAAAGAAATCATTTGCATCCTGCCGGATTTCCGAAAAGCTCAGGCGGGCGCCACTTGCTTCGGTGGGGAGGAGATCAGTCCCGACGCGCCCGCTTCGATTCTGGCGGAACCACCCGAACACTACAGTCTATTTAGATGGGGATTCCGCATCACGACTTCGCCTCTAAAAGCCCCTGCCCTGGATTCGTCTAGCAACCCTGCACTTCGTCAATCGCCAACTTGGGCGTAAGTCCTCGGCTCCGCTCGGGATTTCCGCACCGGCCGAGACGCCGCGCAAGCGCCTCAAGTTCAAATCCTATCGTTCGGATCAATTCACCTCATCCCTTCACTGACGTACCAATTCCACGCGGCGGTTGCGAGCCCGGCCTTCAGGGGTATCGTTCGTATCGACTGGGCGGGAAGCACCGAAACCTGCTGTGGTGAAACGACCTTCGGCAATGCCGTAGCTCACCACAAGCGACTGAACAACCGCGGCAGCACGCTGCTTCGAAAGATCGAGATTCGAAGTATTACCCCCAATGTTATCGGTGTGGCCCTCAACACTGAGCTTCCAGTCAGGATGATCGCGCATAACCCGATCGATTTCGCTGAGGACCTTGCCTGACTCAGGGCGCAGCGTTGCGCTGGCAAAGTCGAAGTAGAGGTCATAAACCTTGGCCCGGCCATTCTTCTCCAATTCCTGTTCGAGCTGGTTCGGTCCTGATGGTTTTTCCTGATCCCAATAAATCTTGATGACCTGCTCGTGCCCGCCATCGGTCGAGGCGCCGGCCAGGACCAGTGGATTGTCGGGATCGTCGAGGACATAGAGATGGCCTTCCTTGTCTGGAAGCTTGACTACAACGTCCACCACCGGTAGGTCTGCCGGTTGGTCGTTCACGAGCACTGGAAATGCAACGTCGCTGTTGCCGTTCCTGCGCAGTGTGCATTTCAGGGCAGGTGTGTCCATCGCGGAGCTGTCGCCGATTCCCCCATCGGGAGCAAAGTTCATCATCTTCTTCATAAGATCCTGGCTGGCTGCATCGTCACTCTTCGAGTCGGATGCCATCGCACTCTTGAACGACTTCAGCAGGGACTTGAGGGGGTCCTCGTGATAGGTGAACACAGATTCACCCGCAGTTTTCAGTTCGCTCAAAGTTTTCCGCGAGAGGCTCATCGCAGTCGTTCCGGGGTGCTGTTCATCCCTCCCTTCGCGGCACATGTAGCCGTCGGTCTCGGAGGAGTTCTCCATGTCGGCAAGGAACACGGTTCGCCCGCACTCGATTCTTCGGAGAGTGTTCTTTTTGGTTCCGCTATTCAAGAAGCGCTCGATACCCTGACCTGGAGGAAACTGCTGCGAGGCACTGATGTGGATGCTCTGCGCAGATACCCTATCGACGACGAAAATGGACTCATAGTCTCCCTGCAATTCGTCAGTGCCGGCATGAACAAGTCTCAGCGACTTGCGAAGCGGAATCTTGCTCGCCGGTGATGAGGTGAGCTCCGGGGATGCAGGTTTCCAGTTTGGAAGCGGCTGGGGCTTGGCTGTTTGACCAGTGGCTGCGGCCACCATGCCCGAAAGGTCATCCTTTTTGTAGGCCTCCTCCACCTTGTTGATCCGCTGCTTGGCACGATAGGCGATGTAGGCGCAGCTCCCCATCGCAAGTAACAGGAGAAGAACGAACAAAGCCGCTGCGATCATGACAAACTTCAGAAAGTTACTGCCGGATTTCACAGGTACCGATGCCTGCGGAGAAATTTGAGCAGTGGTGTTGGGCGACAATTCTGCTGCGGGTAAGGTTGGTTGTCCGTTTACCGATGCTCCGCATTTCTCGCAAAACTTCCCTACTGCAGAAAATGGCGTCCCGCAATCCGTGCAAAAGCGGGACACCTCAGTGGTGGATTGTTCGGGAGCCCGCATGCCGCATGCCGTGCAGAATAACTGGCCTTCCGCGAGAAGCGATCCACATTTTGTGCAGGCGATGCTCATGCTCTCTCCTTGAAGTGCGGCTATTTGTTCGCAATCGTCCCCTCGTCTTGCCGTCCCTTCCGGATCACTTCTTCGTGATCGTTCCCTCGAAGTGTGTGCTCTCGATCTTGCCGTTGTTAAAGGTGTAAATGTTGTCAAAGGCAAACTTGACCATGCGGCCGTCCGCCTTGGCGATCCAGGCCGAGCCCTTGACGTTGTAATCCTTGGTTTGCCGCAATCCGAGAGAATTCCCTAACTCCATGGCTTTCTTGATGTCTGCGTCAACTCCGTTCAGGTCGAAGTCATAACGCCGAGCATCGTAGCCTCCGGTTTGTTCGTCCCGAATGTATTTCACTCCAGGCTGCGCGTCCCGGATGTGCCCGTTCAAATAGGCCATGCTGATCCCCCCATACACTGCCTGCCAGTCGGGACTCCCATAGGGCACACCCTTCAGTTGACGGGTTCGGGTGTTTGCCGGAAAGATGTCATCTCCCACTTTGGTCGCGGGATTGCTATCTGTTTGTTCTCCGGTGATAGCGTCCTCGGAAATATCGGCTTCGCATTCGTATAAGAAACCGTCTGAAGTGCTCTTCTTGAACGACGCATGAAAGGGCGCAGATGGCTTGTGAATCGAAGCTTCCAGCTTGTCCATTGCGGCCTGCAGGTCATCATCACTGCCGGCCTTAGCTGTTGGTGTAATTACGCCTTCTACCGATGTGTGCGCTGACGGCTTGGAAGTGCAAGCAGCCAGCAGGACCAGGCTCAGCAGTGACGCAATGCCGGTCGCAAGGTTGTTTTTTTTCATAATGCTTCTCCGTTGGTTCATCTCGATGCCTATCCAACTTGTTTCGCAGCAATGGCTCCGATGATAGGAATACGAAATTCGCGATTGCTGTAGGCCTGGTACATCAGGTAGAGCCAGAAAAGGAAGAGACCGAGGGATATCACCAGCCCAACTGGCACTAACAAGACGCCAGCCCAGGCTGTGATGTCCATCAAGGCGCTTACGAGAACGCTCCATCCCACTCTGAACACAATCCCTAGCGCGCTGTACAGGATGGATTGCATAGCGTGAAACCGCACAAACCGGTCATGCTTGTAGGGCTCGAGAACCAGGAAGAGAATCCCCGTTATGAAACCGAGCAGGTAGGCCAGCGCAGCCGCCAGGTTGGAATTGAGACCTGCGGATGCTGCTTGCGGGCTTGCGCCCGCCGGTACAGCTACGGCTTGAACACCGACTGATTGAGTCACGGCAATTGGCTGGGGCTTCGACCCAGCAGGCTTGCCGCAGGCCCCACAGAATCCTGCTCCTTCACTCACCGCCGCACCGCAATTCGCACAGAATGCCATGAGAATCTCTCCTTGTTGATGGTTCGGGTTACTTGTCTCCACAAGCATTGATGTCAGGTTCGCGCGTGACAAATTCCTTTTTTGCAAAAACCACTTCCTTGTCGAACCCCTTCATTCCCAATAAATAGGTGTCTGCTCCGCCCTTGAACTCGAGCAACAGGCGGGTGAGCTTGCATGGGATCATCGACAACGATCCTGCCGCCGTCATGGTTCCAACGGCGACTGTCTGGACCGAGGCGGCTGCTTCGGTCTTGAAGCTTGGATCGATTTTCTTTTTCGCCCACTTGCCGGCGGCAGCCTTAGCCAGGAAGTCGGAAAGAGCGTCGGCCATTCCGGAAGGGAAGGCCTGCTGCAATACATCGATGGCGGATTGAGCGCCAAGACTGAGCGTGATTTTGGGAGCTGCAATTCCGATCAGAATGGCGTGAGGCGCTAGAGACGCCGTCACAATTTTCCCAAAGCTGCCGCTGCCATCAATGGAACTGCTAGCTTGTGGGTTCCCGCCTTTAACCTGGAATCCTTCGTCACCTTTGTAGGTGATGTGAAAGGAACCGCTGGCAGCTTCTTTTTTTGCGCCGAACCCGGGCTTCAGAATGAGGTTTGCGTTGATGGTGAGCATGAACGGAATGCCTGCGATCGGCATTGGTATCTTGGCGATGGGCGGAAGCTTGATGTTCGGTTTATCGATGCCGGCTGCCTCGCCCTCACCCCGTGTTGCGGCGTACTCGACATTCATTTCTCCGTTCAGGTTCTTGGCATCGTAAGAAAAGTTGTCGACGCTGCCCTGGGACACCTGGACGTCTGCTGAACTTAAGAAATCTTTCAGAAAGCCTTTCGAAGACACCATCACACTCATGCCTTCGTAAGTTCTAGAGACTTTGAAGCTTATATCCAGCCGATTCGAGCCAGGAGTCACGCTGATGCTGGTGTCCCAGCCGTCGACTTTCCCAGAGTAGGAAAGCTCGGTGCCGGCAGCGTAAACGGTACTGCCCGGTATCCACCACAACCGCCGGTTTGCGAGCTTGAAGTCGGAGGGGCTGCCTTTCTGAGCAAACAAAGACGCGAACTGGATAGGAGCTTCCCACTTCAGGTGGCCTTGCTGAATGAATTCGGGCAGAGATGCATAGTCGGTGCCGACGATGATGAGATTATCTTTTCTGGTTGTCGCGAGCACTTTCTGCACGGCAACGTTTTCGAGAAACAGAATCTGACCTTCATGAAGGTTTTGGATTCTGCTATCGGAGTCGTCAAAGATGTAGATGTTCCCATCTGAACCGACACTTTTCAAAATCCGGCGTGTGGTTGCCTCATCAATTCGAACCGTGTTGCTAGTCAGTGTGACGTCGGCAATGCTCCCAGGAAGTTCGCGCAGATCATGGAACGGCCGGGCAGCTGGTATTCCCGATGTTGTGGGAGGGCTGTTTTTCTTTGAACAGCCACCTAGCAGCGCGAGAACGAGAAGACATAAAAGCAAGAATCTCTTCATCGCTGGCTTGCCTCCGAAAGGAAGTTTCTGCGCAACTTGTGCATGGCTTGCTCCGTGTCCTCCGAGATCTGGAACGTCCCTATTTGCGAGTGCATTTACTGCAACATCTGGTGAACTTTCGTGAGGCAGGCCGAGTCTTTTTGTCCGGTCCATGGATCTACGCAACGTGGCCCCATCACCCACACGGCTAAGCCATAAGAAGACATGACCTGCTTGTTTTCGCGGCTTGAGACCTCTTCCCGATCGTGGCAGTAGTAGAGAGGCCAAGTAACTTGGATTTGGTTCTGCGAGTTGAGGTTGAAGTCCCACTTGCCGGCAAGACCATCTTTGTCGCCAGTGGCCTCGTCGTCCCAAGCCCCGCACATCTGGGATGGGTCCGTCTCTTCGTAATAGAGGTTGTACGAACTGATCGCGAATCCCGGAGTAAGCTTTCCAAAATCCCAAACGTCAGTTCCGGGATGATTTTGGTTGAAATACCATTGGCAGGTGTCGATCGCATAATGGACGTCATTGATGAAACAGGGATTGTTGGGATCCGAATGGCCATAGGCATAGCGGAAGGTCCAACCCACCACGGGTGTCCCGGAGAATGTGAATGCTGGGAATTGTGATTTTGCGTTCCCAGGAACCTGGTTCCAACCAATGACGATGGGGGCATTGGCGTAGGCCAGAACAACACTGGACTGGGGCTGAGAGTTATAGGACAACTGAACTTCTTGGTCGCTGCCGTCCGGAGCGGGCATGCCTCGTGCCGCATAGAACTTGAACCCGGACTTCTGCAGCTGCTGTTTGCCAACAGGAGTGACCACCAGCGTCACATTGTTCTGGTCAAGGACGCCTCCCAGTCCGGGATCCAGGTGCACGGTAATGCCGTTGTCGCTCCAGTAATCGATATTGAGATTTGCCTTAAAACCATTGGCGCCGAAGATGTAGGCCGAGTTGGTGGGCTGAGATTGTCCAAAACTGCAACCCACAATCGTATAGAGGTTGTATTTTGCTTCCGGAGTGAAAATACCCGGCGCCTGGCCGCCGCTGACCTGCAGGATTCGAGGTGTTGGATCGGTCGAACACGTCAGCACAGTCGAGTTGAAAGGAGACAAGTGTGTGATCGAAGAACCGGAGCTGCCTTGTGCGCCTTGGGTCTTCATCGGCCCGAGCCCTTGCGCTGGTGCATTGCCTTGAAAACTTGCCGAGAGAGCAGGCGTGCGCGCTGTTGACGCTGATGCCGCTGATCGCAGACTCAGCTTCATTGCGACTGTTTCCTGGTCTGCAGCCTGCCTCTGCTGCTGAAGGACCGCGATAATACTTGAGTTCTGCTGCGACAAGCGGGGATTGGCGATCTTCTTCAACGCTTTGGGTTGGGCAAGATTCAGTGGCGCCAGGGTCGCTATGGCTCGAGGGGTCCCCTTGGTTTTGGGTGGCAGTGGCTGAGGATTGAGTGAAACCTTTGTGCCAGGGCTTCCCGACCCGGCATTGGCCGCTGTGCGTGGTGGCAAAGGCTGAGGATTTAGTTCGACCTTGCTTGCAGGGGTCGGGGGCACAGACGCGGAAGACGTTTGAGCCTGATTGCCGAGCAGTCCTCCATTGGTTGATTGCATTAGAGTCTGCGACGCCGTTCGGCCAACAAGGAGCCCCTGCTGAGGCGCGGTTGCAACCATTCCATTTTGTGAACCGGAGGTGCCCGGGGCGGTCCCGCCGCCGCTACTACCCAGCGGCGGCCGGGGAGCCGCATGCATCACGAAGTTGACGTCATATGCCATGTTCTGGCACGAACCCCAGTGCGCCATCAGATCCGACGCTGTGGGGTTCACGATGCGCGGGAGCATGTTGCATTGCGCGTTGATAATCTTGAGCGGTCCGAGGATTGCAAACTGGGGCACTGCAACGGGCGAGAAGACCCAAGGTTGGGTCACGGCGAGACTAACTTGCAGATCAGGGCCGACCGGCACATGGCTGTATGCATAGGTGCAAACGTCATAGACGTTGATTTTCCCGCCAGCGAGGAACTCCTTGACTTGCCCCACATATTTGAAGTTGTTCGTAAGAGTTGCCAGCGGGGTGAAGGAGGTCAAAGGGCCGCCTGAGGAACTTCCAACGCTGACGGTGATGGCCAAACCACCGCAACTGCCAGTTGGAGTGTGCGAGTAGCGGTTAGCATCCCAGTACACGAAGCCCTCGACGGTGCCAGCGGTACTCTCCGGATGGTCGGCACCAGTCGGCAGATTCTTCTGCGTTCGTTGCGCCGTGATGTTGCGGTTCGGTTGGGGTGCAGTTTGGGATACTCTCTGCGCCACTGCGGAGACTCCTAGCAGTGCTATTACAAGACGTGTCGCAATGACTGTTGTCCGCATGCCCGTTCCACCTCCGGAAACTGGGTGCATGAATATCGCGGCGCCCCGCTCGGGTCAAAGGAACTGGGCCTGAAATGGAGGTGACCTGCTAAGTGCTAGAGAGTAAGTAGGTTGTGCGAAAAGGTGACCCAGGTGGATTGGTGAAAAATTCGAAAAGTTCGGGTCCCGGCAGAAGTGAATGGGTCACGCGGACCCGTGCGAGATCACCCTCCTCAACCTCAGGAAGGCGATGCCCACTTGCTTCGGGTTTTACCTCAGCCGCTTACAGGCGATCGTTGGAAGAAAAAGCCTCTCAAAAATGGCGATTTCGTGGCGAGAAGACTGAAAAACCGGGGCCGCCAATAGGAGTCAGGTCAAGCCAGAAGTACCCTTACCGTTTCATGCTCGAATCGCGGATCTCTGTTCCATTTTCGTAACAAGAAAATATTCCTGGCCCTAGATAGGCATGGAACATTAGAATCGCTGCCCTCTGGTACTTCTCTTTCTTAACCTCATTCGAAGAATCAGGAGCCGCCCGCATTCATCGGGTCGTTTTGCCGTTCTGAAGATGCTCGCCTGAGGAAGAGGACTTGCGAGCCCCGGCAACGCGCATACTGCAGGTCTAATGAAGGAGGAAATAAGTATGTCGGTACTTGCATTTCAAGGTTCGGCGATGGCTCTGTCGAGCGATGGGATGGCGACGGTTGCGGATGCACTCCATGTTGGCAGCCCGGAGGTATGGGCTGTTTTGAGTGTGGAAACCTCGGGGTGCGGATATTTGCCTGATCGGCGCCCGCAAATTCTCTTCGAGCGCCACATCTTTCATCGTTTGACCCAAGGACAGTTCGACGATGGCGACATTAGTGACCCGACACCCGGCGGTTACGGTCCCCGTGGAGCGCCCCAATACGACCGCCTCAATCGCGCAATTCTCAAAGACCGCTCGGCGGCGTTGCAAAGCACCTCCTGGGGCCTTGCGCAAATCATGGGCATGAACTTTTCCGCAGCCGGCTTTAAGGACGTGGAGGATATGGTTGCGGCCATGTCCGACTCCGAAGATCGTCAGTTGATGGCGATGACAAGCTTCCTCACGCACACTGGCCTCGCCTCTTTTTTGCGAGGACACGATTGGGCATCGTTCGCGCGCGGGTATAACGGCCCAAATTTTGCGATCAATCGTTACGATGTTCGCCTTAACTCCGAATATCAAAGATTTTCTGCCGGGGTTTTGCCAGATCTGAGTGTTCGGGCTGCTCAACTGTATTTGACATATCTCGGATTCCACCCCGGACCGATCGACGGTATTGCCGGAGAGCATACCCTGTCAGCACTTGCTGATTTTGAGACGCAAACTGGAATTCCGCATGTCACTGCTATCGACGACACTTGCGTGGCCGGCTTGCAAAGTGCCCTTGACCCTGGATCCGCTTCCGGCGTCGCGGCCTGAGTGTCAGAGCAGTAGGGAGCGCGGGTCTCCCGCGCTCATCAATTTTCAATCACTTACATGGGCCCTGCCGGTCAGGGGTCGGCCGAGCGGGTTGGCTTTGTGCCGTTCTCCCTCATCAAGCAGGCCAAGGACGGGGGCAGAACTTGCTGTAACCTTTTCCCGCGAGGCCCGTATTGTATGAAAAGCGATGAACTTCTCAGAACTCTACGGTCGATACGCTCAGGACGTCCATCGCTTCGCCTTGTATTTATGTGGAAGCCAATTCCTGGCTGAGGACCTGACTTCTGAAACTTTCGTCCATGCAATGTGCGGCCCCACCGACCTGAGGCTCGGCACTGTAAAAGCGTACCTCTTCGCCATAACGCGAAATCTGTATCGAGATCACGTGGCCAAACAGGGACGGACGGTTGCGTCCGACTCATTGCCCGAACCTCCCGACCCGAGACCAAGCCCCGAAGCAAGCGCCCAAGACAGGCAGAAACTGCAGAACACGCTGCGCGCCGTGCAAACCTTGCCCGAGCAACAACGCGAGGCTTTGCTGCTGGCCTTGGACGGAGATCTGAGCTATGAAGACATCGCGAGGATTTTGGGCTGCTCCCTTCCGGCCATAAAGGTCCGCATCCACCGCGCTCGCGTGTCTTTAAAAGCAGAATTGCAGGAAAGGACTACGACGGTATGCAAAACGTAACCCGGGACATCATTTCAGACCTGTATGTTCTTTACTCCAGTGGAGACGCAACGCCGGACAGCCGCAGGCTGGTCGAAGAGTTCTTAAGCCAAGATCCTGAGCTGGCTGCGTCTCTGAAGGAAAGCGGCGGCACGATACCTATTCTGCCCGCCCCACTTCCCCCGGCTCATGAATTGAAGACCCTCGACCGGATCAAACGTCGGCTGTCCGGACCCATCTGGCTCTTGCAGCTGGCAATGATCATGAGCGGATTGGCTTTCGGGCGGATCATCTCGGACACGTCCTTTGATGTTTCGCCCCGCCGGTTCATTATTACTGCGGCTATTGCCCTGTCCTTCTGGATCGCATTCTTCGTGAAGCTGATCCGCGGACGTAGGGACTTCCTGGTGAGGGTGCGATGATTCTGGAGAGTGAGTAGCGTGGTAGTTTATCTTCGAGCGCCGTCAATTGTCGCGCGAGGTTTACGCGCGTTGCGCGAAAGAGTCCTCAATGAATCGTCGAGAATTTTCCAAAGTTCTAGCGGCTTCAGCGACGCTGGCCATTCCGCATTTTTCGAAGGCCGCGTCTGCGGCGAAGATCGAACCCGCGACTCATCCCACCCACGCCCTTCGTGAATTTGAACGGCTGCAGTTCGGCGTCTCGTTCCACTTCAGCATGAACACCTTCACAGGGAACGACTATGAGACGGGTGGCGTGCCCGCAACCACATACAATCCGACCCGCCTCGACGTCAGCCAATGGGTTCGCGTCGCGCGTGACCTCGGTGCCCGTTACGCCGTGCTAACTGCGAAGCACATGTCGGGATTTTGCCTGTGGGACGCCAAGAACTATGACTACGACGTCGCCGCCAGCCCGAACAAAACCGATGTGGTCGAGGAATTCGTGAAGGCTTGCCGGGAGAACCAACTGAAACACGGGTTCTATTACTGCATTCTCGACCCGCACAACGAAGGCAAGTTCGATTGGGACATTCCGGTCAAGGACGACTACTACCAGCTCATCAAACAGCAGCTCACGGAACTTCATAGCCGTTATCCGAATACCTTTTATCAATTGCTCGATATCACCTGGAAACTTTCACAGGACCAGCGCTCGGAACTTTATGAGCTGATCAAGAGGTACAGCCCGCACGGAATCGTAGTGATGAACCAGGCTTACTACCAAAGCCGACGCAACTTGGGACGCATCTGCGAGCCCAAAAGCTGGCCAACCGATGTGATCAACGGAGAAGACACCATGCCTCCGTCTGAGGGCCACGACGCGAACGTAAAGTTCGAAGGCAGGACGTATTACATGCCCATGGAAGCTTGGATACCGACCGGTCCGCCCTACAAACCCATGCCTCCGATGAATAGCTGGTTCTGGCGGCCAGGGTTCACCATTGCGAGCGCGGAAAAAATCGCCAGAGAATATAACGACTGTCGTCAGCGCCGCAGCAACTTGCTATTAAATCTTTCTCCCGACACGTCGGGCAGGCTGCCGGAGGACGCAGTGAACGTGCTCCAAGCGGCCGGCCGTATCATTCGCAAGTCGTAAGCTGTGCTGATCCATAAGACATCCGGCAGTGGGTCTGGCAGGTTGAGGAAAGCGGTTAGCTAAGGGTTTTTCGTCAGCAAGCGATCGAGTTTGAATTCAACCGGCGGAGTTTTCCGCCCCAAAACCGCATCTCTCACCATCTCGCCCACCACCGGTCCGTGTTTGAAGCCGTGCCCCGAACCTCCCCCGATGATCCACACGTTCTCAGCTTCCGGATGAAGGTCCAAAACAAGATTCTGATCGCTCGAGTTCTCGTATTGGCATACGCGACTGTCAACGAGCGGTGAGTTAGCGAGCTCCGGAAAACGCACTTTCAAATAAGCCCGTGTTGCTGCCAAGCCTTCCTCGGAAACCCTGCGCTCGATCTTGGTGGGATCAATGACGGGGCCGCGCATGTCATCCGCAACCTTGAAACCGCGCCCGAGATTTCCCGGAATGCCGTAGAACCAGTGCTTGCCGGGGAAACCTTCGAGATCGCGAAGGCTGTCATCGCACCAAACCGGAATCCCGCTGTCGGTAAAGCGCAGATCTCCGGGCTCTGTGCCAAAGAAAAATACTTCTTGCCGGGTTGGCGTGATCTGCTGACTCAAAAACGGAAACACTTTGCCCAGCCATGGGCCGCACGCAAAAACGTACGCGTCAGCCTTCAAGGATTCTCCTGATCCGAGCTTGATCTCTCGCATGCGCTTTGCTTCAACCTGCCCGGGAACGACCTGGGCCTGACGGTATTTCCCGCCTTCCTTCAGAAAGTTGTTCACAACCGCCAGGCACGCGCGCCGGGCAGCGAGATAGCCTGATTCGGGCTCATGCACCGCCCACCGAATGCCCTCGAAGTTGATTTGGGGCCAGCGGTTCGCGCAGGCTGCGACGGAGAGTTTCTCAAATGGGACACCTGATTCGCTCAGCAGGGCCAACGCGTCACGTTCATAGGAATCTTCGGCACCAGTCATCCAAAGCACGCCGCTGCGAAACAAGAGCTGCAAATTCCACTCCCGTTCGTATTCTTGCCACAAATTCAGGGCGCGTGCAGCCATCTGGGTGTAGATGCGTCTCGAACCATAGGTTGCGCGAATAATGCGAGTCTCGCCGCCGGAACTGGCGCGCGAATTTGCTGGCCCCCAGGCATCGAGCAAGGTGACCTTCGCCCCTTTCTTGACGAGTTCCAGCGCGGTCCAGCCGCCAAACGCTCCTGCCCCAACCACGACGACCGATTTTTTGGGAGAGCTTTCGACTGGGTGCGGAGCGGGGACGCAAGTGCCAGTTGCGGACGTCTTCGACAAGATGCTGCGAGAACCTCTCAATTGAGAACGCACGTTGATTTTGGGGAACAAACTAGCTCGACTTCATCGGCCACATGATCTGGCCCCCACGGTTCAGGGCCAGGTTCCCGATGTGCCCGGCTGCCGCAGCGGCAACCCCGGTCTCGACCGGTGCGTTCGGCTCCTTGCGGCTCTTGACGCAACTGAAGAAATTCTCCATGTGATCAATTGTGCCATCGCGATAACTGCTGGCG
>Ga0157374_10000111_pt1 | contig 75155 bp, 86 predicted proteins | sample M25metaG_FD_115308 | JGI IMG/M metagenome (GOLD analysis project Ga0157374, IMG submission 115308) | Miscanthus rhizosphere microbial communities from Kellogg Biological Station, Michigan, USA - M2-5 metaG | ecosystem: Host-associated > Plants > Roots > Rhizosphere > Soil | place: USA: Michigan...
CCAGTGATGACCGACTGACACACCCCCCATGCCTTTAGCGTGTCGATCGACAAGAGGCGACGGTGTTTCCGTAGCCATTCGAGTTGTTCGTCTGCTGTGTGCTGTACTGACTGGATATGCAAATGCTTTAGGAATGTGTACGTGTTACCCTTCTCACCGCAGACGTGGCACGAGTATTCGACCGGTCCTCCCTTGTCCTTTGGCTCTAGTGCGACGTAGAACTTATGCTTGGTGCAGAAGGGGCATACGGCGAGAGCTTGCGTCTGTCCGTCTCGAATCTGTAGGTCAATGCCGTGATCGACGTAGGGCTTGAGTGTTTGCGGAATCGTGTCGTTTGCCATTATCGCGCTCTGTGGGGATGAGAAAGAAATACCCCTCACTGTGGTTATTGAGGGGTACAAGAATTTTGATCAAAATTTCTACTACTCTATAAAATCTACCCCTAACTCTTTTGCTCTCTGCTTTCTAGCGTTTGTAACTGCAACTGACATACAGTCACAGCCTTGATTATCGGCGTGACGATTACAGCATCCGTAGACGGTTCCTTGTAGAAGTCGGACTTGCTCAAGTGTCCTCAATTGTGGTGGTGTTGACCTGGCTGTATAGATTTCGTCCTTTACTGCTGGTTGCTGCCAATCTGCTGACGGTGGTAGCCCTTTCTTACATTGGCCAAATAGACCACACGTAGGACATGATTTGGGGTAGGGTTGGCCAGCGTTGATTAGCTCTTGACGGCAGATGGTAGAGCCGGGAATAACCCCTAATGCTTCTGCTTCTGCCTCTCGGTTGCGGTTCTCATCTGCCGCATGGTGATCGGTGAACTTCTCGGGATACCTTGCCTGTAACTTCGACACGTTCGCTGCCATCACTTCACCCATGTCTAGACCAACGGCGTTGAACAGTTCGGCCAAGTACCACAAGACATCGCCGCCTTCATCCTTGACCTTCTGTTTTAGTTCTTCTGGTGTGTAGGCTTTGCCGAAGTACAACCACTTCTCCAATACCGACAGCAGTTCGCCACCCTCTTTCGTGATACCCATACACGCATGGATCAGTCGGGCGGGGAGTATCCAGGCTTCTGCCCCCTTCGACTCCCGTGCCGCTTGCGCCGTGGCCTCTAGTGTCGCCACATCCCGCAGGACACCGTTGATCCGCAGCCGTGCCTTGTGCTGGTCGCATTCGGTACGCTGCGACATCTGTTGAAATTCTGACGGGTTCACAAGTATTCCTCTCGTTAAGGTGTGGCGGTAACTTCTACCATCCGACGTGAATCGACTACCCTGCGGAAATTTTGACTCCCCTTCCCCCGACGCAAATCCTTATTATTATAACAGTTAGGAACGGAGGGCAGGGGAGCGGGCTGGAAATTTTGATCAAAAATTCGAGAACCCTGGAACAACTTCCCGTTTTGGACGTATAGATAGTTGTGTGGCGACGACAACCTTGCAAGGAGAGACAGAGATGAATGTCAACCAGAAGCCGAGTCGTGAGGCTTTCACTAGTGCTGCTAACAAGCTCAAGGCGGCGGGTTGGGTTCACGGTGCAACTATGATGATCGACGGTGCCCATAAGGAAGGGGAAACTAAATTCGGAACGTGCTGGCACAAGGACGGTAAGACTTTTTGGCTTAACTACAAGACTCTGAATAACCTGCCGGCCTAGAATTTTGATCAAAATTTCCTTGACCGGCTATTGAACCAGTCCTATAGATGTGTGTGATGGCAACTCAAACGGAGGCTAACGAATGGCCACTGCACAACGCACTCGGAAGGTTCTGCCCCCTGCCCACGGTTATGCTCGGTGGATCGGGACCGAAGTCAACGGCAATCCCCTTCTCGCCATCAGAACCGAGAAGGATGTAGACGCGAAGGTGTATGAGGTTGAGGAGATTTTCGCCGGTTATCGACTGCACCACGTCGAGCCGGGCACCCTCGAAATTCACTGCTACACGATCGACACGATTACCGACCCTGCCGGATGGGTGTGCAACTGCCCGGACGCTATGAATCGGCCCGAACGGAAACATTCGTGCAAGCATGTGCGGGGATTACAAGCGTCGTTACCGAAGATGCCCTAACTCTAACTGAGGACTGCTATGGACGAACGGGAAGCCAAATTGCCAACGTGGGCGCAGAACACGCTGCGTGATCTTCGTGCCCGACTGGCATCGGCCCGAGAGGACTCGGCGGCAGAGATTGCGCGTCTGAGGACAGATAACCAACTTATATCTCGGAAGATTGGAGCACTTGAAGAACTGTTGACGTGTGCCGCGAAGGGTGGGCACAAGACGGCAGCGGAGATTATCAGCGTTCTCGAAAGTTACTCCCTCTCCCTCTCTAAAGACGAATAGTGAACACACTTACACACCCTTTCCTCTCTTGACTCGAGGGGATTGGGTGTGTAAAATTTGATCAAAATTCTCGATACGGAGGAATGCAATGGCACACGGTCAACAGCAATCATTTCTTGCCGATCGTAACCGGCAGAATCCCGAAGTGAGCAAGCTACAACGTGCCCGAGCTAAGGAAGGGGGGTTGTCCGTCGGGGAATATCGCGTACTCCTCTGTCTACGGTCCGCTGGCCGAGCACTCAACTATCGGGAGATTGAAGCAGAGACAGGGTATTACGCCAATCTCGCACGGATGCTACGGGCCGATACGAATCCTGAGAGTTTGGGCGGTAAGGGGATGGTGATGGAGGGTACGGACGGTATCCGTAAGCTGACCTTTGAGATTACCCCCCGCGGGGAATCTCTACTGCGACGGCTCGACAAGTTCACCCTGCCGGAGAAGCCCAAGAAGATGCCGAAGGATGAAGAGGCTGTGGAAGTGATCGAAATACCTTCAGAAATTTGATCAAAATTGAGGGCATCCGATGAACGCTCGACGGGGAGTTACGCTGAAGCTGAGTCCTCACCTAGAGAAACAGGTTGTCAAGGCTTGCAAGGCTGGATACTCCGACCGAGACATTGCGGCTATGATCGGAGTGGCTTACAACACGATTCGCAAAGTCCGACTGGCGTCCAAGTTGCCACCACGTAAGGAAGGTAACCGGGTCTGTAACCGTGACCATATCAAGCTATGGGGCATCTTGTACAGCTAGTATCTAATATTGAAACGTATGTAAGATAACCCCGGTAATCTCCGGGGTTTACTTTTTCCCACGTCGAGTATCGGCAGCAGTTTACCCTATCTGAATACCCGTCCGCATTCGTTACCATTCGCCGTCTGCCGGCCGATCGGTTTCGAGGACTGTTCCCCTACGTTGGGGAGAATCGACGGTTATAGGGCATCTGGTGCGGGCTATGGAAACTCTAACACTAGTACAAGTGTTATTATGACTAGCTTAGTAGTGTATGTGAAGTTTTGATCAAATTTTGTAGGATGACAGCTTGGGGCTGAACCCTTTGCTGGAGTCGAACACCACCACACAAGCAGGGAACGTAGCTTTGTTACCACCCCCAACGAACGTTAGCCGTCTTGTCAGTAGTCTAACCTCTGCCGACCGCATCACGTAATCATGCCACCATTGCGCGTCGGATCGCACGGGAACCAAACACACGCACACACACCCACGGCGAGACTCGACAGCAGCTTTGATAACCCACTTGCCGATTTCTCGGCCATAGGGAGGGTTCATCCAACACACACCCGACCATGGTTGAGACAGTCCATCAATCTCGGGGGTGAAGTACCTTCGGCATTTGGCATTGTGCTGGAGGGCACACACGTCGAGTGTAAAGTTAAATTCATTGTTCAGCCTGTCGAATAGGTAAGCTGGTGTCTCCCAATCCATCTTGTCGGAACTGAACAAACTTTTGTTAAGTGACATGGGCTGCTGTCTCCGTTAACTAAAAGAGAGGGGACGGCCCCTCTCTTCCCGTGCTACTCGCGTCGTGATAACGAGTCCGACCGGTAGCGTGAGAGTGTACTATATCACGCTAGTACCATCTCCGACCACAACGCACGGAACCGGCCGGATGCTGCTGCTGGTGCTTCCAGGTGGCACCCCCACGGCTCGATAGCCAGTACGACGCCGTAGGTGTTGTGCATCTGTGGAATGTCGGGCGTCACGATGCAGACACGGCACCCTACCACGATTTCCGTATCGTACTCGGATCGTGGCGGTTGGATGCGTCCGACCTGTACCCGCCCGTCGGGAGTCAATCCCCAGACGGACAGTACCCGTTCGGATACCGGCAATAGGTCCGATCGGCGCCGGCGCTTGTCTGTCGTGGTCCCCATGATGCCCTTCCTTTCCACATTCGTACCCTAAATACATGGTAGATGTGCATTTGGAAGGAATCAATAGGATTCTGTGGAAAATATTTTGATCAAAATTACGGGATAGACACACCCTCTGCCCATGAGTCACCATGATATTCCGCTGAAACTGGCGTCGGTATGCCAATATCGTTCCCACCCTCTTGCATAAGCCGTCGTACCTCTGCCACGATTGGAGCGTTATACGTGTGCAGTGGCTTCCCGGGTATCACCCTCTTCGGCATGTCCAACACTAGTTCGTCATGTACCTGTAATACGATATGATAGCCACCTTGCCACGTCTTGCCGGCAAACACTTCACCGGCATTGATTCTCTGGAAGAAATCATGTACTCGGATCATTGCCTTAGTCATCCACCAGCCGGCGGTTCCCTGTACGTGGTAATTGAGAGGTACTGTCGGCTTAATGCGCCCGTAGTCGGTTCTAGTACACATCAGCGGATAACCGCGTTCAGGATCGACAGTCTTATCGGGAATAGTCTCTACGTACCCGTGTTTTTCGGCGAACTCTACCCACTTCTGGTTTAGCTTCTCTTTCTTGGCGAATCGGGCTGCTACTAACTTCTGCGCCCCCGGTCGTCTAGCGGCTTGGTCGGCTGTGCCGCTACCGTCTTCACGGTCTACTGATCGATATCCCACGGCGAACCCGAAGTTTTTACACCATTGATAGTTTCTAGATCGGTACTTGTCCTTGATGTGGTTCTTGTTATCCATCTGGAACGGTAGTTCTTTAGCCCATATCTCTGGGTAGATGGTGGAGAAGTTCAGTAGGTGTTCACTGCCGAAATAGGGTGGCTCTTTCGACTTCTCGAATAGGTTGATTAACTCTTGTTCGCCTGATTCGTAAGCGGGTATGCGTAGTTCTATGTTCTGGGCATCAAAGCTATACCACTCCCTGCCCGGTGACGGTCCGAATATCCACCGGAGACTACGGAGAGAGTATCCCTTGAAGTGGCATTTCTCACACCCTTCTCCCTCACAGTGTTTACACTCAGCCTCTTCCTTTCCGATTTGCTGGCCGTTAGGATTACTACATCCGAATCGTGTAGTGGCCGTGCGGGTCGCGTTGAAATTTGGGTAAAGGACGTGCCACTCAGGGTGATAACATTTTTGATCAAATTCTGTAGATACTACGCCACATATACGACACAGTTCTACCCCACCGAACTGCGATATGTAGGGGCGGTGCGGCTTACCGGTCGGTAGCTTGCATATATACCGTCCGTAACTCTCCATATATGTTAGAGCCGTATTCTTCTTCCTCATCTCCATCATGGATTCTAGAAAGTTAAGTTCACGGCTGCCCTTGTTTAGTATCTCGAAGTAGTAGGGAATAGCGTTCTTCGCATCGAGTGCCGGGGCGTCTGTCTTTGCCTTCTTATTACGGACTGGTGGTAACTTCATTACATCGAATACGAATGTCCGTAGATTCGCGTTTACCGTTTTGGGCATGTCCAGATCATACCCGTACTCGGCTGCTATCTTCTCGCACTCCAGCTTGAGACGTGCTGAGTCTTCTTTGTACTCTTCCGACAGTTCGTATAGCCGTCCCTCGTGCATTGTGACGCCACGCCGTTCCATTCGATACACAATCTCTGACAGTCGGCGCCGGGCGTCGTACAGCTTCCACCGGCCCCGCTCGTGTAACTTCCGTTCAATGACATTCCATAACTGCATTGTCACTTGTGAGTCAACGTCGCTATACTCTTGTAGGAGAATTGGCCAGCGGTTCAACTCGGCTATCGTTATGTTGCTGTACTTGGCGATGGTATCGGCCCCCATTGCGTCGATCATCGCTATCGGTAGCCAGTAGTCGGCTCGCCAGTTCTCTTTACCAGCGCTAGGCATTTCGTAGTTGCCTTCAGAGTCCGTCAAGTCTTCTCCGGCGATCATCCATTTGGCCAGTTGGTCTAGCGGACCGTGAGTTTTGATCAAATTTTTCGATGACTTAGGCGCTCGTCCGAACAACGTCGGCACCGTCTTCTTAGGGGTCGCCTTAGCCGTCTCTAACTTACCTACTCTTATCTTCGCTTGCTGCACTAACCGACGTGCCTTATGGACTGCCGTTGCCAGTTCGTGTTCATAGGGGCCGATGTCCGTTCCCAGATACATTGCGGCTAGTACCGTAAGATTCTTCGGCTTGTTGCTCGCCAGGACGTGCGCCGCTAGTAGCGTGTCGTGTGTGATGTCCCACAGCCACCTAGATTCGACTTCGGGAAGGATGGTTGTCAGTGCAGCCGTGTCAAATTTCCCGTTCTGCGCCACGAACCCTACTCGCCCTCCGTGGTGAGGGTCATTCTGGTAGTCAAAGAAGATGGAGCGGATTTCGTCTATATCCTCCGAAGGGACTGTTACCTTTCGTGTGTACGGATCAACTTTCCATGTCCACGTTCGTAGGATACCCTCGTCGTTACACGTCGTCAGGTAGAAAGGGCGGGTTCCGTGGTGATGGTCCGTTCCTGATGTTTCTGTGTCGAACGCAATCATTTCTTGTCTCCACTATCTGCCTTGTCGGTAATCCCCACGTCGTCACGGTAAACATCAAACACCGACTTTGCGTCATCTCTACTAAAACTCGACCCTTTGGTATGGTCAATCTTCATACGAGACGTGCCAAGTCTCCACACAGCGTACTCCTCGTCGCTCTCGCACAGAATCAAATTCAGGTTGCCGAACCGGACCGGGCGCTTTTCCCCCGCTTGCTGAACTTCCATTTTCTTGTCAGCAAGCAATCTTAATCTCGATGCAGTCTCGGTGTCTACTCTTATTACTAGGTCTACGTCACTGCTAGGCTTTGGGGTGCCGTATACTCGACTCCCTGTTAGGAATGCGAACATAGTTGTAGTCCGTTATGGTTTGATTCGTCCGTTCATTACACAAGGTTGGCACGATCCGCCCTTGCTGTTCTTACCCGTCCCACCACATGCCTTGCAGCACTTACACACCTTCTGTCGGCATTGTGGGCAAAGATGAACTGGTGTAGGCATGATACACCTTGCGGAAATTTTGATCAAAATTCTAACACTGTAGACGAAAAGAGGGTGAGATAACCCACTGGAGATAAGTTATCCCACCCTCCTACCTTTGACCTATCGGCAGGACTATACCACCCCCTTGCCTGATGGCGTACTAGGATTGCGTCCTGCAACGTACAGCTTCCATGTTCTCGGGAATTTGGATTCAAGGATTACACCAATAGCATCCGCGAACTGTTGGATTTCCCACATGGCGCCAGGATCGGCTCTCAGTGTTATAAAGGCTAGCCAGTTCCGTAGGTTGGCATTTGCTCGCATCTTGGAGTACCGTCCTACTGGCAGTTCTATCCGAGCCAGTTCCTTCGGCACTCCCCTACCTAGCCATTTCTGGTAGAACTCCTCTTGCCGTTCGTACATAAACTGCAACTCTCGGATAAACTCTTCGGCATAGTCGTCGGTCAAGTCTTCGGCGCCTTTGACTGTTCCCGCTTGCTTGTTCTTCGTACTCGTCAGGAAGCATCTTGCCTTAGTTGGGACGTAGTTTAGGTCCGGCAACGGAGCATAACGGGCGGACATTTCGTTGTAACTTTGTGTCCTATGACGGTGCCATTCTCTGAAGATGAAGATAGGTGCTTGCACTTCGATAATCAGTCCAGCGAACTCGAAAGGCGTTGCGTGGGGCGGCTTGTTACTGTACAAGAACCTCAATAACCGTTCGTCCTCTTCCCATCCGCGGAAGCTGCCTTGCGTGGACTGTCGAGCTGTCTCTATGATCCCGCACTCGTAGTCCTGTAACTCACTTAGGTTGGAACCGTTCGGGTCTAGTCCGGCGTCCCCGTGACCGTAAGCTTCGATGAACCGCACGTACCCGTGGTCTAGCACCTTGATCGCATCCATACCGCACCGTGGGGAAATTTTGATCAAAAATGTACTGCCACGATGGTTAGTCGTGGCAGTACGTGAGGGTAGATCACTCAGGCATCGGCGTCAATGCACTGATCGACACGTTATAAATTCGGTTGTCGGTCAGATTCTTGATATTCACCTTACCTTCTTGATCCTCCGTCCCAACCTTAATGATCTGCCCTTGCACCTGCTTCTTCGTCTTCGGGTCAGTGAAGAGGAACACGTCATTCACTGCCGGCGGTTGTGGTTCGTCTGACACTTCCTCTACTTCGTCATTCGTTGTGTGCTTTGACTCATCGGCGTTATGCTCGCGCTGCCGAATCTCCTCTACCACTGCCGGCCAACCTCCGTCGGTGTTCGCTATCTCATCATCCGTGATGCCCGCTTCGTTGGCCGCACGAGTCAACTTGTCTTGGAAATCTTCGTTTGTGTCCGCCTCTGCCGCCATTTCTTCCAACGTCGGTTCCTTCTTTGGTGCTGCCTTCGGAGCCGGCTTACCGCCCGTTGTCGGCTTGGTCTGACCGTTCTTCGCCGGTGCCGGAGTTGTTGTCGGCTTGTTCTGTGCGGACTTGGTTGTCGCTTTCGGCTTGTTCGCACTACCGAACCGGGTGGACTTAGGCGCCTCTTCGACTGGTGGCGATTCGGTGTCGTTCGTCATCTCCTCTGGCTCCGTCGCTACTTCCTCCCCTTCAGCAGTTGTTACGTCTGCCGTGTCGTCGTGCGGTTCCTCTGGTGGTGTGTCGTCCTGCACCATCTGAGCCGGCACGTCGGGGGGTGTAAAGTCGATGGCTTGTTCCCAGATTTGGTTTAGTAGCGGTTCCTTGCCAGCGTACTTACCTTGTTTCTGAGGCTCGCCCTTCCACGTCCTGAACCGGAAATGGATACCAGCTTTGGCGATCTGGGCACAGATGTCTTCCACGTTCTCAAACGTCACGTCTGCCATACTCACACCGAGTCGGCCGAGCAACTGCACCACCCAATTCCAGTGCTCTTGAAGTGTCCGGTTGCCCTCTGATCGTGTCGGGGTGTCATACAGTGGGCGGGTGACAGAGGTACGCATCCCCCGCGTGAAATACTTGTTGCCAGACTTGTCCACGAACGTCTCGGGTTCGACGACAACACCCGACGCATATAACATCATCTTGCCCTTATTCGCTCCCTCTTTCTTGATCTCTGTGAACCGAAGTTCCTTCAGTTCCGCAATGCCGTTCATCCCCGCCGGCAGATCACCACCACCCGCGACCGGCTTGATTTCCTGCGTCTTGACCTTCTCGTGAACCGGCGCCAGAACCTTACCCAGCTTGCGAAACAGCAGACCGGTCGATTGTGCCGCAGCCATTGCATACCCCTTAGACGAGTGATACGGAGGTTAGAGAAACCGTCTTCCCCACTGCCTTATTATTATAACAACAAGGAAGACGGTTCAGGACACGCACGCACTAGACGCACACTAGAATTTTGATCAAAATTCTTTACACTTTCGACGGGTCGGCGTAGTCACCGTAAGCAGACCGCCACGCCTCACTATTCACGTCCACGGCACCCGTGATCTTGTCTTCGGTACAGCAGACGTAGACCCATCTGGAGTGATTGAAGAGGTACTTGAGAATGCGTACCTCTGGGTGGGCAGTAACAATGTCCCCGACTTGAACGCCCGACTTGCACAAGGGACCAACTGACAGTACCTCGAACACCGCCGTCTCGTAATTGTCTTGAGTCCCTTCCGGCAGCATCAGTCCGGCCTTCGTCATGTTGACTTTGCGAGCCTCATTGAACCACATCACCACGAAGTTGCCGTAAGCCTTCAACACTGGTGGCGGCTTTGGCTTGACCTCCGATTGATTGTTGGCCAGAATGTGTGCGTTGTTCAGTCCGTTCATAGGTTGTCCTCCGTTGTCGTCTATCACTAACTTCCTGCGATGCATTGTTACCCCTTGATGAGTTTGACCAGCTTCGCGTAAGTCGGATCGGCGATGTAGCTCGGCAGGGATTTGTTCTTACTCGCCGGAATGCGGAACTTTGTCATAATGACCGTATGCGGCTCGACGCGGATACGGTACTCCACACCCGGTAGCCTCTTCTGAATCTTGATCGGCTGTTTGCCCTCCCCCATGCTTTTCGTGACCGTCTCGTACCGTGGCGCCTTGAACGTCTGAACGGCGTAATCGAGTGCCGGACGTAGCCATGCCGCCATTGACGGGATCACCCCCGGCCCGATCTTCGGCCCGAGTGCGTCCGACTCCGTAATGGTGACGATCCCCTCTTCCGACTCCCCCTCTTCCTTCGGCTTGAATATCCTCTCTTGGGTCAGGACGACGATATTTACCCCTACGAGGTTCAACATCTTCCGTACAATCTCTTTCTCTTGTGCGGCAATCTGCCCCCACTGCTGTTGGCTACAGATGCCCCAACTCTTCTGCGCCGGAGCCTCGTCCATGCCAACGACTTCACAGAATATGATGTCTTCTAACCCGCTCAAGTGGTCTAATACAATCGTCTTGAAACCCTTGTCTACCACCCCGTCTAGAACGTCGTGGATTTTCTTCGATGCGACAACTCCGCTCGACGGCTTGGGAGTGAACTTGCGAATCCGGTTCGCGTTCTCGGGTGTGTCTACCGACTTCAACTCACCCGGGTTCTTACTGCCGCTGCACTGAATCCATAACAGAGGGTCGGGGAACGTGGCGGCGAACGTCGTCTTGCCTGTTCCACTGTCACCGAACACCAGCACTTTTAGTGACTCGTCCCTCCCTTCTCCGATGGGAGTGACTTCATCCCATACGCTAGGAGTTTTGATCAAATTTCCGTTGCTCGTCCGTGGCATCACTCGCCCCGGCACTATCCGCTGTGGTACTGGCGTTGGCATACTAACCCTTTCCTTCGTTGTAACCTTGTTTGGTGGCATCCGCTACCGACTGTTTCTCTAGACAAGCCGTGTGGGCGAACTCTTCTCCGAAGTTAAATGTTAGTTTTTGTGGATACACCATCTGTCTAAACTCTAATGGTGCGTCCTTCGGTGTACCAGATAGACTTATCGGTAGTTCACATATACGGCAGACTCGTTTCTCCCTAGCCTCTGCAACAGTCATTTCAGTTCCTCGAAGAGTGTTTCCTGCCGAGTTAGTCCGACTGTAGAACCTTCAACTAGGTAAGCGTCAAGGTCTGTTGCTCCCCCCTCAGTTAATGGCGAGTATACGCCGAATGGCATCTGCCAGTGTCCAGAATCTCTATCCTCGAAAATGTCATACTTTGGGTCTTCCATTGCAAACTGAGCACATTCGTACCATTTACACAACTGTTCTAGCAGTGGGTCAAGTGTCCTCTTGCGAAACAGTGCTATATTCTCTGGAGAAAAGGCAGTCTCCCATCTGGCAAAGAAATCCGCCGGATTCTCCCTTACGATACCCGCTAACCGCTGTTGAAACTGCTGTGGAGTTTCCTTCTTACCCTGATACTGCGCGGGGCGTTTGATGACGTTGTAACGGACTCCTCGAATCGGATGAGCGCCTAGAATTTTGATCAAAGTTTTTTCATCCATTTTGCAACCCTCTTTTTGGCTAATGCAGCTTTTACTGCCTCTGAGATTTTGGCACAATGTTCCGGGGTTTTTGGCCTACCTCTTCCGGCTAACGACATCTTTAACCTAGTCTCTGCGGACGCTTTTTTACCTTTATTAGCCGGCTCTCTTCCTAGAAACGACCTTAGAATTCCTTCAGATATTTTGGCTTTACTCTCTTCTGAGTGTTTCCATCCTTGCCGGTTTTGCCATAGGTTTGCCTTATGCTCTTCTGACTTAGGCTTGCCCTTGAGTGCGTTGCTAATCTTTTTCTTTATCCAATCCGCCATTACAACACCACGTTTAACCTCTGACATTTTCTTTTTAGTTTCTTCTGTGTGCCTGAACCCGAGACAGTTACCAGCCGTAGGGCTACGGTTATATCCATTCTCAAATTTATAAGGCTTCAGTGTGTCTAACCAGTGTTGCTCTCTAAGTAAACATTCACTAGGATCGCATTGTTCTGGGATGGTTATTACGAATCCTAGTGGCCCGTACTTATTCCAAGAGTTTTGTAAGTATGTAATTGGGTGGTATCCTCCATTTAATGCGCGTAAATGGTCATTGATGCGCCGTTCTATGTCACAACTACTACCTACATAAACCTTCCCGTTGTAAACGTTTTTGAAGATGTAGACTCCACTTTTCGGTTTCAAGTGTTACCTCCTTTTGATATTTGGCATAGTGCTACTAAATAGAGGAGCATTTGTAAGTCCCCGGTCAACTGCCGACTGATGGCTAACCCCTCTATCCGGCTTTTCGTCTTGTGGTCCCCTATCCAGATGCCCGAACTTGTAGCGTCTTTCACCAACACAACCTCATCCCACTTGCCACGGAGCCGCACTGTTCGGCCGCTTGGCAGTGTGTACGGCACGTTGAACACATGCTCTTGCAGTAGGGGAATTACCTTGCGGGAATTTTGATCAAAATTCTGTGTCCAATACTCGACGTAGATCGGGAACATCGTCCGACAGATGCCGTACCAGTTGTTAATCGCATCTCTGTCGAAGGGATACTGTTTACTTAACCCGTTCATCCCGTAGACGTAATCCTTTAAAGCAATTTCCCACGCTGACTGATCTGTTCCGGTTATAGGACGCAATTGCCCGTCCATACTACATTGCTTCTGTGCTAGTGCCTCTTCACAGATGTGCCACATATTGCCGAATTCCATCCGTGCATTGAACGACGGTGCCGGTGCCCACCCTTCGAGATACTGCACTCGAAATCGCTCTCGACAGACGATGAATCGTGAGAGCATCGAGAACGTAATACCGCCGTTCTCCTCGTTCGACTCCGGCCCTTTCCATAGTGGCGGACGCTTGACGAACTGGTTCTTAATTCCCATCCCCTTTAACGTCTCTGAGACCGAGGGCTTTCTTGCCTTCATTGGTGTACTCACATGCGGTAGGGGTTATAGTTAGATACTTGGCGGGGTGTAATGCAAAGTCCATCAATATCGCCTTGTGTACGTCACATGCTCCGAATTTCTTGTGCGTGCAGTCGTTACACCCGTCGATCATCTCCGTCACGAACAGTTTCTTTGCCCGGTTGAGCCTCTTTCGGAACTCCGGCGACATGGCCATAGGCAATCTTCCTTTGTGCAGCAGTTAACTCGGATTCGATCAACTCTTGCCTGTGTATCGGTGTGTCACCCGGGGCGACGATGCCGATACGCACCTTGTTACGGTCGATGGACAGGACTGTTATGCAGATAGTTTCCCCGATCCATATGTTTTCTCCACCCTTGCGAGATAAGACGAGCATTATAGCCTTCCGTGTAAATTTTGATCAAAATTTTCCGTGCTCTTGTCGGTGTCGATTATTCGCCGTTATACCCCCTCTCCCGTTACGGCACTCCCACATTGCATCTGGCACCCCGGCAACGGTGACAACCCATTGTAAGTCTCTCAATACCGTCTTGACACATACCCCACACGCCGCAGCGATCGCTAACGCCGTCCACCCTTCGACGGCGTACATATACAAGAACATTCGAGTCCGCATCGGCCAGTATCTTCGATCTTCCTTAGTGTCCTCCCATAACTCGCTAACCCGTTCCTCTGGGCTTGGGTTGTACTCTCTGTCCAGAACCTCGATAACCTCAGTGAATCCGTTCGATCGGTCCGGCTCAAACGACAGGTACTTACTGAACTGGCATACGTCCGAATGCCTGGACCGTCTTACCCCGTACCGTGCCGCAATCCTTGCCAGTCCGATCGGATTCTTTACGTCCTTCACTAGCCCTATCCGCTTCACTGCTTCCAGCCATGCCGCACCGACGTAGGCACCGTAGTCCTCTCCCGTCTGGTATGCCATACGTCGGGACTCGGTGAACGCAGCTATAACACAGACATCAGGTACGTCTACTTCCATGATTTTTGATCAAAATTCTAAGGGAGTAGTAGTCTAGTACGGTTGCTCTGACAGTGCCTCACACGCTGTCCGCAGTGTGGCAATTGCAGTGTCGCACATCCACTCTTGAGCCGCCACATTGTTACGGAGGATGGCCGCAGGGTGAACGATGTCTATCACCTTGAACGGTAGTTTGTCCCTTTCCCCGACCCCGAACGGCTTCAGAGGAAACCACTTCTGAGAAATCCTACCAACCCGTACCACCATCTGCGGATTACACAATTCCACGAACTCTATCAGTCTCGGTTGACACGCTTTAATCTGATCAACGTCCGGCTCCGTCCACTTCTCGCCGTTCTCGTCCCGTGGGATGCATCCAACGATATTTGTGAATGCCTTCCGCAGATGCGTCGGCAAGCCTTCCGATACGATTCGGTCTAATAGATGCCCGGCCGGTCCGATGAATGGGACACCGATTGTATCCTCTGACTCTCCGGGCGCTTCTCCGACGAATAGCACGTCAGCGGGAACACTCCCTCTAGCAATGCAGACGTTACTTGCATTGGCGCAGTGGTCGGAGCCGCACCCTACACCCTTCCGTCCGTACTTCTCGACGTGAAGTGAATACCTAGTCCTTCTCTGTTGGCTTCCCTTTTCCATTGTTGTCGTCCTTTGTGAGCCAGTAGAACAAGAGTCCGATGCATCCGAGACTGTACAGCACTAGTTCTGCTCTAGACATTTTGATCAAATTTCATGTGATGGGTAAACCATCCTGGCGGTTTTCCTACGTCTGCAAAACTCAGCCAGAAGTAAAGCATCTGCCGTCTTCAGCGTGACATTCTCTAACGGGAACATCTGTTGTGCCACCCCCTTCAGGTAGTTCTTCCATTCCGTCTTACCCTCTTCCTTACCCTTCTTTCGTAACCCCATCCCGCGCATCCATTCTTGCGGTCGGACAAGTTGCCACCGTAACCCAGTGAGCTTACCGAGCGTGGCCAGCGTTCCCCGAATCTCCCCGTTGTTCAGACCGAACGCGAACGCGCTAGATACTCCCTCTCTCGGCAGTGAGTGTACGTCTTCCACGAATACCCATGTCGAAGGGCCGGTGACACTCCATAGCCAGTCCGTGATATCTCGTGTCGTCTGCGGCATCGGAACGGCTGAGTAGGTGACTGGACTAGTGCCGTGTATCACCGCCATCCCACCACCAGAGCCGCCGGGGTCGATGCCGACGAACCGACTAACTTCCCACGGTAGGGGAAGAGGGTCAGGGAACGTCTTGAACACTCTCTCTGTCATCGGTCCCGTACCTCCACAACTAGACTCGTGCCCCTGTCTTCGATCGACACCCGGACGCCGTATCGGCTCGCCATATTTCTTACTTGCTGCACCATAGCCGATTGCGAAACGTGGTAGTCCCTTCCTTGCTGTAGCTCAAAGGTAGGGTAGCTAAACCAGTAATCCCACTCGTATTTGCTGTGCCGCTTCTGGAGTCTCATACCGTCACACTTGGGGTTGCATCTCAAGACACTTATTATTATACTAATAAGGAAAGTACGACTAGACAGGAATTCGGCGGATTTCCAGAATTTTGATCAAATTTCTGGATTCCGGCAAGAAACGTGCTTCCCGCCGTGGGGAAAGTATTTTCCGAATTCCGTCCGTATCGGCCATTTTTCGTTAGACGCGGACCCGTCTGGAGCGTATACCAGTCTGTGCGGCGGGAAATTTTGATCAAAATTCTGGAGGGTCTATCGTGAAAAAGTGCGTCATCATGCGGGGGATTCCGGGGGCGGGTAAATCAATGTGGGTCAGAATCGAAAAGGCCGGCTGCGACGGTGGTTTCTACACAGTTTCCGCAGACAGTTTCTTTACTCGCCCAACAGGTGAGTACGTCTTTGACTCGGCCAAACTGTCTGAAGCACACAACCAGTGTCTTGGAGATTTCTTAGGATTCTGTATAACTGGCATGAACAGCAAATCTCCACACACGTTAGTTGTCGATAACACCAATGTCCGGCTTTTCGAGATTGCCCCTTACTACCGAATCGCTGAAGCGTTTGGCTACTCGGTTCAAATCGTGTGGGTGGTGTGCGACGTTCAGAAAGCGATTGCCCGTAACGTCCACGGTGTTCCCGCCAACGCCATTGAGACGATGGCCAAGTCTTTTGAGCCGATTCCGCACTTCTGGAACCAGACCATTGTTATCGGAGGGTAAGCCGTGCCGATTCCAGTCATCACGTTCAATGTCATGCGATTTCCAGCAACAAAGAAATGGGCAGTCTCTTGCGCTGGCTTTAGAGGCGGGTTTCACACTCGGCGCCGTGACGCTCTAGAGGAAGCGTACCAGTGGCGCGATAAAACGCACCCTGCAGCCCGTGTTCGGGTCACGGGGGATCGGGCAAAGTAGCCCATGCTCGGAGACGTGTGGCACTCTCGGAGGGTTGCCTAATGGACAAGGAAGATGCCGAAGTCGGACAGAAATATGTTCTCAAAATTTACAGTACCACTCGACGGTACACAACCGTAGTGGCATGGCTGGAATCAGTTACGAAGTACCGTAACCTTTGCTATTTGTTCCGTGACGTTCAGACAGGAGAACTCTACCAGCGTAAGACGCTGAACAACGTCTATCGTTTCGCTGACCGAACGATGTACTTCCCCGAAGACGTGTATGAAAATGACACCTGCCCTTCATGCCGGCCGGTGGTCGATAACTCGGACGCTACGAAAGAGTATGGACGGGACGTAGCCACTGACGAACTATGGACAAGCCTGATCCTCGCTGAAATCGCTCGACTCCAAAAGGGAAAGGAACCCGTATGACATCCACCGACATTCGAGAGGGATATCAGTACCTCGTGCGGACCGGAGTCGGACACAATCAGCGGAATGTGGCGGTAGAAGTGATCGAAGTGAAGGTCAACGCCATCAGCCGGAAGGGCATATGCCCACACAACTACCGGTGTCGGGTGCTGTTCGACGGATCGGTGATGACGGTTCCGTGTGTCAACGCTTTCCTTCGTCTGGCTATTGCCAGAGACACAAACTGTGAGCCATGCGGAATACTGACGCTCGTGAACGATAAGGGGTTTATCGACAATCGGCGTTGCGTTCTGCCCTACAAACATCGGGGGAAGTGCCTTACGTCGTTGTACATCCTGCAAGGGCTACCGACCGATAGAGAAGCTGAGGACTGGATTGCGTCACTCACTGAGGACGACTCGGCCGATTACGCTCCGGTAGTGATACCTCGTGCCAATTGGCCAAGATTTGCTCTGTAGGGGTTGGAATTCCTATTTATGGGAATCTCGGAATTCTCTGGAAGAAAACAGGCAGAGTGACGTATATAGAGGTAGTGGCGAACGGAAATTTTGATCAAAATTCTTGGAGGGTTAACCATGTACGAAGTCGAAACCACCAGCGGCGAGAAGGTTAGGATTGGTGCGGGGCTACTGTACCGTCTACGGATGTGGGCAGACTGGCAAATCGTTCAGTGCGGTTACAAGCCGGAGAGCATCAACGATGTCTGCCGGATGCTCGATGAACGGGAGGAGAAGGAACGATATGGGCGGATTGGTGTTGCGTAAATTTTGATCAAAATTCTCAATCCTTGAAAGACGACGGCACCAGCGGCGTACTAGTCGAGACGGAACCACTAACGGAGGACTGACGTGAAGGCCAACGAAATCGAAGTCGGCGGGTACTACATGGCGAAGGTATCGAACAATATTGTTAGGGTGCGGGTAGACGGTATCCGCACCGTCATTGGCTACGGTCGTGGCGTGGGTATCTACGGTACACGATCGACCGCTGATAAGACGGTGTACGACGTTACCAACACTGTCACCGGCCGTAAGACGATGTTCCGTTCTGCCGCCAAGTTCCGTTCCCGAGTGCCTGTATCCGTGTCGTAACTATTGGAGGGATACCGTGAAATACCGATGGAGGAAAGTTACGTTCGGAGAAGTGGTAGACCACTGTAGAGAAAGGGAAAGACTAGGTTTACCCCCTAATAATATGGAAAACCGTCCTGAGTCGGAGCGATGGGGTATGGCTGATTACGTAGGTCTAAACGACGGGACCGTAATTGCAGCGTGTTCGGCATGGTCCGGTCCATACTCGGAGGACACTCCTGATACCGACGGTGATCCGCCTGAGTTTTTTATCGGGATACCAGTTGTGTAAAATTCGCCCTACGGAGTCTCTACCGTGTTACAGTTCTTCGCCCACCTGCTGAACCTCGAATTGCCGCCGCTCGAACTGTTCGACTGGTGGTTAGCGATCCCCTATGCCATCGTAGGTATCGGGGCGTTGTGTCGGTTGTCCTCGAAACTGGAAGTCAAGTAGACTTCCTACTCTATCACACCACTCCCCGCTAATAACGGGGGTGGTAACGATCATGTTTCTTTGTCATGCCTGCGGTAACAGCACCAAGCCACGCGAGCAACGGACCGTCCTACCGATCTACTATGCTGGCACTCCTCGGCAGATCAAACGGGAATGCTGGTTGTGCCCTCGATGTGCTCAGGTCGTCTATCAGGATAAGCCGTCCGAACAAGTGGCAATTGCTCGATTGAACGCGGTGATTGCCATTCGGATCGCACAAGATGCCGAAGCATACCGACGGGCTGAACTAGAGCGGATCGGTGAGGAGAACTACCGTCGGGAACGGGATCGGATGCGCCTTGCCGCGAAGATGGTTAAGACGATTCTAGTTCCTGAAGTTGACCACCTTGATACACCACCCGTTAAACCCCGCGGGTCGTACCAACTGCCGGAGTCGGCTCCGCAACCTACCCTGTCGGAACTGCTGCGGAACGCTGGCATCAAACCGCAGTCCCCGTTGAAGCGCGTCAAGTCGCACAATGCCAAATGCCTTGTGTGTGGCAGGACTGCGGCCGGTGGAATGAGCAACGAGACTGGTGTATACTGCCATCGGCACATAGACCACGCGAAATTTTGATCAAAGTTTTTGACAAGATTACCCCTTGTCCGTCGAATCGACTTGTATAGACTATCGAGACGGCTGCAACGTGTAGCCGTCTCTTGTTTCTCAACCGTCTCTAGTGTGGAGAATCGAAATGGCGAAGACGACAACCGCTCCTAAGCCGGCTACCCCGAGCAAGCCCGCTCCGAAGACTCCGGCCCCGACTCCTAAGCCGACGACGCCAAAGGGGAGCAATGGGAAGGCCAAGCCGGCGACGGAACCCGTGGAAGAGGTTGAAGAGGTTACGGAAGTGACCGAGGGGACTGCGGACGACGTGAACGACGCTGCGGAGCCGGAACCGACGGAACTGCCTGATCCGATCGACCGGACGGAAATCAAGTACCCGAAGATTACCGTTATCAACAAGACGGCGGACGGTGAAGGGCCGTTGACCCCAGATGAGGTTAAAGAAATCGTCGGGTACTGTACCGATCCGATCACGGCGAAGGTCAACGGGTTCAGCGAGAAGGAACCGCTTGACACTCTGCCGGACGGAACAAAGTTCTGGTTCTTGTACAACACGAAGAACCGTCCGTACTACCCCGCCATTGCCCGTAGTTACGCGCAGTCGATCCTTACCGGCAAGTGGGAAGCGAATGGCGAATCGGCTGTCATCGGTAAGACCGCTGAGTGTCTGTCGATTCAACACCGAGCCGGGGGGCTGCTGATCGCTGAAGCCGAGCGGGCTGCTAACCCTGAAACGTGGGAACACTTGTGGGGCGAAGGGCCGGTGACTATGCCGACAATTCTGGTGTTCGGGGTCGAAGAGACGGACCGTGTAGTGAACACGATGGACACCGGCAAGGGCCGGACCGGTGCCGATATGCTGTTCCGCACGGAAATCATGCTGCAAGCGTTTCCGAACAAGCAGACTCGGCGTGTTGCCGGGAACATCGTGACCAACGCCGTGAAGATGCTTTGGGATCGGATGGGAGTCAAGCAACACAGCTTTACGCCTCAACTCAACCAAGCGGAGTTGCACGACTTCCTTATCCGTCACCCGAAGATTGTGGAAGCGGCGGCTCACATCCTGGAGGAAGACACTTATGAGGGTGAGAAGAAGCGCGGGCGGGTTTCTAGTACAATCCTACCCCCTGGCTACGCTGCCGCCGTCCTGTTCCTGATGGGCGTGTCTGATACCGATGGGGACGAGTACAACCACGTTGGAGACATCGACAACTATAAGAAAACTGTGCCCACTCAAGACGGGATGGATTTGGGTAAGTGGGACAAGGCCGCTAAGTTCTGGAGTCAGTTGGTGGATCAGAATAACACCAACTTGTCCGGTGTGCGGCAAGCGTTCCTCTTGCTGCAAGATAAGTTCATGGGCCGTGGTCTGCCCGAAGGTATGGAACCGCTGACGGACGATTCCGGTGCGGTGATTGAGGCTGAGGGGTGCCACCCGTCGATTGACGAAAAGTTGATTGTCTTAGCGCGTGCCTGGAATCTCTACAAGAAGGGCAAGCCGGTCAAGGCCGACGATTGCCTACCGGAAGTGGATAGCGTCAAGTTCGATAAGAACCGTCGTCGGAAGATCGTCGGTGAGTTGCCGAACTTTGGTGGTGTGGACGTGCCGAAGGTGGGCAAGATGTCCGAGACTCCCGACGATCCCGACAACACGGAAGAGGTTGAGGAAGGCACTGAGCAAGTTCAGCGGACCCCGCAGGAAGAAATCAACTTCATGCGGTTGCAGTTCGGTCTGGACGATAATGATGTGGCCCTCTTCAAGATGGGTGGCAGTGACCTGTACCGTCTGTGGAACCCGAATTCCCGTGACAAGGAACTCGTCAAGGCACTCGGATTCAACTGGAACAAGCCCGGGGAAGAGGGTGCGTTTTCTGGAATGCACAAGTACGAATTCGACCAATCGAAGCTCGATGCCGTGGTAAGCAAGGCAGTGGCGGCCGGTCGGAAGGTCCACTTGATTGAGACGTTTGGCAAGGACAAGCCGCCGCAACATACTGCCTTGACGGGTGCTCCGAGCAAGCCGGCTGCTGGTGGCAACGGTGCCAAGCCAAAGGTGGCTCCGAAGAAGTAACAGGACTGCCAATTTGGCAACCGTACCCTATCCTAATCCGGTGGGGTATTTTTATTGCCAGACAGTAGTTACGGTAATTTTGATCAAAATTCTTTGCCTTCCCTGCCGAAGTAGAGTATAGATACTGGTAGATCGGACACCGCACAGGAGAACCAGAGATGCCCGCTCAAACCACGATGGAAAGCAAGCTGACCGCAGTTGCCTCTAAGGTGTTTGAGAACGGGATGATCTTCGTTTACGAGTCCGGCGGGGTGTACTGGTTAGCGACTCGGGTTGAAGACAAGTTCAGGACGATGCGATCTATCGGGTTCGACGGGGCAGGGTATCGGGAGATGGTCAAGGAAATCAAGCGGGTTGCTGCGGAATACTGACCGACACCTAACCCCGGGATAACCTCTCGGGGTTTCTCTTTGGGGGAACCTATGAAAGTCCGATGGAGACGTAGGAACACGGCATCGGTAGGAACGTTCTACGAAGTCGATAACTCGGCTGGGCAAGTCATTATCCACATACACCGTAAGGATCACTGCGGGTATTGGTACGTGTTCGTCGGGGAGGACATGGACGAAGCAGATGGGGACCGGTTTAATTTCCTATGGGAAGCGAAACGGTATGCAGAGAAAGAGATTAAGTCGGGACGGGTGACTATCTAGAAATTTTGATCAAAATTCTTGCAACATTCCGCCCCGAGTGACGTATACCTTACCAGAGGGATGCAAACCGTGTCCCCAACCTGCAAGGAGAGAGCAATGGGAAGCTTCCAGATCATCGGTCGGATCGTGGTGGGGCAAGAGGACTACGTGATCGACTCAGGCGACGGAACGACGATCTACCCGAGAGGGGCAGTGCGGGTGTTCGGTTACAAGGTCGGGTGTCTGTCGAACGGCACCCCCCGTGTCTACTTGTTCGACTCGTTGCAGGACGCTATGCAGTGGATCGACACGCAAGAGGAAGCCGTATCCGCTGAACGTGGATTCGATGCGTGGGTGGACTCCTACCGTGAACCGACTGAGTAGCCCAGCAATTGAACCCCGGCACTAATCCTGCCGGGGTTTCTTTTTGCTATGGCGTGAACTACCTATCGATAATTTTGATCAAAATTTCGGATTCCCTGCAACAAACCCTGCCGACTGTCGTATATATAGTTGTGTGGAACGGAAAACCCCTTCAGGAGTAGGACAATGGCCGTTGCGAACACCACTCGGGTTGGTACGGGTTACTCCTCCGCGGATCAGGTGGTTGTCCCAGACTCCCTTAAGTTCGTCGGCCGGACCCTGAACCACTATTGGTACACCGAACGGGTTTCCTCCGATCACGCTTGGATCGACAGCGGCAACCGCGTTCGGGTTACCTACCTAGACGAAAACGAGATGCCCCGCTCGAAGTCGTTCTACACCGACGATAACGATTATGTCTTCGAGAACGACGCCACACCCGAGATGATGGAACGTGCCCGGCGGGTTATCCAGGTAGTCAACGGGCTGCAAAGCGTCATCCACGGCTACCGTAACGAGGAACGGCAGAATAGGGAAGTTCGGCAGGGGGATACGGTCGAAGTGTACAAAGGGCGGAAGGCACCGAAGGGTCGGTACGAAATCGTAGCGATGGGTAACGGCAACTACGGACCGTACTACAATCTGCGGGATGCCTCCGGCAAGTGGTACAGCTACATCAGCGTTGACAACTGCCGCAAGGTGGATGTGGCCCCTGCGAACGTCGAAGCGTCCTGCCCCGATGAAGAGGCTTTCATTCGTGCCCTAATCGTCAAGCTTGATGATATGGCTACGATTGGTGCCTACGCTGACTGGCTGACCGAAAACGGGGAAGAGGATGGCGAAATCCTCTCTCAGTGGGTCAATGCTGGTTGCCCGCAGCTGCCGAGCATTGCTGACCTGGACCACAAGAGCTAAACCGATCGACAGCAAACCACCCCGGCTAACCACCGGGGTTTTTCGTTTACCCCTTCTCTCCCTCGAATTGGTCCCGTCCTTCCTTCCTGAGCCTCTGCCTCTTCTCCCAGATATTGCCGACCATCGCCGCCCGCTTGCCCGATTCTGGTGGCACTGTGCCGTCAGCGTAGGGGGTTGCTCGTCCGCACCAGTTGGCGCCAGCCGGTCCCATGTGCAGCACTTCAAACGGGGGGCGTACCTTTCTCTCCCGTGGCCACTTCGCCTGAAAGAAGCTATCTGCCCCTCCGGCCGTTTTCCAAGTAATGTCGTGCCACGGGGGCGGACCTAGAACGGGATCGCTGGCGTGGAATATCTGAGTGTACCCTGCCCACTCCGCAATATTCTTATGAATCGGGTACTTGCTCCATTCCGACTCGGGTGGAATTTGATCAAAATTCTGTGGTACGGTGTGGTACATTCGTCTAAGTGGGGAGTACAACATTCCCGGCAAGAACGCACATCCGTTGATGACAAACTCGCAGATATTAGGTCGACCAGGAATGAATACCTCTAGATTTTTCGGCCACAATACATCAGCATCCATGACGCATAGCCACCCCTTACGTCCTATGCAGTCTAGCCCGAATTCCATCGCCGGCCACTTCGCAAACACGTCTCCCTTGCGAGCGTAGAACAAGTCCGTAACAATCACATCCGCATTGTTCGCTTCGCAGATTGGCTTGACATTCGGGGCGTCAGCCGTGGATGTGATGACCGTTACTGTATCGAAGTGCGATCTATTCCAAGGTAACGACAATTTCAGGCAGTCCGTGTAGTCTACGGACACGAGCACGGCTCTAAGTCCCATCACTCACCCCCGTACAGACTGAGTTGCGGTTTCTTCGTGTGGTAAGCGTGCAATACCTCAGACCAAAACTTACCCATGATACGGCCCGTCTCCGACACCTTCTGAACGACTCTACCATCTGGCGGATTCCAATGGCCGCACACCCGACACAGGATCGTAGCCTGACCCAGCATGGCGTTCCATGTCACGTCTTTCAGCGACATCACCCCGATATCGTACCCTGCCACTCGTGCGATACTCGCCCCGGCTCCATCGAGAAAGTACCCGTGTCGTGTCAAGCCGATGCCGCACCCACGAATAGCGAAGATACCGCACGGTGGCAGGATACCGACTTTCGGGTTACGGTCTACCGGCACTATCCGTGTGTTCGTGAACCAGTCCGGCGTAATACCCTTTGTCTTCGGCCCTTCTACGTGAACGTTCCATCCGGCCCGTGTGAGCCAGTCCTTCTCTCGTGCCCACTTCCCCCGACCGTTGCTCAGCACTTGGAGGAACACTTTCGGGAAGCGTGCTGTGTATCGTGCGATCTCGGCGGCAATCTCGTGTAACTGCGGGTGGAGTGTCGGCTCACCCCCCAGAATACGGATACGCTCCCATTCCCAATCCAACTCTAGTGACTCGTCTACGAATCGAGCGACTTGAGCGACTGTCATATTCGGGGCGGTCGTTACGTCACTGAACCGGTCGCAGCCAAAGCAATCGAGATCGCAAATCGAATTTACTTCGATCTCTACATGTTTAAATCTTTCCCCTGGGTCTCTAGGGTAGAAGTCTGGTAGTGGCAGACTGATCATTTACGTCTCCTACTAACTGAATGCGTTCCAAGCTTTTTAGTTAATGACTCTTCTACGGACATACCTCGTGCCAACCTTCCAAATAATGTTACATACTTGATACCTAACTCTTCAGCCCACTCTATTGCTAACTGCTTTCTACCGTTAAAGGTTAGAAATAGGTTGTTTCTTCTATTTCTTGCTTGTTCCTCTGCCGTAGCCCATCTCACATTTCCAGGCTCATAGTTACCATCATTATTCGGCCATCTATCAAGAGAATAGAGAAGCGATGGTCTATATCCCATATCTCTTAAGAAAGTCTTGAATTCTGTCCACTGCGGAGCAACCGTAATACCTACTGATCCATACATCCAATAGAGTTTGTTAGTCGGGTTGTTACATCTAGCTAACATAGACCGCCAGCAAGTATACGTTGGGGTTCCATATTCGCCGTGTTTGATCTTCCATGCACTTTCTTTTATCAAACATCCACAACTCTTTACACCACCTTTAAGTAAACTTCCTGTGCTTGCCTTATGCGTACCTCCACATACACAGTCGCACAGCATAAGCCGATACCCACCGGGGGCTACTCCTATGTCTTGTCTCACTGTTAGTCTGTGAAACTTATCTCCAGGCTTCACTTTTGGTTTAGCTGGCATACATACCTCGGTTTACCTCTAGCTCTATATGTTTGAACCTCTCGCCAGGGTCAGATGGGTAGTCGGGCGGTAGTGTTATCAGTGGGACCATATATCTCTCGATGGGGAAATTTTGATCAAAATTTACGGTATTGGAATTACACCCACACCGCAGCTTCTACCGTACCAGTGTCTCAACCACGACTCGTGAGCCGTCTTACAGTCTATTCCCTTACTCTGTCTCTCTAATGCGGGGAGTACATCTGTCGATCCGTCAATAATGGTGTAACTGTCCTTATACTCTCTCCGCAACACGTTCCATGCCTCTTTCGGTCCGGGGAAGTCTGTGATATCGTGCAGAAAGATGACGCCACCGCTCCGCACCATCGGACGATAAGTATTGAAGTCCTCTAGAAACTTCGACTTGTCCCCGTCGATGAACAGACAGTCGATACCACCGTAGTTGTCAGACACGACACGAACCATGTCTACAAACTCTCTCTGTCTACTATCTCTCCCCCATACGAATTGAATGTTAGGAAAGGCTCTCTCGAATAGCCGGCTGTACGGCGTTCCTCGAATCTCACATCCGATCACCAATTCAACTTTACCGACTGACCGACACCAGTGATACAGTCCACCCGACTTATCCGCCCCAATCTCCATGACGACTTTCGGACGCACAGCACTTCTCACACCTGCCGCGGCAAACATACGTACCATCTCGGCCGGACGCTGAAGAGGGAACATCAGCGGACTATTAATTACCGGTTGATAGACTGACAGTCCGTCTGGTAGACTCTTACACTCCTCTAGCACTCGTTCAATTTCCTCACACATTCCAACGGGGAAGTCGGACTTATCTACGGTTCTCTGAATCATACTTGTCCTTTGTGCCATAATTTTGATCAAAATTTCTACGCACCATTTTGAAGATATCTCACTACATTCCCTAAACGCTCTCCTAACTGAGATTCAACCGTCACCAACTCTACACGTCTACCCTTACGCTTCGGTTGGTATATCGACTGATGAGTTGCCGACACTTGCTCTACACCGTCTGCCGACTGTGATAGCTCTCCGTGTCCTCTCAATGGCACCCCACACGAATGACAAGCTTGACGCACTTGGTCCGTAAAAGAGTGCATTCCGAGTTGCCACCACTTCTGACCGTGGCCATTAACAAAATCGACTGGATAGCCTAAATCTGGGTAACTCGGATCGTGCTGGTATAACCCCGCAAAGCTCGCGGCTATCTCACAAAAAAATGCTCTGGCTTGTCCTCGAAACTGGATGATTCCGGCACTCCAACCCCTGTTGATATCACAGTTACTAATCAGTTCCCACCGTCGCCCCTCATCAGCAATCACATCTTTCATGGCTACTAATACCGGAGCGTGCCGGCTATCTCTATCGTGGCCGAATGGCATTGATTCCGGCCAGTCGCGCTTAAATTCGGCGTAGGCTTCCTTGTCGAGATGGCAATTAAGATTGCTATAGCGGGGATTAAACGTATCCCTCATCAATTTACCTTTACCTCTAGGACTATTACACCATAAACCACGTCGTTCAAAAGGGATGTACTTTTTCAGAATCTCGCAGTATTCCCCGAAGTACGTCGAGACTGCCGGATTCCCTCCCATAGTACCCACGACTCCAAAATAGTTTTGCAAACTGATAACTGATTTCTCGAAGTTATCAGGGGTCATAAACTCTATTTTGCCGGCTAGTTGAGACGACTGGGTACAATTTGCGCAAGACTGGTCACACCCACGAGTCACTAGTATTTGAATTACACCAGCAAGCCATTTCGTCTCTCTCCGTTGTCCCGGACCAATCATCTTTGAGAGACAAGTTTTTTCGTCCATTGTGATTTTCCTTTTACTGGTGTGGTTAAAGTCCGCTCTGCTGTCCAACCTCGGTCGAGTCTATACATTAACGTCATCGGGTGTATTCCAAGTTCTCTAGCCCAGAACGTAATACACTGAGTTCTTCCCTTATATGTGACGTTCCTGTTAGTCCGTCTATTAGTGTCTTGTTCTATCTTAGTAGCCCATCTGCAATTTGACGGCTCATAATCACCATCGTTATTCACCCTGTCTATGCTGTGTTTAGGCGACGGGCGTGGTCCCATATCCTTATAGAAATTCTCGAACTTCAACCATCTCTCACAAACTTTAATACCTCTACCGCCATAGTTATGATGCCCTTTCCCTTCTCTATTACTACATCTAGCAATCATACAAGTCCAGATTCTATACTCTGGTGTTCCGTTTCTCGACATCCCGTGTGTAGTGTTAGCTTCTCTAGATAAACACCCACAACTAACAGTATTACCAGACGCCAGATGTGACCCGACTACTGTTGTCAATTTTCCGCAGATACATCTACATTCCCATAAACGATTTCTAAAACGGCTTAGTCCAACGTACCGTAGTACAGTTAGCCTCCCGAATCTATCTTTGGCTTTCACAGGCGAAGTTTTATTAGCCATTCCTTGTCTCCGCACTAGAATTTTGATCAAAACTTACACTACTTCGTTGCTGCTAATGCCATGTCAAATCCCGTCGCAATCTGTGTGTATTGCTCCGATGTTATGTCCGTCCACGTCGCTCCGCTTGTCGGCAGCATGAGGTTATTCGGTAGGTTACTGTGCCCTAGCCCTATCGCGTGACATATCTCGTGTGCGGCATCTCGAATTGTGAATGCCAACTGTTCCGGCGTATTCCCGAACCACCGGCACAGTGCTAGTTTCTCGAATATGTCTACCCCCGGCATCAGGAATGAGGATTGAACTGCTGTACCGTCATACCCACCGGGCAAGTTCGGCAGGAACCGCAAGACACCGTACTTCCTCATAGACCCATTCGGGCGCTGTGTCGTTAGACAGAAGTTACCGGCCTTGAGTATCTTTAGCACCCCATTCATCAGGTCGCTAGCCTGCATGATTGTGATAGGATTCTCGAATAAACACACTACGTTAAACCCGCCTCCCCATCCTACACCCATTTGCGGCAGAGGTTCGTACACTCGGTTAGGGTCGATGTTCGCCATACCGCACTTATACCTTTCATAAATTTTGATCAAAATTCTGCAATACTTCTCTAGTCATCTATTCTACCTAACAAAACTGCCTGATGAGCATCCGTATGCTCTTGAAACTCCGACCACTTGACCCACTCACGTCTGACGAATCCCTCCCCCTCTCCAGACCATAGTTTCGATATTACCCACCCTTTGACACCCGCCGCCAGATGGAAGAATTCTTTCGGTGTGTACTCTCGGCAGTGGTAGCCGTTGGCCGCGTGGGACACGTTAAAATTGGGTGTCGTGAGTAACACGTACTTCCGTGCGATGCGGCACATCTCATTCAAGAAATCCACGTCTTCTACCACATGCTCTAACACATCGAACGCTGTCACCGAATCGAACGACTGGTCACGGATCACCGTCAGATTGGCACAGATTTCAACCGGTAGACCAAATGCAACGTCCTGAGTCATACACAGCGGAATCCGGTTCTTCGACAGTGCTAACCCTGCCCCCACGTCCAATACCGCCCCCAGATGCAACTCGGTTGCTAGTACATGCCACCCCCGCTGACAGTCTTCCCTTCCTTCAGTATCACTGTGGTACGTCACGTCTCGGAAGTGCGGCTTTGCAGGCTTACTTTGCATCGACGATTACCCCCGACTTCTGGTTCTCGTAATGGGCTTCATGTAGCAGACGATAGATCAACGTCCCTTGTAACGACGATCCCGACCGCATCACCCCTTCCATCTGGCTAGGGAAGTTATGTGACATCCAGGAGTAATTCAGCCCGAACGCAATCGTGTTACCGTCTACGTGTCGCCACCAGTTTTCACACAGATCGAAGTATTGATACACGTTGCTATCAATATCGACCGGCATGAACGTTTCTATAGGTATCTGCCATGACGACTTACTAGACGGTGACATATTGACTAGTAGCGTTAGTATCTTCTCCCCCAGATCACCCCAACCAATATTCTCACTGTTCTCCAGAGCGTCACAGACGAAGTTGTACCACTGCTTTGCAATCGGGTGCCGTGGTGGGGAGTACACGTATCCAGCAATTACCCTCTCGCCACCAGTCGGCCACCGACTATAGAGGAATTGTTTCGGGTCGTGACGATTTTTGATCAAATCTCCGGGGTTGCGAAGACACACGGTATCAGCATCACACCACAGTCCGCCAAACTCGTATAGCAGTGCAGCCCGGAGACAATCAGTCCCTACCCCCGGCGGCAAGTCGAGCCACCGTTTCGGTAGCCATCGTTTCACCCACGAATCTACTACTGTTGCCTCACTGGCAATCGTATCGGGCGTCAGTAGGTGAAACTTGGTTGTACCGTTACAGCATCGCGCAATGCTTTTTAAACACACGTCAATCCACTCGGGTTTATTCCCTGACCAATAAGAATAGACGTTCACGACTGCCCTCCGTTATAGGACTGACGTAGTGTCTCGATTGCACCCGCCAACCGTATACCTTCCGTCCGGTAGTCGTACCGTGCCTTTGCCACTTCGGCGAGTGCTGCTTGTCGTTCGGGGTTGTACGACGTGATGAGATTTTTGATCAAACTTCCCATCTCTCCCGTACTGATGTCACTTGACACTCTCACCAAGTTCTCGTCAATCCCCGGCAGCGTTTCGTCCGACGGAAGGTTAGTCACGACAATACACCCACACGCCGTTCCTTCCACTATCTTCCGAAGTGCGTAACCGTACACCGAACACGTACAGATAGCGACTTTATAGTGGCTCAATGTCGTTAGGTACTCCGGTGTGTAGCAATGGTTCCGGCCGTATCCGGGGTGTGGCAGTACGTCTACAATCCCCTTCAAGTCTCGTGTTGGTTCGTAGTGAGACGCCAGCAGCCGCATTCGCAACGGGTAAGCCTTGCTCACTGCCCCGCTCAACAATGCCTTATTAAATCGAGTCGCCTTGTATACCGGCACCAATTCTCTATTAACCGTGTGGTATGTCCGAACGATGTGCTCTTGCCGGACGTAGGGCGCCAGATGGCAGACGATACGAGGGTTGTAGTACGCTACCCATGCATGACACCCTATCTCACTGGCACTGTCACAGTGGTAAGCCGGGTTGTGTTGAGCGTCTTTCAGAATCGTGAACTTGAATACACTTTCTCTGGAAGAAAGTATATGGACATTCTGAAATCGTTCACTTGCATCGAATCCCGGGCCGGCTGTTTTGCCTTCATACTCTCGCTTGTCTTGTATCCCTAGTACGTCTGGGGTTAAGTGGTCTAGCACGTCCTTACAGTCGGTGAACTGGCATTCACCTATACCGTGCCCCGTGATGCCATATCCGCCTGACGCAAGAGCTAAAGCGATCTGCCATCCTTCGTCAGTCATGTGGGTAGACATCGACTTGACAGCCATAAACGTGCGGCGTTCTCCTGACGTGCCGGTGTACTTCGGAGCCGGTAGACGGGGCATCTGCACTTTAGGCAGTCGTCTAATCACGTCGTCAACGGTATCGATCTGCATATCGTCCCTTTCTAAATTTTGATCAAAATTCTACTTCGATCGTGACGGATGGGACTTTGGCATCGGTCCTCTTAATAGTGCATCTTCTACTAATCTCGGAGCATCTTGAACTGCTAATCCCGCGTCTCGTATAGCGATGTCGAGTTGGCAGACGGGGCAATCGTCTACATAGTCCCCGTTGTAGTGTTCACACCCTGACGACGTTTTCGATCGAATGTCGTCTATGTCTCTCGTCAGTTGGTTGACCTTCCTTCGTATCTCTCGGAACAGATCGGCTTGTTCATCTGTTAGGGTCTTAATGGCTGTGCCCTCTAGAATTTTGATCAAAATTCTCGTTACCCTACTTACCCTTAACCTTTCGTGTTCGGTGTTCTTTATTTGCCCTTAGAGATGCTTCACCCACTACTGACACCAGTTTTTCTTTTGCACACATGGCGACGAACTGCCGCAAGTCCTTCTCCAGACATTTACCGCCATATCCGTACTTACCATCGGGGCCGGGGACTTGAGTGTGATGCTCGCTAATACGGTAGTCGGCACACATCAACCGAACAACACTCTTGTAGTCTACTCCCATCCGTTCACACAGTAGGTTCAACTCGTTGAAGAACGAGAGCTTGACACAGAAGAACGCATTTTGCGCAATCTTCGCCATCTCTGACTCTTCTGACGACGTTGGTGATATAGGGATAGTCGGGAATCGCTGGTACAGGATCGACAACAACAAGTTATACGTCGGGTGCATCTTCCATGCGTCCGGTCTACCTAGCATAATCGTGCTAGGGTTTTTGGAGTCATGCTCGGCGGTTCTCTCCGATAGGAACTCTGGCCAATGGTAGACGTGCGGCAGACTGTACTTTCTCTGGAGAAAAGATGTAGTACCCACGGGGCATGTTGAGCGGATGACGAAGTGCGTGTTTCTGTATACGTCCTCCGGTAAGTTGTACTGTAGTGGTAGGTATTTCCCGCACCAATTGTCTAATTCTGTTTCGGGTAAGCAGAGGAATACGATATGACTTAGCCTTAACGCACCTTCTATTCGCATCTCGTGCATATCTTGCTTTTTCTCGTCAATGTCCCAGACGTATAACTCTCGACAGTAGTCACGGAATACGTCTGCCGTGGCAGTGCCGACGACACCGCCTCCGACTACACAGATTACACAGTCCTTAAGGTTCTTCACTGCCATTGCCGCACTTGTCCTTTCTTGGAATTTTGATCAAATTTCTCCACCGCACCGATTCTCGTCTTCTACCTCTCTACTACCTACCTTACTCTCTACTATCTCTTACTGTGTCTTATTATTATAACAACAAGAAAGGGGATTTACGAAGTAGGAATGCGAAGCATCCTACTTTTGTATTCCTCTTCTCTGTTTCAATTAAACCCTTTATTTTTCTTCTCTGACATCTTCTATTTTCTTATGTATTCTCTATCCGCCACACCCTAAAAATTTCCCCCGCCACACCCCCCCTATTATAGGGGTAGCCGGAAGTAATACAAGGGGAGTTAGTTAGAGTATATTACTTGACGTGTTGTGATATGCCGACTGCTTCAAGTACACCCTCTGTGGAATTTTGATCAAATTCCGTAGCACTACTATACATCACTTACATATCCCGCGAGATGTGCATAATCGGGGTAGTCATTGGGCGTATCTTCCCCTCTGCCATCTTACCCATACCGAAATTCCGAGCGTTGAATTCCTCTCCGAGAAACCCTTGCCCGATCGGCTGTGGCCTTGCCCCCTCTGCTTCCTTACGGCTGCTGACGTGTCCCGTGTGCTGCACCAGCGTCGGGTAATGGACGTACTCTAGATAGCCGGCGCCACCGTTCGCTGTAGGATTCGTCCGGTCATTCCCCGACATGGCCGCACTAATACCCCCGTCGATCTTGCAGTACCACCGTTCTGCATTACTCGGCTTGTCACGATTGCTAGGGCGCCGTGCCAGATGCCGACTACACAGTAGCTCGATGACACCTTGCCGGTCGAATACAAGAGCAATAGCACTCTTCCCCCACTGGTTAGACGAATACCACCCCGTACTCGGTTTACCGTCTGTACCATGCGGGGTGAAGTGTGTTACGTTCGATTCCATCGTGTATAAGTTGAGATACCCTTTCTCTGGAAGAAAGGTATTCAAGTAGTCTCTCGTGTTACGATACATAATCAAGTCATCTTGAAACAGTGCGTACCGATCAGCTAGTGGGTTGCGGTAGTACAACTCGTACAAGCTCAGTATCCAGTTGCCAGCTACCCGCACCGGTATACCCCCGCGGCATGTGACATCGAGTCCGAACGAGTTAGCCCACCAGCTACCATCGGTGGCACCGTCTACGAACAAATGCGGTCTGTCGAACCCACCCTTTCGTAGAGAATCGAGCGTTTTCGGCAAGTGGGATACGCTACGGCTAGGGACGGTGGTGACGCCGTAGCACCACTCTAGGCGCTTGGTAATGCTGCCTACGGACCCTGTTACGCTTCCAGCAACCGCTAACGCATTTCCCCGTGGTACACCTTCTGAGCAGCGCGATCTAGGTGTAGAATTTTGATCAAATTTCTGCGCACCATTCACTTGCTCAACGGGAATACGTCCGTCACGACGGTTACTACGTGGGTGCATCTCTACTCCTCAGTCTGTGAGTCTTGCTGACACCGTGCCAGGATGATAATCGCCGTGGCCGATGACAGTGCGGCTACGATGATCACCAGCAGAGGCGGCAACACCCCCGTATCATATCCGACGTTGGGGATTTGTACTGCCATCAGTGGCGTCCGACTACCCTCGAATACGCCGACGGTGTACGCCACTACGGACTGTAGTGTGATGGTGGTAACGCTAATGGCGGTCCATAGTGTACGGTACATGACATGACTACCTTTCGTGTGGGTGACATAGGGCATTGAACTGATACTAAGCCTACTACTACTAAGTCGGGGTGGAGTTACTGTTTTCTTCCAGAGAAGTCTCTGGCTGTATGTGATCGCTCCAGTGTGGGCAAGTCTGGCCATTCTCGATAGGGATGCACGTCGGGTGCTGTGACTGTTTGGTGTCGTTCGGATGGTCACATTCATACGTCCACCGACTGCCCCCGCAGTTGGGAATTTTGATCAAAACTGCACCAGTGTAGACACACTTCCCCCGTACCATCCGTACCGACGGTTGGCTACTCTGTACGTGTATTCGCTGTCGTTCGTCGGATATTGGAGAAATCGTAGACGGCAGTAACGGAATGACCCTTTTCGGTATTACTCCGTCTCTCTCGTCCTTCCGACGGCGCAACTTCGCCCGCTCATTGTTGGACGACTGACACAACCTGACGTGGTGCGGCCGTTGCTCAATGCCGTACCGCGGGCACAGTCCACCAGACTCGGGGCATTCGCACGGAGGCTCTACGGATGTGGGTGTGCCTTCCATACCACAACCCTTCTAGGCCGCTCGGGTGACACGGACGGGGATCGTCGCCACGCAACACGCCGAACTACTGCCTGTACACGGCACGTCGAACGTCTGACCGTCACTCAACCCACCGGGGATGCGGGGGTCGCCATTCGCTAACGATCCGTCGCAGGGGTCACACGACGCGGAACAGGTCGAGCCGGCCAGCGTTGCCCCGCCCGTCATCTCTATGTATGTGTAAGTACAAACCCCCGTACACACCCCGCCGGGGGATGTCATCGGCACCATGAACGTTTCGTCAAAGTCCTCAATATCCTCATTCGGTACGACGACTTGAGCCGTCCCCGTGTTGTCGGCGCCGCACAACAGGTCGAGTTGGTACGTCGTCGTGCCGTCACTGCCGCCGAGACACGTCACGCGGATCGAGCCGGCCGGACCACACCCCCACGTCAGTAGCTTTTCCCATCCGCCGCCACTGCCAATAGAATTATCGTGAGACAGCCCATAGTCCCCGTTCATGCAAGGACACGATCCGCTGATCGTCGCTATCAAGGGACACGTCATGGACGAGCAACCGCGCTGCGGTTGAATGTCGTAGATACATGGGGATTCGACACGGAATATAGGGGTGTACTTGTCCTTCCATCCACCGTACTTCGCCCACCGATCCTTATGACAGTTGGCCGCAGCGAAAAAGAATATTGTTGGCTGGTTGTCCGTACTAGGTGGAGTGCTTGAGTCACTGTTACACCGGCAGCAGCCGATAAACGTCTCCTGTCCGAATGAAATCCCTAGTGGATCGGTGCAATCTGCATCGTGCGTCAGACTGCCCGTGTCGCAGCCCGTCCAACTCAAGCGGAATGACGTGGCCGTGAGGACTTTAAACGTAAGGTATAGTATTCCGCCCCTTAGCGTAACCTGTCCTATCCACGTTCCAGAGCCGGAATCGAAGTTAAGGATGGTCCGCTGAAGGTAGGCGGAATAGCAGTTTGACACGTCGGCCAGATAGAGAGCCACCCTCTTTGATATGCCACCGGGGAGTATGTCTGCCCGCTTGTAACAGTCGTTCGCCAGTTCTTCGGCGCGGGTACATAACCCATTGCAGCATATCCAGGAGAACTTCGCCGTAGGGGTGCGCGTGATTGGATCGAATCCGCTGAACTTGCCGGCGAATTTGGCCCCGTTGGTGAATTGGGCGAGACACTGAAGCGCCGGCATCAGCTTAAATTTCGGGGTGTGTTTGTCAGCCCACCCGCCGTACTTCCCCCGTCGGATGCGTCCTATGATAGTCACGGGTCGGTGTCCTCTTCCAGAACGATAATCAGAGTGCCGTCCACGTACTTACCCTGATTCGGGTCTTTCAGACGTTCAATGGCCGCTCCTGTGCCAGCGTCGGTGATGCGGAATAAGTCTTGCCGTGGCGTGCCGTAGAAGACTGTATACAACCCCGTCGGCCCCATCTCCATCTCTACAACGGCAAGGTGATGGAAGATCGGTTCCTCTGTACCCGTCCCCGTGTCACTAAACCCACTGCAAGACGTGTCGGGCATGGCCCACGGGTAAGGGGGCCAGTATTCGTTAGCGTAGTGAACTCCGGGCAGGCAGTTGATACCACCGCGGGTGGGTAAGTCCCCGGATTCGTCAGCGTCATACGTCAGTACACAGGGGGTGCCGGAAAGAATGCCAGTCGGCTTGACCCTCACCCATCCGTAACGGTAGAAACCGGCCGGACACACACCGTCGAACGGCACACACCGGCCACTAATCCCGCCATCCGTCGTCGGCAGGCACACATACCCGAGACAAGCGAGCCAGCGTGTCGGGGTCGATGTTGAGGGTGTCGTGCCACCACCCGAACCCATCTCCAGAATTAACCAGTTGCCGAACTTGTCTCGGATGACGGGTACGAACTGGTAATCAACGTTGGTACCCGTTCCGGTGCCAGTGCCGACACCACTACTGTCGGGTGTGATGGTCGTTGATGATAGGTTATAGACGACTTCCTTCAGTCCGTGCGTTGTGTACAGTTTGGGAGATATGCCATCCAGCCGAGTGTCACCAATCCGGTAGATATCGACTTGACCAACTCCAGGGTATAGGCCGGATCGGGCAGGGATGGTGGACGTAACAAGTGCCACGTATACTTCGGGCGCCATCTGTTCTTCGATGTCCGGCCCGACTGTCTGCGCTCGATTGGGTGTGCTCTTGCTGGTAGACAAGACTTGATGTACGATGTCTTTTAAGACGCGGATATCATCAGCCGAGAATAGAAACCGTTTCTCTGGCATACCGCACCGTGCTTGACGTGTCGGAAATTTTGATCAAAATTCTAGAGAAGGTATACGAGACTCCTACCAACTTTCCGGTATGCCTAAAAGGCGCATGTCACTTTCTCCATACCGTTCAACGTGTATCATCCCCGGAGACGTTGCCAAGTCGTGTTCCGTACCTGTCCCCGTACCCTCATCCGGCCCGCGCACCCATACCCCCGTCGGCTTACCCTCACCGTCGAGAATCACGCGGGCATTCTCACCGTTGAAATCCTTGAACCGGATGAAGTGACGAGGGTTATCGGGGTCCGGCCAGACTTGCCCAGTAGACGTACCAACCTCTAACGGAGTCTTACCATCGCTGATGAATGTGCCGGTATCGATGTAGGTCAAAACACCAGTGGCCACATCGGCAACGTGTGTGTATGTCGTATCGCCTTCTATCCGCGAGTATATGCGATAACCACCGGTCTCACCACTAACGGCTGTCCATGTCAACGTGATCTTGTTTGTGGGGAACGGCATCCCCGGTACGCCTGGAAGTGCCTGAATCTCCGAGCTAGCGGCTGACTCCCCTCCCGTACTGTCGAGCGATGCCACACGGTAGCTATACGGACCGACCAGTAGACTACCGCCAGTCGGGGAAACGACAGTACCCACACGACTCGGCGGACCGAGAGAGGAGAGGGGGTCAAGTACCCACGCACCGCTAGAATCCCAGTGTCCTTTGAGTACCTTCGTCCCCTCGTCCAAGATGTCACGGTCCCAATTGATATACTTGCCGGCAATTACTTCGATCAGATCAACGTGAGTACCCGTACCCGGCTCAAACGTCGAGTCTACCCCCAACTCGCGCCGGTAGCGGATGTCAAACGTGAGGACACGATGGTACAGCTTCCGCCCACCAGATGCCGTTTCGTCGTACACAATATCGTATTTGTAATCGCTCAGTTTGATTGTGCGGGGCGGATGGTTCCAGAGTGGATACTTGTTGACCGAGCTAGACATCTGCGACAGTAGAGACAACTGTAGGTCCGTTATCCATTGCTCGATTACCACTTGGTTATCATCCACGTCCCATTCATTCTGCGGACCGCGGATGTGTTCGTGAGAACTGGTGAAGACGGGATCACCGAATCGGTCGGTTGCCGCCTCTTCCTTCTGTTTGACGCTGTTACCCGTTATGCGTGGGTTTGTGTCAATGAATGTCTTTGTTACCTTCCACAAGGGCGACTTCTCGTTACCCTTCTTCTGCTCTTGAGAGATTTCCGACTGAGCCGTACAAAGCATAGTAGCGTCTACGTCACCCCCGAAGTTGAGCGGATCACCGGCGCGGGGGAGTCCTGTTGTCGCCTTGACGGCATACACATTGTCGGATACAGCGGCACCGATGAGGTAATCAATCGTATACGTCTTGCGTCCGTTGCTGTCGATCGACAGACGGTTATTCGCCGTTCCCAATAGTCGAGTTGTCACGGCGGTATTCTCTGAAAGAAAAGAGTAGCCCCTTTGATAGAGGCTACGACGGTTGCCACTGCTGCGCTACAGACTTACATACTACATTGCGGAAATTTTGATCAAAATTCTCAGGTCTTAGGATGGTCACGGATCACCAATCTTGGCCATGAATACAACCTGCCCGTTATCGTTATGCTTAGTGTTCTCCGCAATCTGCTTTAGCAGTTCTTCGACGGACTTATTGTGATCCTCGTTGCTGCCCGTTGTGATGTCAGACGGTACGATACCGTTGAAAGCGTTATCAACCCCTCCGGTAATGTCGGCCCGATTAATCCCAGCGTATGCGGCTGACATATTCTTCAGTGCGTCGGGGACTTCGATATTCTGCAAGAATCCAGGAACACCGGCGCCTTGGAACATCCCCCAAACACCTTTAGCACCCTCTACAATCTTGTTTGCCGTCTCAGCATTGGCGAACGGGGCTATCATGTCTTTGAACTGCTGTGACACTTTTGGTGCATCACCCGGCCTTGCCAGTCCTAGCCCATTCGCTGCCATTGCACCAGCCTTCTGACCACTACTCCGCATCTTGTCCAGGTAGTCTGACACTCGTGTAGCAGCCTCTACAGAGCCGGCTAGTGCGGCGTCGAACTTGTGGATTTCGTGAATAGCCGCCTTTGCAAATGCCCCACCGGCCTTCTCACCGTTCTTGGCCGCCTCTGTGTTCGTCTTGTCCTTGTTCTTTGCCATCTCTTGAGCAATCTCGAAATCCTTCTCCAGTTCCTTAAGATACGTCCTCGCTCGCTCGACGTTCTTATTGTCCGGTTCTGCCATTGCCGCATCGAGTGCTTCCTTTGCCTTCGCCATCTGTTCCTTGAGTACATCGGCGGCGTTGGAATTTTTGATCTGAGTTTCTATGTCGATCTTGCCGAGTGCGTTCTGTAACTCCTCACCAGCTTGCTTGGCGACTGGACCTAATGCCTTGAGGATACCGGCTAGCCTCAGACCGAACACTAACAACTCCCCTGCCGCCTCTCGAATCTTGGCACCGACTTCGAGGAACATCGTAATCATCGGGACGGTAAATTGTGTCGTCGTCAACTTCTTACCGTAGAGGAATATCCGTTCAAACTCGTTGTAGAACACGGCTCCGATGTACTTGATCGACGCTTCGGCCACGGCCCGGACGAACTCCCACAGTGCGGGGAACCGCTGTTGGACGTGCGCGACGAATAGGTTAAACGTCCCCTTCGCGTACTCCCACGCGAGTTGCATATCAGTCTGGGCAATCTTGACAATCATTTTCAAGTGTCCGCCCAACTCGTCTACAATGCCGCCGATCCGACTGATTGTCTCCTCACTAGTACCCATTTCCTTAAATGCGTCTATTAGTCCTACTACCGACTTGTAAGCTGCGTTGCTGGCCGTCCCCACTGCCACCATTGCCGCCCCTGCCGCCGCTAATACGAATCCCAGCGTGACGGCTGCGGCAATCAACGGGATGATGGTTTCCGCCTCTAGTATTGCTAATGCCCCTGTCAGTATCCCCGTTCCTGCTGTAGCTGTCGCAGTAGCCGCTGTGTACAGTCCCCATGCCGCCCACAAGGCATTGACGAGGAATCCCTGCACCATTACAGCAGCGTTGAACACGAGAAACATCCCCTTGACGATGCCCAACACTCCTATGTAGGTAAGCCACAAGCCGATGCCGAGGAGTTGCTTGACCTTTAGTATGGTTAGTGCAAAGTTCGTTAACCCGATGGCCAGTCCGAGTAGGGTGTACGCCGTCCGCAACTGCATGATGACGCCGGCCGCAGTGAGTGCCCACTTGATCGTTTCCTTGTTCGCTTCGTAGAACTCGATGGCCGATTCGACTCCCCTTTCGTACAAGTTGGCTACCGTAGATTTGATCGTGTCGAGTGCGTCAATCGCCAGCTTGACACCACTCGTGAACATCGGCCCTTGAAACCAGTCTGCCACTTTGTTCGTCGTCTCGATGAGGGATCGCAACACTTCCTTCAGACGGAACACCTGGACAATGGCATCACCGAACTTGGTGAGAGCCATGCCGACGTTATCTTTGAGAGTGGACCAGAGTCCGATGAGCGTTTGGGACTGCTCTAGCATCATGCCATTGAACCTACCGCCGGCACCCGTCATGTTCTTGAATGCGGCTTCTACCTGCGGGAACCCGACTTGCCCCTTCTCTACCAGATCACGAATCTTGGTGGTACTCACTCCCATCACCTTCGACAGTTCTTCCCATATCGGGATACCGCGCGTGGCGAACTGGTTGATATCAACGGTGAACGCTCGCCCTTGTGCCTTGAGCGTGCCGAAAACGTAGGTCAGTTGGCCGAGTGGGATATTCAACGCCGATGCTACGTCTCCGAGCATTCGCATAGTGGGGACGATGTTCGATGCATCTTCCCCGAACCCAATCATCTGCTTTGCTGCCGCCATGATCTCGGGCAGTTCAAATGGTGTCTCGGCGGCAAACTGTTGTAAGTCTTTTAACGCGGCTTTCGCTTTCTCCGTGTTGCCGACAAGGCTCGTGAACGCGACGGTCGTTTGTTCCATCGACGCCGATCGACGGACAGACTCAAAAAGGGTTCCACCGATACCGGCAACTCCGGTGAGGGCGGCTAACTGTGCGATCGTCCCGCGGGCACTGCTGGCGTACAGCTTGAGAGAGCCGGCGAACGATTCGATCTTACGCGAGTGGAATTGAATAACTCCGGCGGCACGGGCTGTACTCGTCTCGGCAGTCCGTATCATGTTCTCGAATGACGTACCATCCCCGATGAGACGTGTCACCATCCGTTCCAGTTCAATCGTGTTCATATCGACTCGCCGGAATTTTGATCAAAATTTCTACACTATGCCGTTACTGAGACTGCTTCAACCGTTGCCGTTCTTCCCATTCCTGTCGATCCTTTGCCTGCCGTTCCTCGTATTCCTTGCGTGAGATGACAACTGTCGTCACTTTGCCGCCGAGTCTTTGTATATCCCGTGCAATGAGATTCTTTGTTGCAGCGTCTATGTCTTTTCCGTCTGTACCGTCAACGACACTAACCACATCATTCACTTTCTGAACCTTCACCGACTGCTGCCTTTGGAATGGAATCTTGAACTCGTCCATTTGCACGGTGTTAGGGTCTTTCACATACGACCGTTTAACCTCTCGGGTCGCCTGCATAACGTAGTAATCCCCACGGTCGGGGGTGTTCATGTCGTGTAGTAACCACTCTTCCCACAGACGGTATTGCCGGCGCGTCATCGGCAGGGGGGAGCCTAACAGTTCGTTCAGTGACTTCCCTAACCTTGTGCAGAGTCGGAAGTCTGTGTCGAACCGTCGGACAAGGCTTTTGGGCCGCTGTCGCCCTCCAACTTGGCCAACTTGTCTTGGAGAGATGCAATCGTCTTGCGGATGTCGTCCGGTGACTGTTCCTTCTCGTCCAGATCGGATACTCTCTTGATCCAGTCGAACATTTCCTTGACGATGCGCGTCGGCATCTTCTGGATTCGTTCGAGTGGCACCTTGACGGGCGTCTGACCACTCATCAGGCAGGTTGTACCGTCGTTACCTTGAGTCTCGAAAAGGCATTCGTGGACTACAGCGGCTTGAATGTCGGCAATCTCGCTGCCAATGCCGCTTACCTTACCATCTACCAACCGTAGCGACCTTGTAGCCATCCCTCGATAAACACGACTGGCGCTCTCTGTTGCTTCTGTGAGAAGGAACCGAGCGCCTTTGTACTTGACCGTCTTAACCTGGATAACCACGTCGTCATAATCGAACGTCGGATCATTCGCCATTGGGGCCGCACTCCCAAATTGAAGGTTACTGTTACCGAATTTTTGATCAAATTTCTCTGGAAGAAAAGCAAGAGGATGACATAGAGGGTGGTGGTCCTCTCCGACCGGCTCTCCACAACACTTATAGAACTCGGTCGGTGGCCACATAGGTTACGTCCCTGCAACGCTCGTCAATACCGGACCGGCTTCTACCTTGTTGGTTGGATCGAAGTTAGTCGGTACGATCGTCACTGTCACCGTCGGAGGATTACCTTCCGTCTGAGCGTCGAACTCGGCTTTTTGCCAGTAGCCGTAAAACGCCAGCGTGCTACCGTCGTTATAGCGGTTCGTCAGTGTCGTCTCTCGGTTGAGGATGGCGATAATCTGGCTGTAGCACGCCGGATCATACTGGTACTTGACGGGGAACGGCGTCAACGTCTGGAGAACACGAGGAGCCATCGTGCGGTATAGCACGTTCTCTTGCGTCGTTGTGTCGATCGGATCACCGCCGTCGATCCCTGGAAATCCTGTCTCCGTGGCCCATAGGCTGATATCCGTGTCGAGTGCGTTCGTGTGGAATACCTGCGGTCCGCCTGTTTTGAGACGGATACCGGCCGGCGCGACGTGAGCCACAGGACTCGGAGCTGTGGCGAGGTAGATCAGTAGAGCCAGCCCGAGAGCTAGGACAACGGTGAAGATCATTAAACTCTCTCCAGATAGTGACACGGGGGTTAGGGCGAAATTTTGATCAAAATTCTCTGTACTCATTTCGTAAGCGAGGATTCTTACGATGTTCTTCCAGCATTCGACCGACTTCAATCCATCCGCACACACGTCTTGACAGAAACGCGAGAGCCATTGCAGCAGCGAACTTCCCATAGACCACAATGTATGTGGGGTCCATATGTGACTACTCACTAGGTCGCTGGCTGATACTCGCCATCAAGTTCATCGTGACGATATACCGCTTGCTCGTTGCGTCGTGTCCGAGGACCATAGGCTTGCCCCGACGCACGATCGAATTGACAAGGTACGTCGTGCCGTCAATCACCACGTCGCGGTTGAACATGCCGTCAAGAGCGATGGCGATGTTCGCCGCTTTGGCGTAGGCTTCATCCGACCGTCTAGCGCGGACTCTCAGTTGTACGCCGTACAGTTCACTCCGCGGGCCGACTTGCACCCGTCCCAAATCCTGCCCTTCCGTGTCTTGTGTAACGATGACGTAATCAGGAGAGTCGGGTTCGTTAGGGCTGTACCCTTTCCAGATGTCTCCGGCCATTGATTCTGCTACCGTACCTATGTACCCTAAATCTTGAATGAGTTTCAAGACGATACGCGCCGGCGGGTGGCTTGACACGTTGGGTGAGTTGTCGTCGTATGGCGGAAGTGGTCCCGTCCCTCCACCAATTAGCGTTCCTGTGTATAGTCCGTTGCCATAGACGACACCTAATCGCACGTCCGACTCGGCGGGATAATCACACAATCCCCCACCCCCTGACCCCAGAGAGAAGGGTGGTGCAACCGGAAGTATGGCTAGGATATCGACAGACATTTTTGATCAAAATTCTCGTTCTAGTTGCTTTGGTTAATTGACCAATAGATTTATTATCATGTCGCTTTATTTATCGTATCCACACCTGTCGCGCTGGTGAACGTCTGAGTTGTCTGAGCCGTGCTACCAGTTCCTTGCATGACCTTGACTGTACCAGCGTTGTCATCCTTGACCACCTTGCCGAAGAACCGCTCCCATACTTGCAGTACCTTCTCTCGGAACGTGGTGGCGAGTGCTGTGGGGGATGTAGCGCTGATTTGATCTAGTCCGGTAGCCGCTAGTACAACTCCGGTAGCCGCAGTGATATTGGTGGGTGTGGCCAGTCCGGATTGAATCTTGGTCACGGCGTCGGCCTTCACACCCGTAGCGGATATCCAGTCCGTAGGGATTGCCGGTAGTGTGATAGCATTGGTGACACTCTGCACGTCAAACGTGCCGCCGTTATAAGCACTTGTCATCACCGCCAGAGCATCGGCGTTGTTAGTAACTCCGCTGATGGCCAGCACATTCGCCCCGACGACCGCCGACCCGGCGTACACACTATCCCACTGGATGACATTCACACTACCATCGGGTAGAATTGAGAATGTCGTAGTGCCGTCGGGGTTTGTGGTCCAGTTGATACCGACTGTGGCAACCTTCGTGGAGCCTACGTACCCGGTAATCACCCGGTCTTGTCCGGCCCCTGTGCCGCCGGTGAGAAACACTCTCTGACGCTTGTAGAAGTTGTCTACTGCTGATGCACCCGAGTCGAGTGTAATTGTACTCGATGCACCAGCTTGAGCGGTTCCGGTCCTCACCGAGTCTCTACGTACTTGAAACGATCCTATCTTACATTTGGCAGCAACCCCACCGATCGTAGCCGATGCAATGACGTTGTAAGACTTACCAGCCTCAAACCCGTTTGCTGCCGTACATGCAACAGGGACACGGTAATTACCCGTCTTGCTCGTCCTTTTCGTGACAGTGAGGGCAACTACCGTAGTATCGGTAGCATTCTCGAAGACTTCGGCAGTAGGTGTACTGTCGGCGTCCGCCGCCGCTCCAGTGGCATCTGACGTGATGAAGTCAAGATAGATCGTTTCTTCAAGACTCGGTGTCATATATGGTAGCCTTTACTAGACTCTCGACAATTTTGATCAAAATTCTGTGCGTTACTGAAGACTGCGAATCAAAGGGGAGCCGATCATCGGCACCGGGCCGGACCCGCCGCCCGCCGGGACCATCGACCGCTGGTAGCCGGTCGCCCAGATGTACTGCAATTCTTGCTGCCCGGTCGAGTCCGGGTGTACTTCGTCCGCCAGCCGGTTCGGGTTGGTGCGGAAGTAGTCGAACGCCCGGTCCGACCCAGCGAAGATGTTAGTTCCGTCGGCGAGAGCGGGGATCGAATCTCGGTAGGCGATCAGCCGCCCCACGCACGCCTCGTCGAACGCCCCGAACGCACCCGGCACGACGTAGGTCGGCCCGTTCAGCAGCACGCGCAACCCCGCGGTCACGCAGTCGGCCGCGATGCCGGCCAGGTTCGCCGAGAACGCGACGGTGGTCGTGGCGACGGCCGTCTTGGCGTCGTTCGGCCCGAGCGACACGAATACGTCCGTACTGTTCGCCGCGACGCACGCGGCGATGGCGTCCGACAGCCGCGTGGTGCCGCTCTTCCAGTCCTCGGACGTCGTGCCGCCGACCCCCTGGTTGGTGCCGAGCGTGTACAGCGACTCCGGGTCCAGGTTAGACAGGGCCGTGATAAGGCCTGCCGCCGACCCCATGTTCTCCGTGATCGAGTCGCCGATCAGGCTGACGACGCGGGCGGTGCGGTAGACCCGGGCGACCAGCGCCCCCTGGTCGGCGGACTGTGAGCTTAGGGCGGTGGTCGATGCGCCGTCGGTGGCGAGCACGCGAACAAACACATCAGCCGAACCGGGTGTTATCGTGAAACTGGTGCCGGAAGTGGTTCCCGCGTGCGTGCCGGTTCCCGGCGCGGTGAACGGGGCCGACGTGTGGTAATACACGTCGTAGGTCTTGCTGCCGGTCCCGCCAGTGGCCGCACTCCACCCAATAGTTACATCTGTTGTCGTCCGGTCCGTGACCGACAACGCCCCCATGACCAGCGGGGCCGCGTCGGTCGTGAACTGTGCCGATGACACCACCGACGACTTGTTCCCGGCCGCGTCCTCGTGCATCAGGTGTGCGTAGTAGGACGTGGACGCCGTTAGCCCCGTGGCCGAAATCGTCTTCGCCCCGGTCGAACTGACCGACGTGCTGCCGGCGAACACCGCCGCCGAGCCGGACGAGTTCTGCCCGGCCTTGACCTGCGTCGCGGTAGGGGCCGTGGAGTTCGTAGTCACCACCCCGTACAGGGTGCCGTTCCCCTCGTCCGTTGTCGCCCCGATGGTGGCCGTAGTCGCGCCGGTGGCCGTGCCGACCGGGCTGGTGAGCGTCGGCGGCGTGGTGTCGCTGACGTTGTTGGTGACAGCCGCCCCGCTGAAGTCCGCGAGGTAGGAGCCGCCGGAGTTCTTGATGTCGTCGGTGGTGGACGCGCGAGCGTAGCTGTACGTTACCGTGTCGCCGATTGACACGGCGCCGGACAGGGTGAGGGTCAGCGTCGTCCCGCTGATGGCCCACGAGGAGACGGTAGCCGACGTGCCAGACAGGGTGAAACCGCCGGCCCCGGACGATCCGCCCCCGTCCGCGGTACACCCCGACTCCGAGAGGGTGGCGGTAATGGCCGTGCCGGACCCGTTCGTGCCCGCCCCCGAGAGAGTCGGCGGGGCGACCGTAGCGTCCTTGATGATGATGCGCGTGTATGCCGCCGCCCCGCCAGTGTCCCACGCACCCACGCCCCACCGGCCCGCGGACTGCGACCCGCTACTGTCGCTGAACGTCCGGGTGCCGACCGGCGTTCCGGGGGTTGCGCCGTCCAGGTCGTACAAGTTCTGCGTGACGGTCGTGGGGTTGGAGCCGGATAACACCGCCTCAACGCGGTAGCGGTGCCCGGCGTTGATGGCCGCGCCGGTGTCCACGTCCGACGGGGAGTTGGCGAAACTCCCATTCTTCTGCATGTACGCGGTGAACGTCGCGGTGGCGAACGCGGTAAACAATACGCCGAGTTCCGACCAGTCGTTGCCGCTGTTGGCATAGCGGCACGGCACCAGTGTGCGGCCGACGAACCCGGCGGCCAAGTCCGCGGAAATCGAGCCGTCGAGGAGGCTGGCGCCCTCGCCGGACACGCTGGAATGCCGCAGGAGGAACGACGTGTTGTAGGCCGCACCGCTATTGGGCACGAGGTTTCCGGAACCGTCGCGGTGCCAGATGCCGCCCTGAAGGTCCTCCCATTTGTTCGCAGTCCCGACGGTTGCAGTGTCGGCGGCGCCTGTGGTGGTGCCGGCCGCCCCCGCGGACGTGGCACCCCCCGGAAACGTGCCGTCATAGAGGACAGTCACCGCTATCGCCTCCCCTGCCGCCGGTCGAATACGAAATTTTGATCAAAATTCTTATAAGAGAAAGGGGATTTCTCCCCCCCTCAATCAACTCGTTACTTGCCTTGCCGACGTTCCCGAATCATCTTCGCAATCGCAATCACCGTCTGGAAGAGGAATAGAATAGTTGCCGGATCGACTGCCTTCGTAGGATCAGATTCACCAGCCTCGAATCCAGCCTTAGTAGCTGACTGAAGTGCCTCATTGCTACTGTTGAACTTATTACGGCACTTGCTCTCACATTCGAGAGTCGATCGGCAAATCTCGTCTAACGGACCGCATACACCACCCTCTACGTCGGCACTCATCAACGGAGCTTGACTCTCTAGCTTGCGAATTAGTGCGGCACTTTCCTTTGCGTAATCCCCGAAAATATCAAGTGCGTGAGCCGTGTTCTCGTTGATAATCGCGTCTTGAATCGTCTTTGCTAGTTGCAGTAGCTTTGTAAAGTCCATGTTAGATACTCCGCACGAGTAATTCCGACGATTCCTATAACCGTCGGTCAGTTAATGATTCTACGGACCATCAGGCATTCTCTGGAAGAAAACAGTAGTGGCGTTGAGTGGCAACCGTATTAGACCACTAACGGAACAGTCCTCTCCGCTGTTGCACTTGTGGTGTGTTGTATGGGCACACTTGCTGCCCCGTTCGTGGGTCGGTGTAGCACCCTTGCCCGGTGAGCGACTGTTGCGGCTGCATAGTCGGATATACGGTGAACGTTGGTTGCAGGGACGTTGATGGGGTTAGTACGTTGCTGGGAGACACAACCTTGCTAGTGACACCACACCGACACCCGCCTTGTCCGTCTTGTGGGCAGACGTACTTTGTCTTCCAACACTCACATCCCGGCATTCCTGTGCAGTCGCAATTTTGATCAAAATTCTTAGTCACACCCTTCGACGTGCCAGCATATGCCGGCGGTTCACTGTACTGCGGTGGCGATATCTCTACCGTTAGAGCGGTTAGAAACATGACAGTTCGGAGTGTCGTTCCCATGTTGTTACTCTTATGGTTGGTAGTTCGGTGGAATCGTCGGGTCTTGCGGGTCTTCGATTACAGCTTCAATGATGCAACAGTCCGGTTGGTCGCCACCGCCGAATAGGTGGTCCTCGTCAATGTAGACACGTCCGTTGCCGAACGGTCCCCAACTGCTGTCCCATGAGTTGTGATCGTCCAGCACCCATCGGCCGTCCGGCAGCTTCACTACCCCGTCGGCGTGATTACAATGGTTGCCCGGTCCTCGGTCGTGTCCAGCCACCCCGTACCGATCGAATGACTGGAAGCTACGTCCGACTTGATAGCCGTACACCGGAATCATCGGCTTGGGCATCAGGAGAGCCGTGATAATCTCGTCATAGCTGTTCACTTGAAACGCACGAGACAGCTTGAACCGAGCCGCCTCAGCCTTTGCCGCAGACGGCATCCGGCTTTGGTAGATCGGGTCTTGTCCAACTGTGGCGAACGTGCAACAACCGACGTTTAGCCCCGCGTCGAGTCCGTCCGAGATAATCGCGCCATTGTCGCTGTTGCCGTTAATGAGCGAGTAAAACCACGCCGGGGAGAGTAGTACGGGCTTCATACCGGCGAGGACACGGGCTTTCGACATGCCCATTGCCCACCCGTTACCTACACAACTCCCGTGGCCATTTTGATCAAAAGTTCCGAACGCTGCGAACACTGCCCGACGGTTCACTTCAAACCAGTCGGCCCGGTGCATGACGCTGAAGTGATCGGAGAACTTCGGCAGTGCCTTAAACTTCCCCGGTGTGTCGGGCTTTGAGGCTAGATACCTCTTCTGCCCGTTCACTTCGATGTAGTCAAGGTCTTTCGACGGGTCGTATACAATTCCGCTTGTTCCGTTGCTCATGGCTGCATAACCCCCTTAAGAGTGGCGGCGAGAGTCGTATCGTCGTTCGGCAGCTTACCAGAAATCACTACCTTACCGCCCTTGTCCAGCACGAACACGGCTGGTGGTGTCAGCATCTTGTCTGTCATCATCCGATCATATCCTTTTGATGCTAACTTGTCGGAATCGCTCACCGATCCGTACACCCGACATTTACCAGCAGCCTTTAGACTCGTCAGCGTGACACCGGTAGCCACTTCCTCTTGAGCGCGTGTTGGGTTGTTCTCGTCCACAACGACGATAACATAGGCACCAGTCGCAACGGGGGTGGGTTGTGGTGGGACTGGCGGAACTGGTGGTGTCGGTCCGGGGGGTACTGGTGTCGGTGCAACGAGAGGGGCGAATTGAACGTGTCCCGTCTTCCTCCCCTTCCGACGTGTGTCGAAGTTAATCAGATCAACCGTTACCGTGTACTTCGTGCCCGGCGTTCCTGAGAAGATGTAGATACCCGGCGAGACGTTCGTTACCGTGTCGGGTGGGTCGGGAGACACTTCCCAATCCACTGTATCCCCGTCTTCGTAGTTTACGGCAACTCGCGCTATGTGGAACGGCTGAACGGGAGTGGCAGAAATCGTCAGCCTGACCGGCGTTGCTACGGGCTTGGTCGGCGTGGGGGTAGGCTTTGGCGCTGGCTGCGGAGGATCGTCCGCCACAACAGACGGCAAGTACGACACCCGATCTGACAATACCGTAGCCGTGGCACTTGTCAGTAGACCAGTTGCCAGAATTGACAATGCTGTGAGCCGCACACGAGACATTCTCTTTTCTCCAGAGAGGTAAATTTTGATCAAAATTTCTATACAGTCGGTTTATCTGGTTCTGCCTTGTCCGTTCCTTCCTTTCGTCGTTCTGGACCGACGTACCACCGTCCCGACCCTGGATTGTTCGGGTCACGTCGATCGGGCATCCCGGGCAACCACGGCGGCATGTCATCGTCCGGCCACATGCCCATACGCCGGAACGCTGTTTTCATCTGCTCATTCTCTTCCTTAAGCCCTGATATCTGCTGCTCTAACCCGCTGACTTGTGCGAGTCGCTGGTTAAGCTGTCGAATCTCTTTACGATTATCTGCAATTTCGGCCTTCAGTTCTGACACGTCCTTCTCATGCTGCTGCTTACGTTCGGCAGCAAAATCGCGCCATGCATCCGCGGCCGTCTTCGCTTGCTCAGCTTCCCGCTTGACTCGTGTTGACTCGGCGATTTCCCACCGTGTCATCAACTTGTCATATAGGGCATATATGGCACTGCCGATGCCGAGAATAGCTGTAGCCGTTACACCGATGTCAGTGGGCGATAACTGTAACTGATCAAACACAATACCCTCCGTCATTTGGTATTGTCACCGATACGACTGGTCGGGGGAGAGGATTACATACCCGGGGGAAGCGTGATAGTGCAGTGGCCGTTAGACCCCGGTGGACCATAGGGGGTTATGTCATTACCCTTTTTCGGATCACAGTGTCGGCCGATGCGTGACGAGAGAATTGTGATTCCGAACGCCACAGCCGCCAGACACAACATGAACAACTGATAGTTCGACATCATTCGTCCTTCCGCGCTAGGGCGAATTTTGATCAAAATTTCAAGACAGTTATAGTTACCGCACCAACACTGGTCTACCAAACACTCCGAACAGTGGACCCAATACGACGACTACAACAATCAACAGCAGCACTAGCCAGATGATTTGCTTCACGTTCGCTGGTAGCGTTAGGCTGTTGATGATTAGATAGGCTATCGCCGCAGCTATTGCTACGACTACTAGCCAAAGAATCATGTCCATTTACGTTTCCTCCACACGGGCGAATGCACTGTCTTTGAGGAACCCCGTATCCACTGGCACTTCCTCTTGTGATGCGTACATCAACTTCATTCCTGCCCGTAGCATCGCTTCCTTTAACGTCCGTCCGCTCCTCAAGTCTTCCGCAATCTGCTTGCGAAGTTCTGCCCTCAGTCGGCGGAACGGGTCGATCAGGAATCCCGCCTTGCCGATGTCATGGTGAGCCTGCCTATTCTCATGCACGTATACGGCGTAAGGCGCTTCGTAGCCTACCTGAGTCGTCGTCACCACTCCACCCGACAGACGGCGCCGACGGTCCCTCAACTGCACCTGTATCTTGTCGAACCCTTGAAGGATCGGCATGCTACACCATCCGTCTAAATCGTCGCCATGTTCCGCACCAGTCCGTACTGATAGCGGCGAGAACGACCTTTGATGTCTAGTGCCGTCTCGTCCGTTGCCACGTACCACACCTTCGTTGTCGTGTCTCCGCTCCCTGTACCAGTCCACTCGTCTAACGTCCCTTCCCACAGCCGGCTACCGATGGCAATGGCTCGGTCAGAATGCACCATTGCGTCAATCCCGATTGTGTTACCCTCCGGGTTGACACTCTGTTTCCGTCGGCGGACAATGCGAACCTTGATTTCTACAGGTGTCTCGTTGACGGTCGGATCACCGTGTTCGTCGTTCTCACCCGTGGCGTTCCACAGCAACGCATCTTCATACCGATCTAGGGATTCAAGGGGCGGCATTTTTGATCAAAATTCTAAGGTACGGTTATTCTCTGGAGAAAGACACAATAGCCGTCGGTAGGTCGGCTAGCATTTGCTGCACCGATAACGGTTCAAACGTCCGCCATGTCTTATTTACGTCTGTTGTCGTCTCTCGTAGCCCGCAGCGTTTGCACTCTCGTTGCTCATCTAGTTCCTGATTGCACGTTGGGCAAGGTCCGTAGTTGTTCATCGTATTACCAGTCCCTATAGTCAGGCTGTTCGGCGTCTGTCATGCCACCCCACGATGCACCAGCACTACCCGGCTTGAGGATGGCAGCAAGACATCCACTGTCGTCTGACTCTATAGCCGCCGTTTTGTACCGATCCTTGTCCGTGGCGAATGACCCACTGGCTGACAGTGTGGACCGACTGAGGTATAGAGGGTCCATAATCGTATAGTTGTACGCTGCTAGCCACCGCTCGATTATCTCCAGTTCGGCATCTACGAACAAGTAACCCTTTGCCATAGCACAGGTGTAGACCCGATCAATTGTCAATGTCGCCTTGTCGATGTACGGTTGGAGACTAGGGAGACTACCATCCGTTCCCGGACCGTAGTTATTCCCTAGTATCTCCCGAACTGCTGTAGTCGTCGTGCGTGCCATTTTTGATCAAAATTTTGGAAAGAGTTATGACACGCATAAAACCTGTAACCTACTACCGGTCTACACAACTCAATTACTGCTCTAGATCACCCTTCTCTTGCTGATTCTCCGTCATCAACTGTTGGTCACGCTCGCGGAGGGCAGCGATCATCCCTTCCTTAGTCTGCTTGCCTTTGACTTGTACACCCGCTTCCTTGCAGATGTCCCGCAGGTCGTTCGCACTGTGGTTCTCGAAGTCACCCCACTGAGATTCCAGCGGGCCAGTATCGGTGCCACCACTGTTAGTAGCACGCGCCTTCGACTTATTCGAGAAGCGTGGGTCATCACTGCCGTCAGGATCGTCGTTACGGATGTCTGGGTTCTCGGCCAGCTTCGCCTGAGTCAGTTCCGACGCTTCGTTCAGTGGGTGACGGGCGGCGTTCGTCTGCTGGTCGGTAATCGAACGGGTGTTGCGGTCGGGAGAGACAACGGGATTGCCGCCCGTCGGCGCCTTCCGTTCGCGTTCCTTCCGACACACTACTTCCTTATCCTTCACCTGACCGAGATACTGCACACGGTCCGGTCCGTCACGCTTGGCAATGTCCTTGTCGTGACTGTAGAACCGTTGTCCGCCGTTGATCGTTTCCTTCGGGTACTCGCCGTTGTCGTCCGGCTCCGCTGTTACGTCGCGCTGAAGCCGCTGCCCTTGCAAGAGACGGTAAGCGTATAGCGGCTTGTTGGCGTCCGACTTGACACGCGCATCCTTCTTTGCAGCGTTCTCTGTGTACTTCTTAACCCCCATGCCAACATCGCTGTCAACGTCATCGTGGTGAACTGGCGTCGGCATATCTCGACTCCTACTGTAAAGGTTAGTTGATGTCTCTGTGTCAGATAGAGTAAGCCAGTAGTGCCCGGGTGTTCCGTCTCTAGTGCGGCATAGAGTTTCGGCCGGGCACTACTGGTGTCAGCAGAGAGGGGTTAGTCCCGATTAACTCTCCGAATCTCACAGCACTGACAACAAGTCAATACCATGTCGCCCGTCGGAAGAGTCACTAACCCCTCTCTGTATCACATAGTCCAGTTTCCTTGAGGAAGGATTCTACCCCGTCTTCTACTGTTAGTTCTATAGGTTGCCACTTACCCGAAGGACTGAATATGACTTTATCCTGTGAATAGTAGCCATACCCGAACCATAGTTGGACGGAATTACCTCCCTCAAGTTTGACTTGCTGTCTGTGGTGAACGGCCGAAGCTTGAAGGACTTTTATCAGTTTGATAAGGTCTTCTCGCATTGGTGTTCCTCACAAATTTTGATCAAAATTCTAGAGGCACGGTTCCGCGCGACTGTTAATGAGGACGTATCGACACACTCACACCCCTAGTATCAAGACGTAGTGCCGTGAACGACACGAGCCACCCCGCCATAGTTCGTCTTCAGCAGAGGCGCGGCGATGATATACGTGACAAAGTGAACACGTCCACCGCCCATCGTCTCATACTGAATCGTCTCGATGTCACTGCCGATCAGCGCTTCCGCAAACTCACGGTCGGGGTCTACCATGATCGCCTGGTAGCCACTCGACAAGTAGTCCAGCCGGCGGATTGACGTGATGCCGCCGATCTGCATAATACGGTTGCGGAGCGTCGTACTCTGGCTAGTGGACCCGGCGCGGAAATAGTCGTCGTCAAGGAACGCATCGTACCCCGTGGACGTGTACACGAAGAACGGGCCGAAGTAGTTATTCGCGTACATCAACTCGCGCATCTCGATGAAGTCTTGCTTCACCGCCTCCGGGTTGCTGCCCGTCGGAGTCGTCATGTCCGTCTTGGCAATCTTCGTCGGCAGATTCGTATACCCGTACACCGTCGAGTTGCCGGTGTACCGACTGTCCGTCGCCGAAGTCGGCCCGAGTGAAGTCCCTGTCATCGTGCCGATTGTCGTCTGTTCCAGCACTTCCGCAACACGACGCCCGGCCGCTTCCGCCATTGACAGGTTGACCGCCTGACCATTCCGACGGGCAGAAGCCGCTAGACGCCGACGAGAGAACGAGAACTTGACGAACGTGACCGGCAACGGGATCGACCGCAGCTTATATTGCGGTGCGTCGTTGCGGCCGTCCGTGTCCATGTCCATGTCAACAAGCGCTTCACCAGGGTCGTTCTGCGATTCGTACTCATAAGTGATCGTACCCATTCCGTCTTCGATGCGGAGGGGGTTCGTGTCCGCCAAATCGGCCCACGCCCGCAGACGCTTACGAGCCTCACGGAGAGACGCGGCTCGCATCTGAATCCACGTATCCTTGCGGAGCGTGGCGTTGCGGACGATCGAAGAGTCGTACCCGGCCTTCTCCAAGTCCTCTCGATACATCTTCTGGTATTGCTTCTCACGCCGACCAGTCTTCGGGTTCGTCTTGACCCGCCCCGTGTTGACGATGATCGCCTTGCGGCCGGTGTCGTCAATGAATGGGCGGCTCAAGTTGGGGTCAAACCCCACGTCGAGAAGGGCCGACGCCACTTCCCCCTGTGCTTCCACCCCGTTACGGGTGTTGTGGATGAAGTCCCGCCCGGTGGTTACACCGTCGTAGACCATGTTAGCGAACATCGTTTAGACTCTCCTCTGGTTATGGTTGGTTATCGACGGTGTTATCAGGGAGGAAAACTTTGATCAAAATTCTGAGTAGTGGGTAGGACTGCCTTAGTACCCGCTCCACACACACCAAGCAACCGTATCTGCCACCGGATCAGTGATGGATTCGAGAAGTTCCGCCATCTCCGTTTCGGGGCTACCGGTCGTGGCGATAAACATGCCCGTACCAGTGTCAAGAATCAGCTTCTCGCCCTTCGTATGGTCGTCCGCAGTGCCCGACAGATTCTTGATCAGCAAGTTCAACTCTTCGCCCATGCGCGGCGAGTACAGCGAAACTTTCGTTCCGGCGGCATAACTCGCAGTCGGAGCACCACCCGTAAGAGCGTTCATTTCTTCCGTGACAATGAAGATGCCACCAGTGGGATGGTCCCCATCGGCACTCTCGTCATAAATCTTGTATGTGTGTCGTCCGCCGATCAGATCGACCGACGCATCCTTGATGACACCCATGCCAGGATAAAACGTCTGCCCAGTCTTCACATAGCCTTCCGTCTTGATGCCTCCGGCCGGCTCTGTGACAACCGTTCGGCTACCGCGGGCCATCGTATCCCCCTTCTCTGTTTAGTGAGTGAGTCTATCTATCGAGAAATTTGATCAAAATTCCTGTGCGGTGTGTTACTTACGGACACGCTTCAAGTCATGTTCGTCGTGGTTCTTCACGATTTCGGAGTAGTCCAGCTCCGGCGTGACCATTGCCGCAACGTCGTCGTCAGCGTTCTCGACGTACTCAACCTCTTCCTCATCGTTCTTACGTCGATTCGTTACACCACCGCCACCGCCGTAGTTCGTAATGCGGTTCGTGACGGTCTTCTCGGCATCGTCGTCATCGTCGTCATCATCGTCGTCAGGGTTGATCTTGATGCGGGCGTTGTTCGTCTGGCGCCCACTCTTAGAGTCGTCTTGCACGGCGATCAACAACTCTTCCAGCGATTCGAGCGACACACCGATTTCGTCGTGCCGCTTCAGCTTGTTGGCGATCAGCGTCCGCTTCGCCTTGTTCGTCGTGACCTTCGCCACCTTCTGCAACTGCTTCACAACGTCGTCAAGACGCTGCTTCTCTTGCTTCTGAGCGTTCTTCACCAGTCGCTTGACACTCTTCGGAATGTCGTCGCGCTGGAGGAAATCTTCTAGCGACTCCTCGTTCTTTGCCATCATGTCATCCTCATCAGGTTCGTCGGAGGTACAAGTAGCAGACTTCTTTTTCTTCTTCTTGGCGGTCGATTCGCTCTGCTCACCCTTCAGCGCGTTCGCCGTTACCGTCGTCAGTTCTTCCAGGTCCATTTCATCGGCGTCGTCAATCGACTCGCGGACGGCGTTCGCAATCGCCTCGTCTTCCATGTGACGGCGTGCTACACGGATCAGGTTCTTCAGTCGGGTGTCATCCATACTGTTAAGGATGTCTTCGCCATCCTGCCAACACTCACAATTGTTTGTGAGATACTGAACCATCTTTTGCTTGCCGGTCATAGCAGAGCCTTTCTCTGGAAGAAAAGGAGTAGTCGCGGAATCACGGTTAGTTACCATCTCAGAATTTTGATCAAAATTTCGTGTCTTCGATCGGCGAGATAACTTGCGAGCATTCCCTACCATCCGCAGACGACGCATTGAGTGAGCCGTCGCCATATGAGCCATTGCGGCATCCCTATGGGCTTGATGTGCCAGTGCGTGATGAACGGCGCCGCTGCCTGACATGGCAGTGTCTAGTTCCTCGTGACGCTGTGCTGCCTTTGCGTGTGCCTTTGCTGCCGCTTCGTGGTGCTCTGGTGTCAGCCCGGCGTATCCGACCCCTGCCGTTGCCCGACGTGCTAACTTGCGGGCTGTTGACGCCAGCTTTTCGGCCTTGTCGTCGGGGTGCTTCTCTAGCGCAGTGCTGCTGGCGAACATCGCCTTTGTGCTGGCGTTCGACGCACGCAACCGGTTGTTGGCGATGTCTTCTCTCAATGATTGGGAGACACCACCAGAGGCGCCAGACTTCGCGCCCTTTTGCGTGAGGGAGCCGCCACCGCTGGCACAGTGGTTGCCCTTTTGGAATCCACCGGCGCCAATACCACAGTTGCCGCCACTGCCACCGATTGACATGGATGATGCAGACGGGCCGACAACGGTGTGTATGGAATTTTTGATCAAATTTCTTATCAGGCGCTTCCAGAATCCCACTTTCGCGCCCTCGTTTGACGTGTGTCCTTCTCCGCATTTGGCGCCGAACATGCCACGCTGAGCCTTTGTGAGTGGGTGCCCGTGAACACTGCCATCTTTCAAGATGCGGCATGCTTTTTGGCTAGACATGGATAACTTAACTGACGGTTTCTTCTTTGTATTGTTGATGTGAACACCACATCCGTCACGCAGCGAACAAGCGCCCTTACTGTCGGGCAGAATTGCCAAGTGATCGGGCTTGTAATCGCGGGCTATGGCGACGTATTCCCGTCCGTTGGGAGAGACACCCCGGCCATTTGCTGCCGGCACGTTGCGTGTGAATAGTCCTGTTGACAGTTCGATCGGTTCGCCTTTGAGGAGACGGAGAAGGATCGTAGGACGACCATTTTTGATCAAAATTTCGTCCTGTGCCTTCACTAACTTCTCGTCAAACCATGCTTGCCCTTGCAGACTGCCGGTCTGGTTGTTGATCCGTACCCGATAGACGTGTCCTAACCCGTGCCGTTCCAGTGTACCAGGGTCGCGAGCACTGACATTCAATCCTGTCGAATCGTCCGTCGGGTGGTCACACGTCAACGGCATCCCATTCCAGGCATCGACGTTACGCGCTACCTCTTCTTTCGGGTAGTACAGCGGCCCCTTACTACCGTTCAGTACCCCCGGCACCAGCATTGTCACGGGGACAACGAGGTAATCCCGTCCGTGGTGTTTCACACGGCGGGCTTGCGTGTTCAACGTCAATCGAATTCGCTTCGCCCGGTTGAGCAGAACGAAATCGAGAGCGATGGATGGAGACGACTTAGTAGGTGTAGAGTGTCGTGTAGCCATTCCCGCCATTATCTGTGGTGGGTGTTACATAAGATGTGCAGTCGGACTACTTATTGACTGGTAATCCCTTACTCGTTCCAATTAATCGTCCTCATCATCCGATAACGGCATCCGTGCCCGTTGTAGTGGCGTCCAATAATCATTAAGTGGCTCGGCAGCGATCGATTGAGACGTGTCATGTGCATCGAAATGGCTTCTAGTGACGCATATTCGTCCTTGATGACCATACGGATTTCGTCCAACGTGTGTTCTGCCCCGTCTAGCAGAAGGTTTAGTATCTTCTGCTGCATGTACGTATAACTGCGGGGCTGCTGCGGGGACGACATAGCGAATCCCTGTCTAGTATGTCACGAAATTTTGATCAAAATTCTCTAACTACTACCTATCTCCCTCGTCTACTTGCTCGACTTCGTGAGTAACTTCCGAATAAACTCGACGTGTGCCGGTGTTCGTCCTGTCAAGTGTGATACATAACTGTCAATAATCAGAGGGTTGTTACCGAGATACCCACTGCTCCCCGTATGATTCGCTGGGTTTGTCTCCACTACCTTATACCCCTCTGTCGTCTTCACGATATCCGGCGCGTAAATCTGGCCGTGCTTCTCCGAATGTGGCAACCGGTCAACTGCCTGCCGTGCTGCCTCTGCCATTGCTCTAGTGTCGGCATTGTCGAACACAACCGGCAAGTGATCCCCCTTCAACCATGTTGAGTAGGGCACGACTTCCGCCTTGCCATTACGTGTGACGACGTGTACCCGCCCCTCTTGTCCGTACTTGATCGTGACTCCGGCTGCTCGGTCTGCCTCACTGATGCCGACGACGTTAAACGCCGGCTGAACCATATAATCCTTACCGCCCCCCGCTAGTGCAGCACCATGTTCGTGCTGTGCCGCTTCGTGTGCTTTGTCACCCCAATGCCGTACTTCACCGTCGATCGTCTTATTGTACTTGTCAGTGCCGAACAAGTACGTATCTCCACTCGTGTGCTTCAGTCCGACCACGTTGTTAGACTCGTCTCGGTGGAGTGAGAATCCGTACTTGGCAACACCAGCACCGGCATTCCAGATATTGTTCTGCGCCTCCCCTTGCATCTGTCGGGCACGCTGCGGGAAGTAGATACCATACCCTGCCGCGGCATCGTCGCCGTATGCCTTGACAATCCACTTATCCTTTCCGTAGATTGAATCAAACTTCGCCGTCACGTCTGGTGTCAAGTGCGTTACCTTCTTACCAGCAACCTTGCTCACGTCCTCGCTCGTTTCTAGTCCCGGCAACCGCTTCGACTCTTCGAGCTTATCCCTGAGTGTCGGATCGGATACCGTGAACGACCCTTTGCGCCGGGGGTGTACGTCCTTCGCCTCCGTGCCGCCATATTTGGGGCTGGCGGACGACACCAACGGCTGTGGCGACGACGGATCAATCCTATCCGTCTGGTGGGACATCGTGATGCCGTGCCGGTTCAAGTACGACTCACAGAACTGCGCGAGATGCCGGCCGTGATCGCCGTGGTCGAATGCGTCTTTGTCCCACCCCCCTTCATACTCGACGCTCTTTTTCGTGTGCTTGCCGGTCCCCACACCACCGACGGCGGCTAGAGTCGCCTCAACGCCGTTACCTTCGACGTGATTGCGCAAGTGCCCTAACCAGTCGGCAACTTGGTGTTCTCCCTTGCTACGGAAGAACGACTCAAATCGATCGATCTTCTTACGTACCTCGTCAACGTGGGCCGGCTGACGTTCGACAGCCTTTGCCACTACTTTTGTGGGAAAGCCTTGAGGAGACGTTTTACCAGTGGGTCCACCGTCACTTCCCCCGCTTCGATCTGCCGGCGTGTCACCGGATCGCGTAGGATGTCCCGCCACTTGTCCGCTTGTGCTTGTAGGTCTTTCTTGAGTTGGTTTGCCTCTTCCGCTGTCACTTCGTCCGCCATGAGATTGCTCCTTCTTCTTAGGGTTCTCGATCGTGTGTTGCTTCGTGTGGAATCGTGTCGTTAGAATGTGTCGGTGCAGCGCCGATACTGCGCTCGATTTCTTCTGCTGTGGAGTTACAGGATTCACAGATTGCTGAGACTGCACCTTCGCGTCTCGCTTCTCCATGTGCGTATTGATCGCCTTCATAACGTGTGGATTACCGGCGACGACACGACCACCTTTAATGTAGACGTGGTGTCCTGAATCCGTGGTGATCCATCGCCCGCCTGTGAGATGCGAAAACTTCCCTTGACCACCACTCTTGTCGTTGGCGACTACGAAATTTTGATCAAAATTCTGGTTGTCGATCTGCGAGCGTGATACATCTCTCTTGCCAGCATACCAACTCCTGCCCGTCGCCCTCTGCCCCGGCGCTGGTGCCCATTCGCATCGGCAGTGAGTGTGCCGGGGGATCAACCCCCGCGCACTGTTCACCGTGAACACCTTACCAGCCAGCGGAGCACACTTCTTACACGGTTGCCCCGTCGTGTGGTACTCGACGTTAGCCATGATCTGCTCAACGCCGAGCGATTCCATCGTGTCTAACTGCCCTTCGGCGTGTACGCGCACCATCTCTGTGCGAGCGATCGCAAGTGCCTTCTGCTTGCTAATCTCTAGTTGCTTACGTAGTTGGTTTGCTACCGTTTCTGGTTTGGTGCCGTTCTTAACACCCCTCTCGACAATTTTGATCAAAATTGCACCCATCTCTCCCGTGATACCCTGAATCTGGTCGAGTGCAACGGCGCTATTCGTTGTGAGGCTATTACTCTCTATGTTCGCAATGAACTGCTCTCTTCGACCGTTGTAGTGATCGACACTCTCTCCTACCTTCTGGGGTGCCGACCGCTGGTAAGCGTTATGTACACCCTTCATGTAGCCTTGACGTGTGTATTTTCTCCAGAGAGATTCCCCGCACGGTCCTTCTCTGGAAGAAAGAGTATACCGTAGCCAGTCCCGAACGGTATCAGCGACGTTGGCCACTAAATTTTGATCAAAATTGCTGTTGCCGGTTACTGAGCCACCGAACGCAACGTAGAACCTGTCGCCGTTCTCTTTCTGATCGAAGATAACCCCGTCGTGTCCGTGTTCTTTCGCCTTTTTAATGATGGGGTTTTCAAACGAGGGATCGGAAAATTGTCGCTGCGTTGCTTCGACGTGTAGGGGATTCTTGAGTTTGACCTTGCCAGCGATTATGCTACCCGATCCCCCTACAGTTTCTCCGAATGCTTCGGCGTAGTCCTTCTCTCGTGACCAGAACACATCTCCTGCTGCCTTTAACCCTGTTCGGTTAAATCGGTGTGCGTCTTCTGCAATCGGCTTACCTGTTAGTTCGCCAATCTTGACGTGTGAACCGTAGTCGGCGTGACCAGTGCCCCCATCTTTTGCACACGTATTCCCCTTCTGGAAACCCCCCTCTCCAATACCGCAGTTCTGACCCGTTGTCTTGTCGGTGTTACCTACCAAGTTAGGTGGCGTTGGGTTCTCCGATAGCACTCTCGTTGCCAGGACGATGGCACTAGCGCCGTCTTGTGTCTGCTGAAGTGCCGCAGCAAATACGGCACAACGCCAGTCCAGTACGTCGTTAGGCAATGGGGCAGTGCGTGGTGTCTTGCTGTTAGAATTTTGATCAAAAATCAGGTTAGCGATTAACCCCGCATTATCCTTGTCACTGTTGCCCACCGGCACCGTTGCCACCGGCACGTTCGTTCGTAGCTTCCCCTTTGTGTAGTACGTGCCTTTCTTCTGACCGACGCCGACGACGGAACTCCACCAACTTGCGACACGACTACCGAACCCCGTCTTGACGGACTTCGCCGACTGGATGGCGTGCGATGTGGCGTCCTTCACTAACCCTTTAGCGGCTCGATACGTGGCGCGAGGGTCTTTCGCCGTCGAGTACAGTAGATAACCAGCGGTTGCGGGTGGCACCATTGATGCGATACCGAGTCCTCCGGCACCCAGACCAGTTGTGTGCAGTCCGAGTTGAACCGGCTTAAGCAACGCCACGTCAAGAGACGATAAGACTCCCCGTAATCGTCTCGACTCTTCATCACTCGCGCCCCTCTCTTTTGACACACGTTCGGCTAACTTCTGCCCGACTGTCCAACTGACGAACGCGGCCTGAGTGCCGGCGCGTGTGACGTAGTACGTCGCCGTGGCCGCCTTCTGCATCGGACCGGGCAGCTTCGATACAGCGTGTACGATGCCGTCTCTCACCCACTCTTTCGCCGCATGTTCGATGTGTCCAACTTTCGCCCCGGCCTTGATGATCGCGGGGACGACACCACTGACAACAGCGTGTCCGGCTGTTGCTGCGAACCGTCCTATCCGATCCCGTGTGTACGTGCGGTTGCCGATGACGGCATAGAGAGACTTATCATCGTCGTTGCCGTTATTGCCATCGCCATTGAGTGCCGCAAATGTCCAACTGTTCTCCAGTATGTTCAGTGCTAAGTCATACGTGATTTGCTCGTGTTGCTGTGACTGAGCATTCTCGACAGCAGACGGCAACAACGTCAGTACGTCGTTTGCTACCTTATCGAATCGTCGTGTCAACTCGGCTTGCATCTGACGGCGTAGTGTGGCCGTCCGTGTGGGGTCAATGCGTAGGGGATTACGTCGGTGGATTGGCATGAATACCCCTAGAGGAGTGCAGTACGTGTTGTATGTATGGAAATTTTGATCAAAATTTCTGCTACTTCTTACCGCTCCAGAACCAGTTAGCGAGCTTCCGTGAGAAGTTGCCTAGCGTCGTGTTAGTGACTAGTGGCACGTCTTCAGTCTCAACCTCTAATACTGGTGTTGCCACTACAACCGGCTTGACCTTCCGTTCCTTGTTCCGCACAGGCTTAGCTGGTTTCGGCATCGGTGGACCTTGTGCGATCGTCTTGCCCGTCTGTGGGTGTACTAGACTTGTGCCGGGCTTCATCTGGACTGGTGGCGGTTCCGGCGGTGGTGCCTGGGGGTCGGGTGCCAACCCCTCGTCAATCATCGTCTGCTGTTTCTCCATGTCCTTCTCTTGCATACCCTGTGCGTGCTCCTCACCAGCCGCTAGAATCGCCTCTGCCTCATCGTCGTCGTACCCTAGCTCTCGTGTGAGGAATTCGTGCGGCGGGAACCACGACTGAATATCTGCTTGCGTGTACTGTGCCATTGCCGCCGTGCGAGTCTGCGCGAGTGTGCCTTGCTGAGCGCGTGTCATGCTGTCCATGTCCGGCCACTTGATACGCAGTCCCGTCGGTCGTGGTAGCACTCCCAGCATGACAAGCCGAGTGATAAACGGAATAATGATGCCCGGTGTGATGTACACGTTCTGCCTGTTGCGCAGTTCGTCGTTCCACTGGCTATCGTCTTGAGATGATGCTAGTTCGCCCCGTTCACTCCCCTTGAATATGCGAATCGGGATGCCGAGCTTGATACAGATGGCCTCTACCAGAATGTTGATGAACGGTGTGGGGTCTGTTACCGTCGGAGCAATCGACTTGAGCGAGCCGTTCTCTAACCACCCTGTCCGCTGTAGCGAATTCTGGATACGCCAGAAGAAATCCTTCATTCCCTGTGCGTTGACGGGTGGCTTGGTGCCGTCTGGCGTCGTGAACTCCCCGATCAGTATCGTCATGCACGTCTTCCAGTACCCCTCCGCACTGGCGTACAGTGGCTTGCGTGCCGACAGAATCTCCCTCAGTACGGGTTCACACCGCGGCTTGGCGAGGATTTCACTGGCGTCGGCCGTGTGATACCAGTCCGCAACGTGTTGCACTCGTGTCCAGTGGACGTTATACGTACCTGTCGGCCCACTAGTAACACTGCCACTACGACCGTACTCATTGAATGTGACACGGTATGATGTGGGTTGTCCGTACCGCGGTGACGTAATGTTCGTTTCGTATGACACCACTTCGGCCATCGACTCGGGCAGGACACGGAGGTACATCAAGCGACGATTTTTGATCAAATTTGCGTTGGTGCTGAACGTGTACCGAGGGTACAACCCCCGATCATCATATTTACCCGTGTACTGCGCGTCGGTGCCGTCTCGTGACCCACCGTCCTTCGGACGTGTTTTATCTCGCCCTTCTTTGATAGTCGCCTTGTCACCCGGCATACTGTTCAGTTCTTCCACCCCTTCGGCCGGATCACTAAACGGCAGTCCGTCGTCAATGCCGAAGAATATGACGCCGTACTGACCGATGCCGCTGAGAATGTCCGCTCTCAGTAGGTACGACCAGATGGGACTACCTTGCTCCTGATCGAACATTGAATCAGAGTCACTGACATCGTTGGGCTTACCGTTCTGACCTTTGCCGCTCTTCTTAGCCGTACCATTCGTCCCGTTGATGAATCCACTATTCGGCAGTAGCGACCGGCCGAGTGTTGACCATGCCTTCTCAAACTCCGTCTGCTCCTCACCGTCCTCGTTCTCTGTTACTTCCGGCGTCACCTGGAAGCACTGTTTCGGCAGCACTTCTACGACTCTGGCGGCGATTGATGAACCGTCGTACAATTCCTTGTAATACGATGAGTCTTGAAACCCCTTCGGAAAATGACACTCGCCGTCGAGATCGCGCTTCTCGTCGTTGAGTGCGGAGAACAGTTCTCGACGTGACAGATTGATGTTTGCTGTAATCTCTCTCAGTGCAAACAGCTTCTCCAGTTCGATCTCTCTCAGTTCACCGAGTCCGTTCAGTGAGAGTGGCATCTCAACGGCGCCACTCGTTGATACACTGCCGTTATTGACGTGTACAGTAGTTGGTGTTAGATCGCCGAGTCCGGCGTATACACTCCCGTCGGTTACTTCGTGCGGCATAATATATTCTCTGGAAGAAAGAGATAATGACAGTAACCGCATCTTAGGCGGGTACAGTTGGACTGGTTATGCAACATGCCGCACAGAATTTTGATCAAAGTTTCTCTACGTTGTGGTTTACTACTACTGTGCCGCAGATGTCATCTTTCGATACTTCAACAGTGGCGCCATTGGCATACGTGGCTTTGACTCTTGAATATCCAGTCGTTAAGAGTAGATTGATTAGTGATTCTTTGCTGCTTAGGAATCCTCGTCCCGATAGACAGTTCTTTAAGTTTGTTTCGTTGATGAACTCGATTGTCACATTGTCACTGTCCATGAGCCTACTCCTATTGCGAAATTTTGATCAAAATCGGCTTATTACTCGAATGCCATTACGACTAGTGGAGGATTTTACCACCTTCTTTACGTTTATGATTTTCTTTAGTCGTTCTCTCAGTGTGATAGGATGTCCGTCCTCCGTCTTACAATACTCTGTGTCTATTTGAGCGGAGATGTCCGGCCCGAACTCTACAATATACGGACCAAACTTACCTTTTGAGATGTAGTCCTCTATTTGGTTGAATGTGATATCTCTAACTTCTCTATTAGTCATGTACGCACCTACTTGTTGCGAAATTTTGATCAAAATTCTCTGTAGTATACCACATGCTAATAGCCGTATCGAACTTCCCATATGACAGCGTTTCGGCCCTTCATTGTGCCGAAACACTTGCTGTACGCACTGAACTCGATTTGGTGATCGGGGTAGCGGTCGAGTAACTCCGTCAGGTCGTCATACGAGTTGTCATTCAGGTAGTGCCGCAGTGTCAGTAACGCTGTTGTGCCTCCAACTCCCTTGCCACCGGCAGCAAGTGATTCTCTCATGTATCCTGGTGCGGTGGAGTAGTACAGGTATAATCCGTCAGTTTCGTTGCGGTAGCACTCGGCGTTAACCGTGCGGTATGCTTCGATGCCTTTGATCGTGGGAGTCAGCATGTATCCCTTCGGCCACAAACCTGCAAGGATGCCCGATACGACTTCCGTCCATTGTCGGTCACGCCAGAACGTACCCATCGGTTGCAGGTCACGCACGTTCCACACCCATTCCGACGGGTGTTTGTCTCCACAGGCTCGAACAGCGTCTGGTATACTGGCGTAGTGCGGGTAGATGTTACCGAAGTCTCCAACGAGGAAACGTCGGTACATCTCGGACTTGGTGGTGATTCTGTCGTCAAGTACGGTGGACAATTTATCCTCCCACTCCGATGTACGCTGGTTGATGTTTGCCGATCATGCCGTGAATCGCTAGCACGAGTGCGTCGGCGTCGTCTGGGCTACGTCCTATAATCTCTTCTAGTGACTTCTGGTATACTGACTTACTCTTCGTCCGGTCCATGCTCTTCTTCCGCTTCGGGGGGAGCCACACTTGCCCTTCTTCGTTGTACAATATGGGGATCGGTGCGAGTTGACGGCGTAGCTCGGGGTCAGGGGGGAGTGCGAATCCGTAATAGGGTTCACTACTACCTGCTACAGAATTTTGATCAAATTTTCCAACACTCTTATCCGGCCCTAATCCATACTGTCTTGAGGGGTCTAGTAGTTCGCGCAAGTCGTAATACATCTCCACACGCTTGCTACTGAATGTGTACCGTGTCTCTCGGTCGTCCTCGCTCTCCGTCCGGTTGAGCCTACCACCGGCCTTCGGCAACTGTGATGCGGCACCACCGAATCCGATCGTCTGAACGTCGTATCCTTTCGCACGGAGCCGGTCCGCCGCTTGCTTGCCGCCACCGCCCCGGTCGAAGAACACCATTTCGGGTGGCACTCGCAATCGCTCCATGAATGCAATGGCTTCTCTCGGAATGCACTCCGTATCCGGTGTCTTCTTGCTCGTCTTTTCGATCACTCCCCACTCATCGACTGCTACCATTGACGTACTGTCGCCACCTTCTGCGGGGTCAATGCCGATTGCCTTCGCACGTCGCCGTAGTCCTCGCAACATCGAATAGCGACGTTCGGCACGGTTGAGCCAGTCGGGCGGGAAGAGAAGTGTCTCGGCACCTTCCCAAAATTCGGCGTCTAAGCTAACACACTGACGTATCTTGTCCCACATCGCACGACGCTTCTCATAGTCGTTGTATGGTAGGACACCGGGGATCAGTACCTCACCTGTTGGTATCTTCCCCGCCTTGATCTGTGCTAGACCTAGCTGTACGTTCGGACTGTCCTCTGCTGTGATCTTGATTACCTTGCGGTAGTACCCCAACGCAATCGAATGAGAGGATTCGGTAGAGTGTCGTAAGTTGGTAGCATTTTGGGCATTGTGCGATTGATCCTGTACTGATCCATGTGAACTCATGCCCACATTTGGTACACTCTGCGACCATACATCACCGTTGGTAGAATTTTGATCAAAATTTCCGTTACCATTCAGACCACTACTACCCCGTACCTTCCGTGGGATGTCACCCCCCTTGTCCTTGTCACCGTCACCCTTCACCGAGCGATAGAAGAAATTTGTTGTCGGGTAGGCGTTCCCAATTGCTAGAATGCGACGTGCCCATGTCGTGCCGACTGTATATGTATGGTCATCAATGCCTGATGCCTCATCACACACCATCATTGTTTTTGGTATGCCATCTCCCGTCTCTGCTACGTGGTGCCCTAGCATCCCTTCGCCACGGGCCGCAACCCTGGCGATCACATACGATGTGGGACACACTTGCTTGGTATCGAAGTCAACAATTTTGCGTAAATGCAGATGGTTACAAACGAGTGGACCCCCTCGTGTCGATTCGAGAGGGTATTTGCACGTCTGGATAAACCGTCGTATTTCGCCCCATAAAACACTCTCTAGTTGCTCGTGATCGACGGACGTGGTGACAATACGACATGGTGTACGGGTGAGGAAGAACCATATAACGGCATACCCTGCAACAAAGTCTTTCCCGACCATGTTCGCAGCAGGTACGATAGTCTCATCGTTTAAGTGTATAGAGTAGAGGATATCTCTTTGCTTCCTATAGAAAACTATCGAGGGCCATAGAAATCTGGCAAATTGAATAGGGTCTCTTACCTCTGCAATTAAGTTTTTGACCGACATACCTTCTACTACCCCATACTATATATGTTTCCACGATTTCCTTTTTACAATATCTCTGATATTGGTGCCACTGGTGTTAAATAGTCTAGCAAGCACACCAGCGCCATTAGTTCTACTATATCTCCTATACCTGCGCCGAATCTCTTTAACTTGTGCTTCGGTTAGTTTAGAGTTTCCTTGATCCTCCCCTTTTGCTTGTCTACCTTTCTTATCTCTATCGGCCATATTCGCTTGGTGAGTTCCTAAGAACAAATGGTCAGGATTCACACAAGCTCGGTTGTCGCACTGATGAAGTACATGCAGACCAAATGCTATACCTCCGTGGGTTAAAACCCAACTCAGCCTATGTGTTAGCCACTTTGTACCAAACCTACCATAACCGTTTTCGAGTATAAGGCCAGTCCACACCCAACACCTTGTTCCTAAGACTGGATGTGTAGGACCGAACTTATTCACTTTCAACCAGAACCGCTGTGTAAGGGTTAAATGCATACTACACCTACTGCATGAAAATTTTGATCAAAATTTCTACACATACTCATCTTCATCAGATTGATCCATTTCTCTACCCCTCCCGTTGCTTCCGTTCACCCCGTTCCTATAGGATGAAGGATTTTTTCCTTTACTATTACCCTTCCCACTACTCCCCTCATCACTCTCATCCACCCCCGAGAGATGAGGCGGCAGTGCTTTCGCCTGTGCCTCTTCTGCTTGTATCCTCTTCTCCAGTTCATCAGGATTGTCGAGGCTGTTCCCACTCCCCGACGGTGGTGCCGCTGCCGGCCCGAATATCTCGGCCCACTGCACATTAATCGTCTGCTGGTTCTTCATACTGTTAGCACCCTTGCCCGACTGTAACCCCAGGCACAGTGCCAGTTGGTCCAGTGCCCTCAGCTTGTTGTACGGCTTGACTTCCAGCTTCCGTACCATCTTCCTGCTACCATCGCTGTTGATGACGACGACTTCCCGCACCCCCGTCACTTGCATAGAGGCTGCCGTGGCGTCGTCCATGTCGGCCACGTCTTTCACGTATCCGTTATTGTCGAGCATAGACTTGGGGTTGTGGAATGCCACACGTCCCAATTCCTTGATGATGCGTTCAGCCGATATCTCGTGTTCTGCCTCTCGGGCCGCTTCGCACAGCGCGAGTTGTCGGTGTATCTCGTCCCGGATGTGAAAGTACGCCGGTCCACCAGCCAGGAACCGTTGAGCCGTCGTCTTCGGCGTCTTGTACCCCACGTCTTCGGCCGCCTTCATAGCAGCGTCACCGCGGCTCATCTTCTCGTGAGCGACGTACTGAACGAACAAGTCGATGAACTTCCTCTGATCGACTGTGAACGTGACAGCAGGGTGGATAACGGGCTTATCGTCGTCTGTCTTGCGACTCCCCCCGCGAGTGCTCTTGACTGGTTGTTTAGACGGCTGTGGTTGCGGCATATCTTGTTTCTCTCAGAGAGTTACTACCTACGGTAAATTTTGATCAAAAGTGTGAGACTAAGCCATTCACTATTACGGACGCTTGCGGTGCCTCTTCGTTGGTGTAACTGTGATATTACCGGGGCCGCAATCGACGTTACTACCCTTCCCCTTGTTACTGTCACTCTCTAATATCAGTTCCACCAGTTAGGCGTCTCTCCGTGTCGTTCCATGACTGTTACACCTTTTATTGAGGCACGTTCCATTTGCCCACATGACAGCCTTACACGTCGGGCAGTCGATGACGACGGCGATATCTGGTAGTGGCATCATAAAATCTGGTGGACGCATTGGAGATACCATAGGAGACTAAGGAACTAGACGTAAGTCATCTAACGTCTACTACACGTCAATATTGCGTCAGATAACGCAGTGAGGGCTATCTCTTCCGTATAGTACATTTCTGAACACAACTCCCATATCGTAAAAGGTAATACAGAAGTGTGAGGTTGACTGACTGCCCGATCATTTCTGTAGAACCATCGTTGCCCTTCACCCAGAACATACTGTGATGCTGGATGTTTGTCCATCACTCCGACCTGTTCAACCGGCTCCCTCTTCACCAACTCCGCGAACGCCGGGGCCGGGCCGGCAATGCGTATAGCGCCCTTGCATTTCGGGCACTGTACGGGCGGGCCGTACCCGTGGCGGCCACCAAAGCCGATTCGGATTACCCCTGACCCCTCGCACGCCCCGCACGCCCGCTCCGCCCAGAACGCGGCGAGCGGCCCGTAGACGGTGGCGACGAACCCCCGGGACACGTCAACGCACAGGGGCAGGTCGCGGCAGTCAAACGACTGACTGAGGTGCGGCTTGATTGCCTTGCCGACGCCTTTCACGCCGACGAACTGGTTTATAACGCCGTCCAGCCACAACTTTCGCTCCCGCTTCCGGAGGGCTTCGGCTCTCGCCCGCAGCTTCAGAGTTCGCCACCCGGTCTTTCCCGACGCCTCTCGCTCGGCATCGAGCCGAGCCAACTCGCACTGCACCCGGATGAACTCGGCCCGCTCCGGTTGGTCGTGCTCGTCCAGCCAGTCCGCGTACACCAGCCGCGGCAGGTCGTCTTTCGGCTCGGCAATGATTCTGGCTAATAATGCGTCTTGGTCTGTGTTGGCGTTCGTACTGATGGCATCCTTTGTCGTTGTGGCGTTCATTGTGTCCCTACGGAAATTTTGATCAAAAGTTGTGTAGTGTTAGATGCAATATATCTGAATCTGCTTCTCCATACTATACAGTAACACGAATAACTATTTTCGTAATATCCGTCCAGAATGTCAGTTTGGGCTTGAAAAATTTGACAAAAATTGTTATACTCGACGTAACACGTCAGAGACGTTGGCCAACGTCTCAACGTAATGCAAGTATGACATTAGTAGTAAGTAATGAGGTATGTACTCAGCACTGTTACGAGTGAGTACATTGTAAGTGTAGTAACACTTCCGTAATCTTCGGTACAAGCAGTAGTCCCCATGCGAGTGACTAGGGCGCTTGTATCGCCGTGTGAACCCTCTCATTGCTGCGAACGTCTCTGCCGCATTACGTCTCGTGGGGTGGGAGAGTACACAAAAAATAAAATAAGAGAGGGGCGGCAGGCGGGCGTCAGGAGTCAAAGTACACCTTCCTTGAAATTTTGATCAAATTTAGACGGCTGATAAACTCTCTACTACTCAATTCGATAGCGCCCAGCCTGATAGCCGATAGTCTTCTCCGTTCTGTCAAATCGTAGTGTGGTCCCGACCTACCGTCTTGGAACCACTCTCTCCGCAGACCTATACGACGTGCCATTGCGTGTAACTCATCATCAGTATCGGCAACCATGTGGCAGGACTTACCAAGTCGCCATCCCCAATCCCGCAACTTGTCTACGTAAACTGGCATAGTATACCTTCCTTGAAATTTTGATCAAATTTCCGAATACCATATCTCACACTCACCCTCCGAACAACTCCCGTTTCATCTGGTACTGGTGCCATGCCCGATTGATGCGTGTAATCTGATTCTTTTGTATGTACTCCTCGTTCAAGTCGATACCCACTGCCGCACGTCCCAACTTCAAGCAGACTTCCCCCACGGTTCCGCTCCCCATGAAACGGGTCCAAAACTACGCATGGAACGATAGTCTTGGCCTCCTTCCTTTCTTCAAGGAAATATTCCTTTAGGTGCTGGGGTAGTTTTGCGAACTGTGCTTCTGTTAGCACGATGTTTGGCCTTTGCGGCGGCATGTTTTCGTCTCTCTTCGTGTTCGTGTCTGTGTTCTAGTAAGTGTTGCGCCCGACTCATCAACTCCAGATTCTCAATAGCATCGTTCAACTTGTTACGGTCCTTGTGGTGGACTACATATCCACTCGGAACCGGACCATATATCGATTCCCACACAACTACTGCCCGATACTTCCAATCGTAAGATGTTCCGTTATCAGCAATCTTAACCCATGCCCGTTGTCCGTCTCCCTTCTGTGTTCGGATACATACGGCACCGATAGGTTGCTTCCTTTCATTCTCTCTGCCCTTTTGGAACGATCCTGAGTTAGGTTGCATTACTCCTTTTGTTCCTGTATTCCACGGTGTAATGCCGGGCTTAAATGCTCCCTTTACTTTCTCCTTGTTGGCCCTTCTCCATGCCCAACAGCATTCCAAACGGCAGAATCTACGTTGTCTGTTGTCTGCTACTGTAAACTTTTTCTTGCACCATTCGCACACAGAAATTTGATCAAAAATTGACATCGCGCATACCTTTACTGAATACCGAGTTGTCGTAACTCATTCAGTATATCATCTGGTACATCGTCCCTCAGCCTATAAGAGACATGGACAGGCTTTGACTTCGCACCACACAGACACGTAGGGTGCCAACCGAGCGTCTTGTCAGGATTCTTAGCTTTCTGCTTGGCGAACTCTGCACCATTTGGCCGGTGAGTCTGTGACGGATTAGGGCCGAAACTGGTGTCCGTCTTGCTGGCACGATCCACACGATCTGACGGCTTACTCTTTAGCAATCGTTTCCACGGGTTGCCACACTGAGGGCAACACCCCTTCTCGCTTGTTGATGCCTTGATGAGAGGTTCAATCAATCGCGTCCCAAAGGTAGCGAAGTGGCTTCCCGAGTAACTACCACTAGCGACGTTGATACCCACTAGTTCGCCACCGACACCTACCATACCGTATGGCTTGGAAACGGATTCATACCACAGATCGGCATTCCAGAAGTTGCGTGTATCTCCGGTTCGGGTAACCGAACCGGCTACACCATTACCAGACGGTTTGATACCCTTACCTGCTGCTTGACCGGCGCTACCGCTTTTACCAGTGACTACCCTTTCCGCTGGTGTAGCACGTTTGCGGATGGATTCAAAATCTGAGTAATAGTCCATACCCTTCGTAAACATGAACACGTATTCCAGTGCTTTAGCCGGTCGATTAGTCACCGATTCTGGCATCGGTGCGACTTTGATCCAGGGTAAATCGGAACGTAATACCCACCCGTCCGCTTGCAGTGCAAGAGCGACACGCCACGGCACCCCGACTAGATTGCCAGATGGTAGACCGTTGTAAGAAGGGAAGTCATGCATAGACCCTTCGTTAGTGTCTTGCTTTGATGTGTACCCTTCCGGCCGTCCGTTATTCCTTCCACCACCAGAATATGAATCACCAAGATTCAGCCAACACGTACCATCGTCTCTCAACACCCTTTTCACATCCCTAAACACTGCCACCATATTGCAAACGAAGCAACGGTTACAATTCGCCTTACCCATCGTGCCGCAGTCGGGAGATGGTTCGCTACCGAGTTGGTTATCTGTACGGATGGCACCACACTTCTTACAAGTGCCGGTGTACTCAAAGGTATTAGGTTGTGTCTTTCCGGTGGTATACCCGTCTTCGTTGTGTGCGTTGCGCACCGACGGTAAACCGGACTTCTTTACCCCTCCTGCCGGCGGTCGCAAGTGATCGCAGTTCGGATTGCCACCTTCCCATGTCCCCGTTCCGTAATCCCTCAGCCCCCAATACGGCGGACTGGTGACAACACACTGCACCGACCGTGCTGGTAGTGTCTGTAACACGTCAATAACGTGCCCGTGGTAGAGACGCACCAACGCTCTGCCATCGTGAGAACTCCAGTACGGTAGCGGCCACTTGGCATTGACAGGACATCGGTTAGTAGTGGTGTCACCATTGCCATTGGTGCTAGGAGTCGGCTTGCGGAATGGAGTGGGCATAGGGCACCTTGCGTAGAATTTTGATCAAAATTTCGAGACTACTCACTTACCGAGTCCACACTGTCAACCACCACGGCCGAGTACAGCTTGTAAAAGTTAGGTGTGAGTCGCCAGCGAATCTGCGGCACAATACCCCCTCTCGTCAGTACGTGGTGACACTCACAGACACGGATATTGGGATCGGCTAGGAATTCCAAATCTTTTTTGAGCTTCGCCGCTCGTGTGTCAAACCCCATCGCCAGTGCGTCAGTAGTCGCACCCTTCATGCCGGTCGGATGGATAAGCTTGACGAGATTCAACGTCCGCCCCGCTGCCGTGTCAATCGCCACCTTCGACACGATCTTTAACACGTCGTGATCTACTGTCGTCTTGTTCATCACCCCGGCCGCACACATGGCAAGTCGTACCAGTTGTTTAATCAATCGGGCGCTGAACTCTCGCGTTACCGTCTCGTCCTGAACCTCACTCTGTCTAGCACGCATACACGCCACGAATCGACCTAGACGGTTGCAATGCCGTAGTGCGTCGTCGTTCATTGACACACTGTTGAGGATTTCCGTCGCATTCTTCCGTAGATGGTTGATGTATCCACCCGTCATGCGGCGCATCGTCATAACAGCCGGATCAACACCGCTCGTTTTCTTGTCTGTGGCACTCCGCTTGGTGTTGTCCCGTGCCTGATACGCCGCACGCATCCCGATTTCATCCTCCAAGTCTTCGTCAATGTGCGTCATAATCGTCACGCGCAGAAATCTCGCCCCTAACTCCGATTGATCCAGTTTCGACATTTTGCCCGGTGTGCCGCACAGTATCCAGGTGAACCGAGTGTTCTCGTAGCGGTGACTCTTGCCGTTCCGCCAACTGGCGCGTAGCGCACCGTCGTATAAATCTCGTGCCTCTCCTAATATCCGTGACAGGTCGGGGGCGTTCATAAACGCATCCCCCTCTTTCGTTATGAGAGTCTTCCCCTTGATCTTCGGTATCAACCCACAGTCCTTTTTCTTATCCCCGTCCTCGATAAACCCGCTGATAAACCCACGGATCACTGATTCGGCGTGTGTGTAGTCCCGACTCGTTGTCAGTGCCTCACACAACTCCGATTTACCCGTGCTAGGTGGTGACAGGACGTTGAGCCACACTTGATCACCGATCGTCTCTGTTGACAGAATGGACGCCAGACAGCAAATCATGGTGGCGTCTAGCCCGTCGATCCATGACATTGCAGCCCGGCAGACGTTGCGTAATGCCTTGTAGTTGTTACACGGAATCAACTTGACATCGGTCCCACCCTCAGCCTTTGCTTTGGCAGTCCGTGCCGGAACCCACTCGTGCGGGATCGGCTGCACTCTCTGGAAAAGAGAAGACAGTAATCCCACCCTTGTTTCGATGTCCTTCGCGCCGGCTGGTGCGATGGCATCTCTCACGTCGTATCCCGTCGGCAACTTCTCGTCATACCCCTTGTCGCCCCACTTGAGATAGGCGATTGACTTCGGGGCGCTACCGTTGGCACTGATGAGCTTTTCTGATACACGCTTGGCACCGGCGATACCAGCCCCGGCAATAGATGCCCCTGTCTTGGCGTGTTTCGTAGGGTGGTCAGAGTCGAAGGGGAGTAGTACATCCTTATCGGTGAATAAGTCGGTCCATGCGTCTTTCCACACGTTCGCACCGGGGACGGCAACGACGTTGTATGTCGTGGCGTAGAGGGACTGGCCGGTGTTACCAGTGTAGGAAATTTTAGCGTGGCACTTCGTTATCAAAGTTTCTAACTTCGTGCTGCCGTTGACACCGCTCTTGACTATCTCCGGTGTCTCTTTGGCGTACTGGAGGGTCTCCCATAGTGCCATACCATCAAATACCCCCTCACATATAGCCACCTTAGGCTTATCTTTCTTCCAGAGAGGAACGCCGAAGAGAGCCAAGTCTAACCCGGCCGTGGGTCGGAGGTACATCGTCGGCTTACCGTTCCTTACCTCTCCGTTCGTGTAGTGGTAGAGTTGTGTGAGTGCCCCTTTGGCGTTGTATCCCGGCACCAACCATGTGCCAGTGATGACCGACTGACACACCCCCCATGCCTTTAGCGTGTCGATCGACAAGAGGCGACGGTGTTTCCGTAGCCATTCGAGTTGTTCGTCTGCTGTGTGCTGTACTGACTGGATATGCAAA